>ONZR01000479.1_pt1 | contig 16585 bp, 10 predicted proteins | sample 1671691 | NCBI WGS metagenome assembly ONZR01 (sample SAMN06348182, study PRJEB24527) | human gut metagenome | biome: human gut; feature: ankylosing spondylitis patient; material: feces | host: Homo sapiens | place: China | collected 2015-10 | reverse complement strand
GGGCGTTGTGAGTCATCACATTGATGACCTTCATGTCGCCCTTCTTGTCGCCGCCCAGATACGTATCCTGGGCATGAAGCTCAGGCGAGTCATCCGTGATGCCGAGCTTAGGCTGCACCCAGTTCTTGGCGGCATTCATTTCCGCGCCTGAAATGAGCGAGTTGCCGCCCACCTGCGGCATCTTTTCGAGGAGCACCACACTGGCGCCGGCGTTCTTGGCTTCAATGGCAGCAGAGAACCCTGCGCCGCCCGCACCAATCACTACGACGTCATAGGAAGCGTTCTTCGGCAGATCCTTGACCGCAGCTTTAAGCGCCTTTTTATCGGCCTGGCCGAGCGTGACACCCGCTTTCTTAGCCGCATCTTCAACAGCAGCGAATAAACCCTTCGACGTGAAGGTTGCTCCGGAAATGCCGTCGAGCTGCACTGAGTTGGCAGCAACGATCTGATCCTTCAAATCGGTGAAGACCTTTTTAGCAAGCACCGGATTTTCGGCATTCTTCAGAATGTCGATTTTCTGAATTTTGCCGTTGTCAAACGTCACGGCGACCTGAATGTCGCCGTGCTTGCCGACACCCACGCCCTGCGTAGTGACCGGGGCGGCAAAAGCTGCCGCAGCGGCAAAGGCAAAAGCAGCAGCAAAAATCGACTGAGTGAATTTCATCACCATCTCCTCCTTGATTTCGCGCCTTGTTTCTTGAAAGCGTCCGACGATTGCTGCAGCATCAAGCTGCAGCAATGCATTACTCAATCAGAACAAAGTCACATGTATTCGTTGGGAGGCATTATGCTCAGCAAACCTGAAGATAGTGATTGGGGTTTAGTCCTATCTGCTCCGAAGTCATTCAAAAAGGGCGGTGATTCCCAGAGAGAATCACCGCCCTTCAAAGGCTGGATCAGAACGCCTTACTTGCCGCTTTACTTGCCGCTTTCCGATTCATCCCAATAGGCTTCACGGAAGTCGATCCCCGTATCTGCGCGAAGGTGGAAGTTCTTGAGCCGTGCATCGGCACCGGCAGTGCCGACCTCATAAACGAGATAGGCCCAGGGCGCATCGTCCCAAACCATTTTCTGCGCCTGCTGATAAAGCGCTGTACGCTTGGCTTCATCCGTCGTGCTGATGGCTTCATCGAGCAGTGCGTCAAACTTCGGGTTGCTGTAGTAGGACGTATTCATAAATTTCGGAGGCGCTTGCCGCGAATCGAGCAGCGGGCGAAGCACCCAATCCGGATCCATTGATCCGTCGGCCCAGCCAATGTAATAAAGGCGGGATTTTGCTTCCTTCGGATCCTTAACGCCATAGACGATCTGCGCGCGAACGCCCGGCTCAAGCATGCGGGTTGTCGTCTTGATGCCGACCTGCGCGAGCTGCTGCTGCAGGAACTGAACGACTTTGGCTGAAGTGCTGTTGGAGTATCCAGACCAAATTTCCGTCGTGAAGCCGTTCGGATAGCCGGCTTCCTTAAGCAGTTCGCGAGCCTTCTTCGGATCATAGGGCCAGGGGCCGAGCTTCAGTGCGCCCGGAATCTCTGCCGGATAGATCGTCGCGGAAGGTACGGCGTAGCCCGCAAAGGCCACTTTGCAGAGCGCCTCCTTGTTGATGGCATAGTTGATCGCCTGACGCACGCGAACGTCATCGAAAGGTTTAACGGTCGTATTGATCGAGAGGTAGCGCTGCATGATGGAGGGCACCTCTTCAATACGGAACTTCGGATCCCCCTTAAACGAAGCGATCTGTTCGTTAGGCATGGGGAAGACGAACTGCGCTTCACCCGTATGCAGCATCGCCGCACGAGTGCTGTTTTCCACCACCGGCTTCCAAACGATGCCGTCGAGCTTCGGCAGCGACGGATCCCGGTAATTGGGGTTCTTCTTGACGACAAGCTCTTCTGCGGGATTAAAGGAAACGAGCGTATAGGGCCCCGTGCCGCAGGCATTAAAGGCCGTGACTTTCTTGCCCTCAAGGCCATGCGCATCCTTGAGGAGACTCGGACAGATCATCTGCGGGTTCGTCATCGCCAGACGGCGAACGAAAGTCGCGAGCGGAGCCTGCAGCGTAAAACGCACCTTGTACGGATCGAGCACCTCGACCTTTTCGATGAATTTGTAGACGTTGTAGCGCGAGAGCTTATTGTCGGGATTAAGCAGCCGGTCAAAGTTGGCCTTGACGGCGTCGGCCGTGAACTCGGATCCGTCATGGAACTTGACGCCCTTTTTCAAGGTAACCGTCCAGACCTTCGCATCGGGTGACGTTTCATAGCCTTGCGCAAGTTCCGGCACAGGCTCCATCTTGGAATTGAAGGTAAAGAGACCTTCATAGAACGATTTCGATGCGAGGCGAGTCAAAATGTCGGGCGCATCGTAAGGATCAAGCGACGTGAAGGAGGCCGAGACAGCAACCGTGACAGTGCGGGCGGATGCGGGCGCAGAGAATGCGAGCGTACCGGCGGCAGCGGAAGCGGCCAGACAGCTCAGCGCAAATTTAGATAAAAAAGTACGTGACATATTGCTTATTGAATTGAGGTCAGGTGTGAAACGAGTTCGCGGTCATCAGTGCGTCAGCTCGGTGAGGCGGCTGCGGGCAATTTCTGAGAGGAAGCAGACCGCCAGCGGCAGAATCTCGTCATTGAAATCGAACTTCGGGTTGTGAATGGCTGCCTGATGGGTTTCATCGGCCATGCCGATATAGGTCTGAATGCCGGGAATCCGATTGGCATATTCGGCGAAGTCTTCACCGGCCATCGACATCGGCACGGGCTGAGGGCATCCCGGTCCGAAAAGACGCGAAGCGACGCGCTTGGCCGCATCGGCGCAAACTGGCGAATTGATAAGCGGCGGCGTGAGATGGTCGATCCTCACTTCATGCCCAAGCCCCTGCGCGAGTGCGATGTGTTCCGTCATGCGGCGCATTTCGGTTTCAATGAGCGCGCGCACTTCCGGATTGAAAGTACGGATCGTGCCGGAAAGCTGCAGCTCATTCGGAATGACATTGGGCGCCCGAAGATTCCCCGCCTGCACGGCGCAGATTGAAAGCACTGCGGGTTCAATCGGATTCACTTTGCGCGAAACGATCGTCTGGAGGGATTCCGAAAGGAGAGCAGCCGTCGGGATGGGGTCGAGCGTCGTATGCGGCCTCGCAGCGTGCGCGCCGCGGCCTTTGAGCGTGATGTAGAAAAAGTCACAGGAAGCCTGAACCGGGCCAGCCTGAATACCGATCTGTCCCTTCGGAAAAACCGGCGAAGCGTGAGCGCCGTAAATTTCAAGAGGCTTATATTTTTCCAGCACGCCGGCGGCAAGAACGCTTCTGGCGCCTCGGCCGATTTCTTCGGCCGGCTGAAAGACAGCCAGAACTCGGCCGGGAAAATCCGGATGCGCATGAAGTGCGCGTACCGCTCCCAGGAGCCAAGTCACATGGCCGTCATGGCCGCAGGCATGACAGCGCTGTGAAGTCTCACTTCTCCAGGCATTTTCGGATTCATCGGGCATGGCAAGCGCATCCATATCAGCGCGAAGCGCCACCGTCGGACCGGGTGCATTTCCGTTCACGACGGCGATGACACCGCCTTCGACGAGCTTGTCATCAAATTCAACACCCCATTCGCTCAGTTTTGTGGCGATGACGCCGCAGGTACGTGAAGTGTCGAACCCAAGTTCGGGATGCTGATGAATGTCGCGCCGTATCTGCGCAAGCTCATTTCCCCACGCGAGGATTTCAGCGGGAATGCGGTCGGCGTACATGAACTCAGCCATTAGAACCTCCAACATGTTTTGTGAATGTTTAAGCATTATTTCGCTCGGCGCAGAGCGTGCCGCTCTCCCGTTTCCCGCAGTCACTTTGCTTTTCGTCATGGGTCGAAAAGAATACAGCCCATCACCGCGCATACCGCGGCTCTAAGCGCAATGTCATCTGCTGCTGACATCACTCGGCCGAACGGTCTGCTTCTGCCCTTTGAGAATGGCCTTGAGATTTAGACGTGCAAAAGCAAACGGATACCTATTTGGGAGGATTGACACACAATAAAAGGAATTAAACGTCCGCCCGCCAAACAATCGCCGGATGATTAGACTTCCTATTCCATTCCTTCACCTTTGAAGCACTGACTTCCCCAAAAATGGCTCAGAACGACATCAATCGTTCATCTTTCTCTGCTGCTGAGGCGCTTGAAACCCGCAGCCTGAACGATTCTGCTGCTCCAACGACAGCAGGCATGTCGCCGCGTACGCCTCATCCGTGCAGCTGCAAGACTTGGCGCCGCAAAGGCAAAGGCGAATCCAGCCGACTTGCGGTCATCGAGGAGCCTGACGGATCAACAGTCGACCTTCCGTTCACAGAATTAACCAGCGATCTGCTTAAAGGCACGTTCGCTGATGATCCTCGCTGGATATGGTTTGCCGATCATTCCAAGTCGCCCGCAGCCCCCTGCGGTGCGGAGCTTCTTGCAAAATTCGGCTTGACGAACGCCGAGCCTCTGCACCTTAGAGAGGCTGATGCGCTTCGCTTCATTCGCGACGGGCGCTGGGACGGGATTGGACTCGATCCAAAGTTCATGGCTGAGGCAGCTCGTCTTTGCGACCATTTGCTCCCTGCTGCACGCGCAACCAACTGCTCGAACATTCTTATTCGAGAAACCGACGGCACTATTACCGGCGACTTTACGATCGGTACGGGACTGCTCAAGATGCTCCCCGCTATGGGGCTGACCATCTGTCAAACCCGTGCGCTCTTTTTGACTGAAGAGGCTCTGGAGCCGCTTGCCGCGGGGCTCGCCCGGCTGCTGACTGCTCTGGGCGCCCCGCAGGCTAAAGTCGTCCGTATTGATCATCCGCTCTCAGCCGATGCCGCCAAACGCATCGAAGGCGCAGAAGGCTTCAGCCTGCTCTTTAACGCCACCAACTTCGGCCGAGCCCCCGACACCGATCAAATGCCGATTGAATCGGCAGATGTTTTCCAATGCTTTCCGAAACTCAAAGCGGTACTGGACGCCGTTGATGAACCGGTGCGCCCGCGGCTCATCTGGGAAGCGCAGCAGCGCGGCCTTGAAGCCCGCACCACTTTGGGACTGCGCGTCGTGGTCGCCCGCGAAGCGATGGAACTCTTTGCCGGCCGGACGCTGCCGCTTTGTGCGACGCGCTCGATCCTGTGCGACATTCGCCGCGAAGCCTCCAATATTGTTCTGATCGGTATGCCGGGCTGCGGAAAAACCACTATCGGCAAATGCGTCGCGGCAAGGCTTCTGCGTCCCTTCATCGATCTGGACGCCCTCGTGGAGCGTCGAGTCGGCAAATCCTCCGAACGGATTTATCGCGAGGACGGTGAAGCGTATTTCCGCGGTTTTGAAAGCGAGATTATCAAAGAGCTCTCCGGACGCCACGGCCTCGTTATTTCTACAGGCGGAGGCGCCTGCCTGCGCCCCGAAAACCGTATGCGGCTCGCGTTGAACGGCACGTTCTACTGGCTCCAGAGGCCGCTCGACCACCTCTCCACCTATCAGCGGCCGCTCTCTCAAGCTCGCGGCGTAGAGGCCCTTTATGAAGAACGGTCTCCCATTTTTGAGAAAATCGCCGAGCGCATCATCGAAGTGCAGTCTGTAGAAGATACGGCCGCGGCGCTGATTGGCGAAACAGTCTGCAAACCTTGCTGAGGGCGCGGCTCGCATCAGATCCGCCCTGCTTCCCTCCCGAGGCATGAGTCGGACAAGCTCCGCAGAGCTCGTCCGACTCCAGAGTTTTTAGTGCAGTTTGCCGAGTTATTTACCGAGGTGCGGAGCGTTAAACGCCCGCACCTCTAATTGCTCCCCCCGCCATTTCTCCACCTGCACCAGCGCAGTTGAGGCAATGTTGCCGTTTGAAAGAGCGCTCGCCGGATCGTCAGGCGTGAGCACATTGGCGCAGCCGTTGGCATCAATTGCGCCGTCTGCAGACTCTTGGGGATCAAACCAACCGCCGTGACGCACAACGATCGTCCCAGTCCGAACGCCGTCGGTGACGACGGCGCCGGCGAGAATAGCCCCTCGCAGGCTCGAGACTTTCACCACATCCCCGTTGGCAATGCCGCGCTTGGCTGCATCAACCGAATTCATCTCACAAGGCTCTCGTCCGGCAATATTGGAGCGAGCACTCGTCACGGGATTGAGCTGGCTGTGCAGTCGGGCGCCGCTCTTGGGACTCACCAGTTCGAGCCAATCGCCTAAGCCTTCCTTGCGTTCCTCCTGAGCCTGAGCATCCTGACCATGCACGCTGGTCTGATCCGCTGCAAAAGGCGGAATCCACGTTGGATGTGCCGGAGCATCCGCATAGTGAAGCGCTTCAATGCGTTTGGAATAGATCACAATCTTGCCGGACTCCGTCCGCAGCGGGTGCGCTTCAGGATCAGCTCTGAAGTCCGCAAACGCCGTAAAGCGGGTTTCTGCCGGATTCTGCGCGTAGAGGTGAACACCCTTCTTCACGAAATCAGCAAAGGGCGGCAGCTCTGCATTCTGCGCTGCTCCGGCGGCTGCGGCCTCTTCGTAGAGCCTCTGAATCCACCCCGCTTCATCCAGACCCTCGGTAAAAGCGTCTCCCAGGCCCAAGCGATTGGCGAGTTCCGAATAAATCTCATAGTCGCTTCGTGCTTCTCCGACGGGATTGATCACCTGATGCATGAAGACGATGCCGTCGTTGGTAGACGTTCCAATCGGCGAAATATCGTTTCGCTCCAAGGTCGTCGCCGCAGGCAGAACGATGTCTGCATGACGTGCCGTTGCGCTCCAGAAGGCATCAGTGACAATCACCGTTTCCGGACGGCGCCAGGCTGCTTCGAGCGCTCGCGTATCGGGATGATGCGCAAAGGGATTCCCGCCCGACCAGAAGACCAAGCGGATATCGGGATATTCAATGCGGCTGCCGTTCCAATCAATCACTTTGCCCGGGCAGGCAAGTACGTCAGCCATACGCGCCACCGGAACGGCACGGCTGCCCTTCCAGGGTACGGCGGACTGCCAAACTGCCTTGGGACGAGCAGGAATCTGCCCCAGAACAGGACCTTTGCCAACCGGCCAGCCGCCGCTTTCATAGTGATATGAAACCCCAATGCCGCCGCCGGGAAGACCGATCTGTCCGAGAGCACAGGCGAGCGCAACCGCCATCCAGGGCGGCTGTTCCCCGTACCGAGCACGCTGCGGCCCCCAGCCGAACATGATCATGGAACGGTGTTCGGAAAGCTCTCGAGCAAACGATTGAATTTGCTGAGCGGGAACTCCGCAGCCGATTTCAGCCCATTCCGGTGTCTTTTTCACACCGTCTTCCGTCCCCAGGATGTAGGCCTCCATTTCATCCCAACCCGTCACGCAGTTCGCGAGGAAAGCGCGGTCGAGTCGATTTTCTGTGATGAGGACATACATCATGCCGAGCATCAGCGCCGCATCAGTCCCAGCCTTTACCGGCATCCAGCGGCTGCCGACAACATCAGCTGTTTTAGGCCGAAGCGGATTCACCGCAATCGTACGGATACGCGGATGGTCCTTCAGTCTGCGGATTTCGGCGATGCCCTGATGAAGCGTCGTTGCCCAGTCGATATCGTTGGTAATCAGCGGATCGCATCCCCAAAAGACAATGCGCTCGGTCTTTTCCATGATGACCGGCCAGGCGGTGGGCTTAAAGAGTTTCCCGCCGACGGCATACGGAAGGATGGTCGAAATCGCTGCAGTGGAGTAGCTGTTGCCGGTCTCAACCCATCCGCCCAAAAGAGAGAGCAGCCGCTGCATCAGCGCAATGGCGTTATTCACCGAACCGGTTGACTTCCATCCGTAGCTGCGCCCCCAGACGGCCGAAGGACCGTAAGTCTCATAAATCCGCCGCAGTTCGCCGGCCGCTAAATCTAAAGCCTTGTCCCACGAAACAGGAACGTATTCATCCGCACCGCGCCCGGCACGAGAGGCTGAACCCTTTTCCAAATAACCCCGCCGCACCATTGGTGTTTGAATGCGGGCGGAAGAATATGGGTGCTCCACTAAGCTCGAAAGGTTGGGGCTCGGCGCACGGTCACCCTCAAACGGGCGTACAGCAACCAGCCTGCCGTCTTTCGTTTTGGCGTAGAAAAGCCCCCAATGAGAGGCGGTCAGCACTTCTCCGTCCGGAAGCGCTTGAAAAAATGATCTTGGGAGGCTTGAAGTCTCGGTGCTGCTCATGACGAAATAATTCGACGATAGGAATATCTGACATTTTAGGATCGACTGGTACTTTCCCGAATGTCAACCTGAGCAACCTTTAGCCCTACTCATAAACCTTCGATAAAAAGCGCTGTCCTTAAACCGTCCATAAGAATGGAGAAGCGACTGGCATCGGGAAAGATCCTATGCGAATCGGAGAGCGGCATGAGACAATTGAATTCACCCGCTTGGTTGATTTCCTAGCAGTGCCCGGCCATGATCCGGAATAAGCGCCAGCGCCAATCAATGTGGGTACTGGGAGGATGAGCATGTCATCTCCTTTCAAACTGATTGCTGTTTTGGTTGCAGCAGGATTTTGTGTTCCCGCAGCTTTTGCTGCTGATGCAGTTACCTCTGCTTCCGTTGTTCCCGCGGCTCAAAAAACTCAGGACGGAGCCGTGCTCGAAGGCACGAAAACACTTGCTGCCAAGGGCGGCGACAGGCTTCCCGACAATGTCGATGCCGTTACGTCTGCTTCGGTCGTTCCGGTTCAGTATCGCCAAACGGATTGGAAGCCGAGCGGCTTCACAGACGCCAAAGACAAAAAACGTGCGCTTTTCATTCTTGACGACCCTCGTCACGAATCGGTCACCTATGATCTTTGCGTCACCGCAATGAAGTTCTTCGAAGAAAAAGGCTTTGAAGTTGAACTTCGTGACCTCATTGCCAACAAATTCAATCCGCTCATTACTACTCGCGAAGAGTTCTATCACGCCAAAGACGGATTTGGGAAAACACCTGCAGATGTGCTCACAGAGCAGGCTTTCGTCAAGAAAGCCGATCACATCATCTTTGTTCAGCCCAACTGGCAGGACACCGATCCGATGTTCACGAAAGGCTATAAGCTCCGAGTGTTTTCGAAGGGATTTTCTTATGACGACGGTCCGAAGGGACGCGTCGGTCTGCTTCCCGGCAAGACCTTCTACACGATTATGAATGCCGGTTGGCTCGGCATGGGACAAGGCATGAGCGGCGATTCGCTCAACAAAAATCCCCAGGAATGGGAAACCTGGATGTTTGCAATGCGAGTCGTTGATGACGATGCAGCCGTCGGCAAGGACATGAAGAATCTCGGCCGCTTTGTGAACGATCGGACGCCTTCAAACCTTGATCCGAACTATGGCGAAAAAATCGAAGCTTTGCGTGCAGTGCTAAGAAAACACCTGGCACGTGATTTCAATCTTTAATTGCTGGCGCACTGAAGTACTCGCCTCTGCAGAGGCGAGTGCTTTTTCTCTGTCAGCGTCACAAAAATCTTCAGCATCAAGCTCACCTACTCGTCGCAACGTTCGAACATCTGCGCAGGCAATAACATCTCCATCTCCGCTCTGCCCGCTCACGGCGAATATCAATACAACAATATCCGCCGCTAAACGGCCGCTCAAAATGTGACGACGTACTCGCCGTTGGTTAATTTTGTGAGGGTTACGGAATCTCGGCCATAAGCCTCCAGGACCTCGTCGGTAATCGGTTCTCCGCGGCGGAGGACGCCGGCACTTTCCAAACCGCCTTTGATGAATTCTCCAAATATCGTGCGGGGTTTCGATCCCATTGCTTTGTTGCCGTCGGAGTATGTTGACAGAGAAGCCTTACGGTAAGTCACTCCGTCATGGGTCAGATACGCTGTGAATTCCATCCGCAGGCTTTTTCTGGCCCTTTGGGAGAAGCTCCGCTCGCTCGGTTTCTATCGTGAGTCCGTTTTTTCAGCGAACTTCGGGAGCGCCGACAACAATTCCTCCGCGTTGAACGACTTGGTTAGCAAAATCATCCCCGAGTTGGAGCGCCGCTATCAGGACATGAAGCGCGAACAGAATGTCTATGCTCTTGATGACATGAAGGCGGAACTTGACGCTTTAACGGCCACGAGCACGCCCCACCTACATCGAACATCTCTTCGATACCTGTTCGTTGACGAATTTCAGGATACGGACAACAGCCAGATCGGCAGTCTTGCGTGGCTCGCACACACGATGGGCGCTCACCTTTTCGTTGTGGGAGACGTAAAACAGAGCATCTACCGCTTTCGAGGTGCCGAAGAATCGGCTTTCGAAGTTTTGCAGAACACTCTTGCAACACGGGGATTACGTGGTGCGCTCGAATTCACGCTCAAAAAGAACTATCGCACAGCGCCGGCAATCATTAGAGACCTCAACTCGATTTTCTCGTATTGGGCAACATCTACTGAAAAATTGCTCCTTTGGGATGCCGATGCCGTCGCGCAGACATCGCTTGGCGGACGGTTCCAAACCGTTTCGGTGAAGCCTTTTCCGTGGTCGCCTGCCTTCAGCTCTCAGTTCGTACAAACAATCCGAAATCTCCGTACCGCAGACCAAGTGCGCCAACTCTGCGTTCTCGTACGCGACAATTGGCAGGTAAACAAGGTAGCTGATATCTGTCAGGAGGCGGGACTTCCTTGCCGGGCCAAACGTCAAGGGGGATTCTACGTCACAAAGCCCGTGCTCGATCTGGAAGCACTCCTTGCTGCTCTCCTTTACCCGAATGACCCACGCAGACTTTGGAATCTCCTGACCACCCCTTACGCCAAGTCGAGTCCCGACCCAGACCGCACGGCAACTCTCGCGGGCTCGACGGAAGCGTTGGTCGAATACTTCACGAAACTTCTCGGAGAAGCTTTATGGCTGGAGTTAATTGAAAAACTGCGAACGAAACCTTTCTTCGCGGTGCTCGCCGGTATTCTGGAACGCCTTGATCCCGTCAGCCGTTATGGTCGCTTGCTTCAAAGCTCTGGTACCGAGAAAGACGTCCTTCGCGAACGCATCGAGCATTATCAACTCAATCTCGAAAAGGTCATTGCGATCCTCTACGACCACTTTTCGGGTGAATACCCTACGCTTCTCGAGGCATACGACTTCCTGCACCTCAAAATCCTCACCGATAGAAAAGAGGACGAACTTTACCCAGAGATCGAGCCCCCGACCGACGGCTTTCTTATCGAGGCAATGACCGTACACAAGGCGAAGGGGCTCGAATTCGATGCAGTACTCCTCCCGAACACAACGCGCCCATTTTTTAAAAAGTGCGATAAACAGGAAAAGAAGGGAGGAAAGGTAGACAGCACGGCAACAAAACATTTCGAGATCACGGTTGTTCCCGACGCAATCGATTCCCATGCGCCGGTTCAGGTCGGGTGGAAAAACGATACGAAACAGAACGATCACTTCGACCGCCATCAGGCGGACGAAGAGAAGGCTCGACGTCGAGACGAAGCTCGCCTTCTATACGTGGCCATGACGCGAGCAAAATCACAACTCATCGTTTTTGTACCCGAAGAACCTAAACCGGATACCTGGTCTGAATTTCTACACGCACACGAGAATCGCAAGGGAGCCTCCTCATGAAGCGTCTCACCCACCCTGTCGTTTTGCAATACCGACGTCCCGAATCGCTCACGGACGGCTCCATCCACTATGGCGGTCTCATCGTCCCCGCTCAACGCCTGATGGCTTCGGTCTACGCTCGTAGCGGTCGAGGGCGTGCTTGCGATATCAATACGATCCTCGAGGTGATGCTCCCCCACTGGTACGCGTCCTACACGCTTCTGCAACAGCACCTTCTGCTTTCGGAATTGCTCGAGAGCAGAACCCTTCGGTGCAAAGCGGATATATCGACCCCGATCACCGAGGAGACCCTCACAGCCTTCCGCCGCAACCGTGGAGAAATCGTCCAAAGCGTTCGTACGCTCGTTGAAATCGGGATCGACCCCGATATACTCCCCACCGACACTGCCGAGAAGGCACTCTTTCGTGCACTCTATTCGGACTTCCTTCATGACACTCGAAGCAGCGTGCCGCACCTGCAGGCGGCACTCGACGAGTGGGAGGATCCGGAGCTCTTCATGGCGCGTCTCGCGACCGTAACACCCTACGCACGCAGAGGAGGAGTAGCCGAGCGCGATTCAAACCGCATCTGCGACCGTCCAGTTCCGACACCTCTCGGACGTCCCGCCGCCTTCTACTTCCAGGGCTTCGTTTACGTGCGGCCGATGCAGAGCCGTTTCATGGAGGCGGCCGAACGTACGAATGTCCCCGTTTATCATCTTCGCGCATTCGACGAACGGGCTCCTGAAGCCTATGATGTCTGGCGTCTCAACCCACACTTTGCCAATCTCAACGAAGTGCGTTTGGTGGATGACCCGACCGGCGCGGAAGATGACATTGAGCCATCCGTCGTTGCTTCCGCAAATTCGAAAAAAACGCGTGCGTCATCCAAGAAACTGTCCGTTGTTCGGTTCGACGACGCATTTTCGTTGGCACGCCATGTGCAGGATACACCCGATACAGCGCTCGTCGCACCGATGTGCACGGACGTGCGAGAACTCCTCGAGACCTTTGTCGAGTCCGAGCCTGAAAAGACACGTCTCCTCGCGTACCCCGTCGGGCGCTATCTCATGTCGCTCTACGGCATGTGGAACGAAAAAGCGAACACGCTTGACGTTACCCCAGAAACAGTACGCGTATGCCTAGCAACAGGATGGGCCGACGAGGTTGGTACTAAACCGGGGGCGACGCTTGGCGTCTTCGATCGCGTAGCTCCCTACTTTCAGGACTGCCGGCGACTTTCGGACTGGTGTGGACGCGCGCAACGTTTGACGGAATTCTCGACCTTCTTCGACGCTACGTTCGCCCCAAATCAAACGATGACGACAACCGATGAAGCACGTTGGCGTCATCTCGCTGCGAGCCCCCTCGCCTCCTTTGCAGTATTTCAGACGTCTTCTGAAGAAATTACTCTCCTCACGAAAGCGATCAAACGCATGGTGAACGATGCATCGCTACTTTTCGGCGAAGAGAAACCAGGTGAAAAGGCTCGCAAAGCGGACGGTTCCCTCAATCTACGCGTTCACTTTGCGCGACTCAAGCGTCTCCTCAGCGAACGCGCGAGTCTTCGGGCGAGCACTAGCCAAGAACGGCGAATCGCCGGGTCGCTCCTCGAACGTCTAGGCTCGTCGCCTGTCTCAATCACTCATTGTCCCCCCAACCATCTTGCCGATGCAATGGGCTTTTTCTTGGGTGGTCGGTGTGAACCGAACGCTGAAGAGGAAGACCGGAAAGGCCTCCATCGGGTGATGTCGCTTGTCGATGCAGAAGGTGCCGTACTACGGTGGCGTGAGAACCCGATTATGCTCTGCTGTGCCGACGCGACGAGTCTTCCGAGCGGAGCCCTTCGTCCCTCTTGGCCTCTTACGACGGATCTTTTGCATGATCTGTCCCGACCAGAGCTGAGGGGAGCGACTCTAGGACGTCTTGCGGATCAACTTCACTACCTCGAGAATACGACACTCGCCGACCGCTACTTCTTTCATCTCCTTCGAGGACACCCCGAGATCACGCTCTCCTGGGTTGTCGCACGTGGCGAAAAGATGCTTCAACCCTCGATTTACCTTCAGGAAGCGGGCGACATGACCAACGCAGTGACCGTTTCGCGTTTTCTCATGGATAAGGATACGGAAGCTGAGGGAAAAGGTGTTGGCACCTCATCCGGATCCCTCGAAGTGCCACCTGCGCTTAAAACCATGTCCACCGCAGCGCAGAAACGCTTCCCTGACGGGAGCCGCCCGATCGAAATGAAGGGTGCGGTAGCAGCCTGTCCCTGCAGTCCCCTTCGTCTTTGGTACGGTTTTGTACTCTCCGGGCGGCCACTTTATGAGAACGACTTCCAACTCAATTTCCTCATTACAGCAACGATCGCGGTCATCGCAACAACGAACCGTTGCAGTATTGAGGAGTCAGCCTCGTTCTTCTTCTCCCTCTACCCGGCGATCCCCGAAGTATGTCGCGCTGAGTCGGAGAAAATTGCGCGTATCTTTGCAAACGCCTTGAGAAAGAACGGAACCGACTGGTCTGCATCCGACTACGGCGCGCGGGTGCTTCGTCTCTGTCTTCATCATCTCCCCACATCACACGCACAGAAGGTGCTGACCTCGGTAAAGACCGGCACTCCGCTTAACCCGAAGGCGCTCTGCACCTTTTGCCCACATAATTCCTATTGCCGCTTCAGTCGCGAGAAGCAAGAGTGAGAGCCGTTGGTGTCGACGCTTTGGAATGAACATGAACTCGTACGAAGAAGACTTTTGGAAGCGCACCGCTCAATGTTGGAGGGTGCCCGATAACACTGACGATGGAATGTCCCGACAAGAAATGTCTGATGCGCGTTGTAGACGTCTTGCTGATGCGTGCCACGCGAACATAGGGGAAGTGCTCGTTGCACTCCCCATAAATTCCTATAACGAAACGGAGAATGATGGTGAAGATGACGAATTCGCCGCCATTTGGGAACGGAAACTACAAATGGAAGGATGTAAATCATGACTACCCTCACTAAGGATCAGCAGGCCTGTGTGGCCTTTCCCGAAGAACGCAACCTCATCGTGCGCGGCGTGGCAGGCTCGGGGAAGAGTCTCGTTCTGCTCAACCGTGCGCTTAACCTGAGCCGCAAAGCAAAAGCCAATGGCGGGGCTCTCAGTATCGGGCTTTTCACCTTCGCCAACACACTTGTCAACTACACGGACGAAGTGCTCGATGTCGAAGGCGAGGCTTCCAACTCCAACATCACCGTCAAGACCCTCGATAAGGTTATCTATGCTCTCTATAAGGACATTACGGCTCGGAGTCCTCAACATCCGTACGAAAGCAATAAAAAGGATAAACACCGCCCGTGCCTAGACCACGTCATCATTAAACATTTTGTGAACGACACCGAGCACGAACGGATTCTTAGCGACGATCGACGCGATTGGCTCATGGACGAGCTCTGTTGGATGAAGCAACACTCGTTGAAAACAGTAGATGAGTACGTCGCGATTTCGCGCCGCGGTCGCGGACGGATTCCTTTGCGCACGGAGGATCGTCCTTTTGTCTTTTCGATCTATAAAGCCTATTATCAGGAGCTCGCTCGTCGCGGCATTACGACAATCGACATGATGTGCGAGACAATCCTCGAACGAAGTGTCGAAATCCCAGATAGCCTTCGATACGACGTCGTCATGATCGATGAAGCGCAGGATCTTCCCGTCAACAAGCTCAAAGTAGCGCGCGCTCTCGCCCGCATTTCAATGACAATCTCCGCGGACTTCGCTCAGAAGATCTATGGATCGGCCTTTACGTGGAAAGAAATCGGTCTCGAAATCAAAGGGCGCGATTCGCGCCGCCTAAAAGGTACGCACCGCAATACGCGTCAGATTGTCGATCTGGCCGATTCCCTACTAAAGCACTACACTGAGACTCCAGAAGACGACGAAATCTTCAATCGTGATCGGCCAGAACGAGAAGGAGCAGAACCGAAGCTCTTTTATTGCCAAAGCGAGGATGAGATGCGGACAATCGTACTCAATTTGATCAAAAATCTTCGCTCGGCTTCACCCCGAACAACCGTTGGTATTCTTGTTCGCGACAGTTTGGTGATGAAGATAGTCAAGAGGTGGCTCGAGAATGTCCGCATCGACTACGCTCCTATTGGCGATAAAAAAATTCATGCTTTGGCCCTCACTCCGGGGGTCAAGCTCGTCACCTATCACTCGGCCAAGGGGCTCGAATTCGACCACGTCATTCTCCCGATGGTGAACGACGATCTCTTCCCCTACACACGCAACGAGACCGACTTCTCAGAAGAAGCAACCGAAAACCGCATGAACGAAGCACGAATGCTCCTCTTGGTCGGCATGACACGCGCTCGTCACACGCTCGCGCTTCTCGCGCAGGAAAGTTTCGATGTTCGGCCGAGCCGACTTTTGAACGAACTCGCCCCTGATGCTGTCGAAATCGTGCGGTAAGAATTCAAGTATCGCAAAAGTCGGTGCGGTCGTCGGTTGCTCAAGCCGAAACGGTCGTCCGACTACATCTCCACGCCATGGCAAAATCCTCGAAAATTAAACCGAAAAGTCAGCAGATACCCGGAACTCCTGGATAACTGCTCCCTAATTTTTCAGCACCCGGGGCGGATTTTCTAAGCCAAGCAGCGCGAGCATATCGCGCTGCTTTTTCGTAAGTGCGCCCGGCAGCGCACGTGTGATTATGTGGTGAAAGTCCACTGTCCGCCCGGTCGCGGGAAGGACTAGCAACTCGGCAGAGTCGAGGAGGCAACGAATCGATGAAGGAAGCCGATAGCAAACCGCCAGCCTGACAAACAGGAATCGGATATGAGGCACAAGGTCTGGGAGAGCTGTCTTACTTCAGTTAACCCCGTAGCTGTCAAGCGAACGATAAATTGACCTATCTGTCAACGGTCAGATAAGTTGACCCCCTAGCGGACAAATCTTGACCCCTACCGGTGATTGTCAAGATATTTGCCAATAAAGTTTGAATTCTGTAACTACGGCTGAGGACACATATAGAGGGGTCCGAACCCAAGGTTATGACGGTCTTTGTTCTTGCTATTTCTCC
>ONZR01000465.1_pt1 | contig 16938 bp, 12 predicted proteins | sample 1671691 | NCBI WGS metagenome assembly ONZR01 (sample SAMN06348182, study PRJEB24527) | human gut metagenome | biome: human gut; feature: ankylosing spondylitis patient; material: feces | host: Homo sapiens | place: China | collected 2015-10 | reverse complement strand
GTTGGATTGGCCACATTCCCGCCTATGCAAAATTCTTTCTTTTGAATCGTAATTTTGCTGTTTGCCACGCGGCCCGAGTAATAGCCGTTCTCGCAGCCCGTAAAGAACAGCAAGTGGCCTTTTACCAGGCTGAGCAGCGTGCTCGCATCATTCGACAGATTGCCATCGGCTTCCTTATAGATATTTTCCTTGGCCTTAACCTTAAGCACGCGGGATAGGTTGATCGTGATATCGCCGAGATTATCCGTGCGCGGCGTCACCGTAAACGTAATCTTGCCGCGAGCACCCGGGTACAGAGAGCCCGCGGTCTCGTTGTTCAGGTTGGAGCCGAGCGTCACCGTCATGGCATCGGCCGTATCCAGGCCGTCGATGGCATACTTTTCCTCGGGCGTGCGCTCGGAGCGCTCGTAATAGCCCACGTGTGCGCCGGCCTCACCCTCGCCCGCGGCGGTCAGTGTGTACCGATCCGCCTTCGCCCCGATCATGCTCCCGGTGGCGCTCACTCGGTTATTCGCGGCAAACCAGGCCAGGCATGCAAAGATGGCAACGATGGCGGCCAGCACAAACAGACCACTCACCAGGAAATCCTTCCAGAAATCCTTGAGGGTCCGCACGTGCTCGTCGGCAGCTTGACGGTACTCGGCCGCCGTCTTGTGCTGCTGGAGCTCGCTATGTCGGTCCATGCCACTCATCGCTTGCGTTTGCCCTGCTTGCGGGCGTGCCATCCTTTCCGCTTGGTTGCGTTTATCCGTTGTTCGCAGGTAGAGAATTCAGGCAGAATACAACACCGTACGATAAGGTAAAAGAATAGCATTGACCTGCGGTTTGTTCCACGGCGCAAACCTTAATGATGTCTTAAAAGTCGAGCCCTTGGTGCAAGGGGGTCAGGTTACTTCGCGCCAACATGGTGCAAACAAACCTGACCCCCTTGTACCAATCCCCTTGCATCAAATTCGGTTTTTCGGGTGTCAGCAATTCGGATTTTCATGTTCTGAGGATTCGGATTTTCGGTCGCTCAAGATTCGGATTTTCTGAACCCGCTGGTCAGGGACGCTCTTATTGGCAAAAAGGCGGGGAGCACCGATACGGCACTCCCCGCCCACTCAATACGCGATAGCTTTCTTACCTAGAGCTCGTTGGCCGCGTGATACGCCGTGCGAATGGCGCTCGCAATGTCGGCGGTGCGCTCGCCCGAGCAGTCGCCCACGCAGGTCACGGGCACCGTTACGCCGTCCAGGTCAAACGCGTTGGCCTTGGAGCCCACGGCCATCACCACGTAATCGCAGGCGATCTTCACCGGCTCCTCGGCGCCGTCCTCGGTGGTACGAACGGCCTCCACACCCTCATCGGTAATGGCGGTCAGGCGGGTCTTAACATGCTGCTCCACGTTGTGCTCGGCAAAGTCGCTCATAATCAGCGGCAGAATGGTCTCGGACTCGCCCGCGGCAATCTTGTCGAGCATCTCCACGATCGCCGCCTCACAGCCGTGCTGCAGCAAGTACTCGGCAGTCTCGGTGCCCACCAGGCCACCGCCGATAACGGCGACGCGGCCCGTAAGCTCCACCTTGCCAGCCAGCACGTCCCAGCTCGAGACGACCTTGTCCGAATCGGCACCCGGAACGGGAATGACCACGTCGTGCGCGCCCACGGCCACAATCGCGGCGTCGGCAGCGTTGAGGTCCGCGGGGCTAGCGGTATGGTTGAGCTCAACCTTCACGCCCAGGCCGGGCAGAATCTTCTCGTAATACTCGACCGAGCGCATGATCTCGTCCTTGCGCGGGGGCGCAGCCGCCAGCACGATCTGGCCGCCCAGATGATCGCTCGCCTCGTAGATGGTCACATCGTAGCCGCGCTTGGCCGCCACGCGCGCGGCCTCCAGGCCGGCAATACCGCCGCCCACCACGGCGATCTTCTTGTCGCCCTCGCCCGGCTTAATGGCGATGGTCGCCTCGTCGCCGTTCTCGGCGTTGAGCACGCACGAGATGTACTTGCGGTTTTGAATCGCGTCAACGCAGCCCTTGTTGCAGTTGAGGCACTCGCGGATGGGCTCGCCCGTGGCAGCTTTGAGCGCAATGTCGGGGTCGCACATGAGCGAGCGGCCGTAGGCGATGATGTCGGCGGCGCCGTCTTCCAGAATCTTCTCGCCGGCCTCGACCGAGACAACGCGGCCGACGGTTGCCACCGGCACGGAGACCAGGGCCTTGACGCGCTCGGCCACGGGCAGCGTCCAGTTGTAGGGCATGGCGCCCATGGGCGGAATGGTGTCGCCCATGTTGCCGGTGTGGTTTGCCTGCGCCACCTGGATCATGTCGATGCCGGCGCTCTCGAGCAGCTTGGCGAACTCGCAGGCCTCGTCGGGCAGCAGGCCGCCCTTGCCGCGCGGCGTGCCGTCGGGGTTCTCCATGATCACGGGGAGCTTGTACTCCACCATCAGCTGCGGTGCGGCTTCCTTAATGGCGGCGACGACCTCCAGCGCATAACGGACGCGGTTCTCGAACGAGCCACCGTACTCGTCGGTACGCTTGTTGAGGATCGCGGAGCACAGCGAACCCACCAGGCGGTCGCCGTGGACCTCGATGGCGTCGATGCCGGCCTGCTGCGCGCGGGCGGCCGAGGCGGCGATAGCCTCCTTGATCTGGGTGAGTTGCTCCACAGTGGCCTCGTTCACAAAATGCTGCATGTCGTGGTGCAGCTTGGCGTAGGCCTGGTTGCGGATCTCGTTGGACTCGGCCATCTTGGCGGCAAAGGTCTCCTCGTCGCCGGCGGCCTTGGCCTCCTGCGCGGCCTTGGCGGCGGCCATGGAGCCCATGACCATGCGGCCGACGCCGGGCACGTCGTACTCGGGGTGGAACAGCTGCAGCGCGACCTTGGCACCGTGCTTGTGGACGGTGTCGGCCAGCGCCTTAAACGTGGGGATCTGGGCGTCGGTCGCCAGCTTGGGCGTGGGGCTCGCGGTCATGACGGGAGCGACGTCGCCGATGACGATGTAGCTCACACCGCCACGGACCAGGCGCTCGTAAAAAGCCAGGCTGCGCTCGCCGATGGAACCGTCGCGCTCCTCGTAGCCGGTGGTCAGCGGCGGAAACATAATGCGGTTCTTGAGCTCAAGGGGGCCAACCGTAATGGGCTGGAGCAGCTTGGATGCGGGTGCGGTCATGGATATTCCTCTCTTGTAGGCGCGGCGGCGATGATGCCGCGTAGTTGTCTAGAGGATATGGCATGGGAGCACGGCGACGCAACGGAAATCGGCGGATAGCAGGTGGCGGCAGGTGGATGGGGTGTGGCGGGGCGTCGGTTTGTCTCAATCTGTAACAGTAAGACCCTATTTTGCCGAGCAACTGTTACAGATCGAGACAAACCGAAACCGTCCCGGCGGAAAATCTCAATCTGTAACATCTACAGGCCAAAAACGACCCTAGATGTTACAGATCGAGACATTCCTCTCGACCCATCCTCAACAATCTAGATCTGTAACATCTGGACCCACTTTTGCCCCTTTACTGTTACAGATCGAGACAAACCAATCTAGCCTGCCGAAAGATCTAGATCTGTAACGGTTACTCGGCAAAATGGGCCCCAGATGTTACAAATCAAGACAAACGGGACCCGCCTGCAAGAAAATCTCAATCTGTAACAACAACTCGGCAAAATCCGTCCCTCATGTTACAGATTTAGACAAACCGTCCAGGCGGGGACTCAACATCTCAATCTGTAACACCTAGCCGCCCAAATCGGGTCTAGATGTTACAGATCGAGATTTTGTTTGAGAGGCCGAGAATTGGACCGAAAATACGGTCCCGGAATAACAAAAAAGCTCGCCGGCTAGGCCGACGAGCTGCAATTTCTTGGTCGCGGGGGCAGGATTTGAACCTACGACCTCCGGGTTATGAGCCCGACGAGCTACCAGACTGCTCCACCCCGCAATGTCTGGGCGCCTCATGTGCGCAAGAAAGAATCTTACGCGGGAGTTCGGTAAACGGCAAGGAAAATCTCGTAGAGCATAATTCCTTCATATTTAAACTCCTCAGCCCATATCACCGTCAACGAATCGCAGTCGAGCGCCGTCGGCGACGCGTATACAATGGTGCGCGTCCTTTTACGCCGACACCTGGAGTAGACATGCTGCTCGCTATCGATATGGGAAACACGCAGACGGCCATGGGCCTGTTTGACGGAGACGAGCTGGTGCAGTCATGGCGCATGCCCACCGACCGCTCCTATACCGCCGACGAGATCCACGTGCGCCTGATGGGCTTCTTTAAGATGTACGACCTCTCGCTCAACGCGGTCGATGCGATTGCCTTTGCCGGCGTGGTGCCGCAGCTCTCGCGCGAGTGGCACGCCGTGGCCGACCGCATCGCGGCAGACGCCATCGTCATTGGGCCACAGACGGCCGCGGTGACCAAGCTGCGGGCGGCGCGTCCCCAGGCCGTTGGTGCCGACCGCATCGCCAACGCCGTCGCTGCCGAGACCTTCTACGGCGCCCCGGCGATCGTGGTGGACTTTGGCACCGCAACCAATATCGACGTCATCGACGAGGACGGCTATTACATTGGCGGAGCGATTGCGCCGGGCATCCGCATTTCGATGGACGCGCTCGCCGCCCGAGCCGCCAAGCTCGCCAGCGTTCCGCTTGAGGCACCCGAGCACGTCATCGGCCGCGATACCGAGGAGTGCATCAAAGTCGGCGCCGTAACGGGCGCCGCAGCCATGGCCGAGGGCCTGGTCGCCCGCATGAAGCGCGAGCTGGGGCGCGAGGACGCCACCGTTATCGCCACAGGCGGTCTCGCCAGCATCGTCGCCGATTCGACCGACGCCTTCGACGTGGTCGACGGGCAGCTCACTATCAAAGGCATCTGCGAAATCTACCGCCGCATGCAGAGGCTGGGGTAAGGCGGGGTTTAAGTCGAGCGCGAGCGGCGAACTAGGCAACGCATCGGTCCTATTCCTCAAAAACGAAAATTATTCAGTTTTGAGGAATAGACTCTGCAACGAATATACCTCGTTAAAGGCCGAGCTGGCTTAATTCTATTCCTCAAAATCGAAAGATTTTCAGTTTTGAGGAATAGGGTGCTGACAACCCATTCCCCAGACAAGCAAGACCCTCCCCGGCACAGCCGAGAAGGGTCTTGTTGTCATCGTTATCTTTGAGTGCGGGCGCCGCGCGCTACAGCCCGCGAATGCGCACGGCCTCGGGCGGAAACTCTTGCTCGCCGGCGTCAGTCTTAATGGTCGCGCGACCCCAGATGTCCAGGCCCGCAAACACGCCGACCGCGAGCGGCAGGCCGTTGGGCGACACCGCCGCGACCTGACGACCCAGCAGCGGCACCATATCGAAATACTCGCCCAGCACCGGGGCCAGCGGGCCGGCAGCGCCCTGTGGTGTGTTGGCGGCAACCGCCCAGGCGTCAACGCGAGCGAGCACCGCCGCGGCCAATGCCTCGACCAGTACCTCGTCGCCCATATCCACGCCGAGCTCGCCCAGTGCCGAACGCTCAATATCCACCGTCACCGCGGCAAACATGCCCGCGGCACCGGCACCGCCGTTCACGGCGACGCGCGCGAGCGACGTCTCAAACGCAGGCGCGCCACACACGATGTCGCTCGGCCACTGGATGCCCACCTTGCCGGCAAGCCCCAGGCCCGGCGTTGCGGCCGTGCCCGCGAGCGCGTCCATCATGCCCATTGCGGCCACAAACGGCAGGCCGTGGAAGGCGTGCATGTTCACATCGGGGCGCACGACCAGCGAAAACGTCAGCGATGCATCGCCCGCGCTCCACGCGCACCGGCCCGCGGACATGCCCTCGCGGCCCGCGTCACGCGCCGCGTCGAGCTCGGTACCGGCGACAACAGCATTCATCTCGATCATCTACATACGCCCCAATTCGCCCACGATATGGCCCACGCGATCCTCGGGCTCCTTGACCTCGACGCCGTTGAAGCGGAAGAACCGCGCCGGGTCGTGCATCAGGTCCTCGAGCGGCACCAGCACAAAGTCGCGCTCGCCGATCAGCGGATGCGGCAGGCGCAGCTTTTTGCCGCCGTGAGTCTCGCCATCCATCCACAGCAGGTCCAAGTCGATAGTGCGTGGGCCGTTGACCTTAGCCTTCTTGGAACGGTCGCGGCCCAGCTCGAGCTCGATCTTCTGCAGCTCGTCGAGCAGCACCAGCGGCGCCAGCTCGGTTTTGATCTCGATAACGGCGTTGGCAAACGCGTCCTGGCGCGTCTCGTAGGCCGGCTCGCTCTCGTAGATGCGCGAGGAGTTGGACACGCAGGTGAGCGGGATCTCGGCAATCATGTCGCGGGCGGCGCGGATGTTGTCGCAGCGATGCCCCAGGTTGGAACCCACGGCCACAAACGCGCGACGTGGCTGCGGCTTGGCGACAGCCCAGTAACCGTTCAGGAACTGCGCGAAACCGGTGACGTCGTGCACGCGCACGATGTTGGCACCGGCCTGGATGGCGCCCAGGCACACGCCAAACGTGGCGGCATCGCGCGCGGCGGCCTCGGTCACGCCCGAGACGGCGCCCACAAAACGCTTGCGCGACACGGCGCACATGAGCGGATAGCCCAGCGACGCCATCTTGGCGGTCTCGCGCTGGATGACGATATCCTCGTTGGCCGTCTTGCCAAAGCCCGGACCGGGATCGATGCAGATGCGGTCGCGCGACACGCCGGCATGGATGAGCGTGCGGGCCTGATCGGACAGAAAGCCCATGACGCGGCGCATGATGGGCGCCGAATCGGGCAGGGTAAAGCGGCGGAGCTGCGAGGTGGGCACATAGGCTTCCTCACGGCGGGCACTGCGGCGCATCATGGCGGCCAGGTGGTCGCTGGGCTCTGGTGTGGCTTCGGTAGCTGCGGGCACGGTCTCGGGTGCAGCGGCGGCAGGGGCAGCCTGCTCGGCAGTCGGCGTCTCTGGCTCGTCAACAGGCTCGGGCGCGGGCTCCGATTCGCCAAACGGCAGCGAGGGCTGCACCACGCCACCCGGGAGCTTTGCCTCGGGCTTAGGGTCGCCCAACAACTTGCCGCGACGGCGACGAGCGGGCTTCTCAGCCTCGCGCGCAGCCTCGGCGGCCGCCTCGCGCGCCTTCTCGGCAACAAACGCCGCGGCCGAAGTATCGAGCTGCACCGTCGCGTGCGTACGAGCGGGTGCGGCGACCTCGCCGGCGTGCATTACGATGACGCCGCAGGTGCTCGTCTTAACGAACTCGACCATCTTGGGGTCGGTGAAGCCCGTCACATCGTTGACAATCGAAGCACCGCAGCGCGCCGCCGCCTTGGCAACCGCCACATGACGCGTATCGATCGAGACGATAGCGCCCTCTTTGGCGAGCGCGCGCACGACGGGCAGCACGCGACGCGCCTCCTCGTCGGGGTTGACCGGGGTAAAGCCGGGGCGCGTGGACTCGCCGCCCACGTCGATGATGTCGGCGCCGGCATCGAGCATCGCCAGGCCGTACTCGATGGCGGCATCCGGGTCGAAGTGCTCCCCGCCGTCGCTAACCGAATCGGGCGTCACATTGAGGACGCCCATGATGCGCGGACGATCAAAGCTGAGCTCGTACTTTCCGCACCGCCATGTCTTGCTGTCGTTCGCCATGAACATCCTCCTAAAATGCCCACGCCGCCGCGCTCGGGCGCTGACGGCGGGGTCGCTTTGCAATCAGTCTTTCTATTGTATCCGCGCGCGCGGACTAGAACGCAAACGCGGCCGCGATGTCACAAGAAATCAGCAGGTCGGCATTTGCATCCTGATCGGTGGGCGCCAAATTGCAAATGGCCAGCGTATCGCCGGTAAAGTAACGCGTGAGGCCCGCCGCCGGATACACTACGAGCGAGGTTCCGCCCACGACGAGGGCGTCGGCTGCGGCGATGGCAGCAACGGCGCCGGTAAGCACGTGCTCGTCGAGCGGCTCTTCGTAGAGCACCACATCGGGCTTGATGCGACCGCCGCACGTAGGGCACACGGGCATGCCCGCGGCATCCTCGTGCTCGCGCGCGCAAATCCATTCGGCACTGTAGACCGCGCCGCACGTCTGGCAGATATTGCGGTGTACCGAGCCATGCAGCTCAAACACGCGCCGTGAACCAGCCGCCTGATGCAAGCCATCGATGTTTTGCGTCACCACGGCGTCGAGCTTGCCGGCGCGCTCCAGCTCGGCCAGCTTGGTGTGACAGCGATTGGGCTTAGCGTTAAGCGCGATCATCTTGGTGCGGTAAAAGTCGAAGAACTCCGCCGGATGTGTCTCGTAAAAGCTGTGCGAGAGCATAGTCTCGGGCGGATAGGAAAACCGTTGGTGATACAGACCGTCCACGCTGCGGAAATCGGGAATGCCGCTTGCCGTGGAGACGCCCGCACCGCCAAAGAAGACCACGTGACTATGGGTTTCGAACAGCTCCGCCAACGCGGCAGAGGCCTGTTTGGGATCCGATATTGCCTGCGTCATATATGTCCTCCGTCCGTGTCTCCGGGATGGCGGCGTTCGCACTATCACTCGCGGACTCCGCCCCGCTCTAGTTGCGTTAATCTTAAGCCTGCCAACCCCGTCGAAAGGACACCATGCCTCAGACTTACACCTTTGCCTCGTGGAACGTTAACGGTCTGCGCGCCGTGCTCAAAAAGGACCCGAGCTTTACCCAGATCGCACAGGAACTCGATGTCGATATCCTAGCGCTGCAGGAAACCAAGCTGCAGGAGGGCCAGGTCGATATCGACCTGCCCGGCTATCACCAAACCTGGAGCTACGCCGAGCGCAAGGGCTACTCGGGCACCGCGGTCTTTAGCCGCCAGGAACCGCTGCGCGTGCTGCGCGCCGACGCGCTGCTGCCCTACGCCGGCGAGGGCGGGGCTGCCGAGCTCGTCGCCCAAGCCGCAACCGAGGGCCGCGTCTGTGCGCTCGAGTTCGACAAGTTTTGGTTTGTCGACGTCTATACGCCCAACGCCCAAAACGAGCTCGCGCGCATCGATGTACGCATGGCCTGGGACGATGCCTACCGCGGCTTTTTGGCAGGCCTCGAGCGCGAGACCGGAAAGCCCGTGGTGACCTGCGGCGACTTTAACGTGGCACACGAGGAGATCGATCTTAAGAACCCCAAGTCCAACCGCGGCAACGCAGGCTTTTCGGACGAGGAGCGCGGCAAGTTCACCGAGCTGCTCAACGCCGGCTTTACCGATACCTGGCGCGCGGCAAATCCGAACGTCGAGGGCGTCTACAGCTGGTGGAGCTACCGCTTTAATGCCCGCAAGAACAACGCAGGCTGGCGCATCGACTACTTCCTGGTAAGCGACGCAATCGCTGGCAACGTACGCGACACCGGCATCCGCGGCGACATCTTCGGCAGCGACCACTGCCCCGTCACCCTCGCCCTGGAGCTCTAACCCCCAAACGATCCCCCGGGGACGGAGGAAAACGGATCATTTTCACCTCGCGAGGGCATCCACGCGACCCACCCGCCACGAAATCGGCCCATCTACTACGTTTAAGCCACTACCCTCAACCACAGCGAACAACGCAAAAAGAAAACCGCAGGTAGAAAGCCTGCGGTTTTTCATAAAACGCGGTCATGGTCGGGGGTATCAGGCTAAACGTAGTAGATGGGCCGATTTCGTAGCGGGCGGGTTCAGTTGACTCCCCGAGGACGTCTGGGGACGGAAGATAACGGATCAGCTTGGCTCTTGAGGGCCACGATGCCCGTCATATCAACCTGCCATTTCAAAACTATGCCGGTTTACGGGGCTAAATCGCAAACCCCCAACCATACGCAATTCCGAAATAATAAAACCGCAGGCAAACGGCTTACTCCATTTCGAAAAAAGCCGGTATGGTCTGTCTGTGCCAATCTAGCCCCGTAAACCGGCATAGTTTTGATATAACACCAAGACAGTATTGGTTCTTGCCTCGGCGCAACCACCACTACAGCCCGTACTTCACGACGACGCGGTTGATGCGGCGACACCAGGGCTTGTACAGAGCGGCCAAAAACACGCAGGTCGCGAGTCCGTGCGTGATATCGAACGGTACGGCGGTGGCAAGACGCGCTATGGCGCCCGTCCACGTGAGCGGCTGCACAAAACCGATGATGTCATACGCGTTGATCACAACGCCGTAGAGCAAGCCCGAGGCAAAGCCGTACGCCATCAGCGCCGGCATGCGCACGGTTCCATCCGCACGGTCGAACGCGCCCGCATGCGCCAGCGCGCCGCCAACATAGCCAACCAGACCCCAGGCATACATCTGCCACGGCGTCCACATGCCCTGTCCAAAAAAGAAATTGCTGGTCAGCGCCGCCAGCGCGCCAACCATAAAACCATTGCGGCGACCAAGCGTCGCCCCCGCGATAATGGCGATGGCGCTCACCGGTTTAAAGTCGGGAATGGGGCCAAACAAGATGCGCCCCGCCGCGGCCAACGCCGCCAACACCAGCGTGGGCATAATCTGGCGCAGGCCCGGGCGCGACGCCTCGTAACCCGCAAAGAACAGTGCGAGCACGAGCGCCACTACAACCAGCATGGCAAGCGCCGCCTGCTCAATGCCCACCAGCAACGCCGCAGCCATCACGGCTGGCACCGCCAGCAGCAGCGGGATCTCCAGTTTTGCAAGCAAGCGCGAGAAACGACAGTCCGTCATCCCATCACGCCCTATAGAACACGTTGTCGGCAAAGAAGTCGGCCGGGGGCTCCATGCAGGCAATCTCGCCGTCAAACATCATGGCGACGTCGTCGGACACCTGCTCGGCAAAGTCTAAGTCGTGCGTGGCCATGATGACGGTACCGCCGGCATTCGCATGGTCACGCAGGGCGCGGGCGATGATGCGGCGGCTCTCCAGGTCCAAGCCCTTCGTGGGCTCGTCAAGCAGCAGCAGCTCGGGGCCAATCAGCAGCAGCTTTGCCAGCGCGAGCAGCTGGCGCTGTCCGCCCGAGAGGTCGTAGGGGTGGCGCGTCTCCAGGCCGTCCAATCCCAGTTGCGCCGCACGCTCCCGCGCCAAGTTCTCGTCATATCCGCAGGTCGAGGCCCATTCCATCAGCTCATCGCGAACCGTCTCGGCGACCAGCAGGGCCTTGGGATTCTGTGGCAGCAGCGCCGCCGAAGCCGCTCCGCGCACCATGCGGCCGCGCTGCAGCTTGGCGGTCTTGGCCAGCACCGAGAGCATCGTCGACTTGCCGCAGCCGTTTCCGCCCACGACCGCATGCACCGCGCCGGCTGAAAACGTCACATCGAGCCCGCGCAGCACCCAACCGCCAACGCGATCGTAGCGAAACCAGCCTTCCGACAGGGTGGTAGCCGACCCGCCGTGCATTTTTTGGAGTATTCTGCCTCCATCCGTGCGCGGGAAGGCTTCCGAGCCGTTCTCGAGTGACGTTTGCGCCACAAATTCGGACGATTTGTCCAATTCCGAACTTTTTTTCGCGCTCGCTACGTCCCCGGGCGGCTCCAGAGAGCCCAAATTGTCCTCACGCCTGCTGAATACTCCGTTTTTTGCACATCGGATGGCACCCCACCCCAACATGTCATCGGAAAACAGCGATTCTCGGCGTCCCAAAGAAGCCATATCCGCCACCTCGCGCACACGACCGCCCTCAATCCGGTACGCACACGTCGCATACTCGAGCATCGGCCGCGGTTGATGCGTAGCCACAACAACCGTGCAGCCCAGCTCACGGTTCGCGCGAAACAGCGCGTGCAGAAAATTCTTCTCGGCAACGGGATCGAGCTGAGACGTGGGCTCGTCGAGTAGCAGCACACGCGGACGCAGCGCCAGGACGGCGGCAAGCGACAGCAGCTGTTTGCGGCCACCCGAAAGCGTATCGGTATCGCGATGAAGCCAGTCCTCCAGACCAAAGAAATAGCTGGTCTCGGCAACACGGCGGCGCATCTCGTCGCGCGACATGCCTAAGTTTTCCAGGCCAAACGCCATCTCGTGCCACACGGTCTCGCACACAATCTGGTTCTCGGGATCCTGGAACACGTAGCCCACGCACTCCGCAGACGCGCGCACGTCCATGTCGGCAACGTTCTCGCCCAGCACGCGCGCATCGCCAGTGCGCTCGCCCGCCGGAGCGATCTCGGGCTTGAGCAGCGACAGCAGCGTCGACTTACCCGATCCGGTACCGCCAACAAGCAGCGCAAATGCACCTTGGGGGACAGACCAGTCGAGCCCCTCGAGCACCGCAGCATCAGCCCCGGGGTAGGTAAAGCTCAGGCTCCGCACCTCAATCGCCGGCATATCCGGGTCGCACGCCGCGCCCGACACCGGGCCACTATCCAACCGAGCCATCAGCCGAACCTCTTCTCATCGATCGCATGCAGCACGCAGGGCAGCACCATCCAGGCAGCGTACACGACATAGCCCAGCCACGGCGCGGGCACCGAAAGCTGCGGGTAAAACGAATACTGCGTTGTCGCGGTCCATGCCACCGCCACCGCGGCGGTACCAAACACTGCAAGTCCAACCAGCGCGGCAACATCGCCGCGCCTCAGCCGATACCGCGCATACGTCGTACGGCGCGGCGCAGCACCCCACCCGCGCGAGCGCATGGCATCCGCGCGCTCAAGCGAATCTTCCATGCCCCAGCCCATCAGCACGCTCGAGGCCCGCAGGCGCGAACGCACGGGGTCGGCCGGCGCGCGCCCCGGCACATCGATCGCGTCCTGCACCGCCAGCACCGTGCGACCGCGGCGCAAAAACTGTGGGATAAGCCGCATGCACATCGAGATCATGAGCGCGATCACCGGCGCGGCGTTGCCCAAAAGCGCAAGCACCTTGTCGTATTCGAGCATCGACGCCGCGGCCTCAAACCACAGCACGCTCGCCACAAACAGCCCACCCATGCACAGGCCGTACATCATGCTCTCCAAATACACCACGCGCATGCCAATATGGAAAAGCTCGGTCGAGCCCGATGCGCTAAACAGCGGGTTGACCAGTGCAATGATCAAAATCACCGGCAGCTGCCAGCGAAGCGCGCCCAACGTGCGGGCAGCCCCGCGCGTCGCAAATCCATACGCCAACCCGCCCGCGAGCGACAGCGCAATCAGCACCGGTTGCATCGAGAACATGGTGAGCCCCAACGTCAGCACCATGTAGAGTGACGGCACCGCCGGATGCGACATCGAGAATGCCGCGACGGGCTCGTTGCCCGATTCCTCTCGCATGATATCCACGGGCACCCCCGTCCCCTCGCTCAAACGACAACGCCGCAGCGCCTCCGCCATACACAACCAGCGCAAACGCCGCACCGCCGGCCCAAGCATCAGCTGCCGCAAACCAATCGTTACGCGCTCATCATATGCCTGCGGTATCATATTGCGCCGTGTATCGTTTCCAAACACACGTCTCTAATAACGTAACAGGAGATCACATGGACGCAACCGCAATTATCCTCGCCGCCGGCGAGGGCACCCGCATGAGGTCGAACCACTGCAAGGTTTCGCACAAGATCCTGGGCAAGCCCATGGTTCAGTGGATCGTCGACGCCACCATCAAGGCCGGCTGCAGCCGCGTCGTGGTCGTCATCGGCAGCCACGCCGACGAGATGCGCGCCCTCATCGATGGCGCCTACGCCAACAGCGCCACCAAGGTCGAGTGCGTCGAGCAGACCGAGCGTCTGGGCACCGGTCACGCCGTGAAGGTCGCACTCGAGGCCTGTGGCATCACGCAAGGCCCCGTCGTGGTGCTCAACGGCGACCTGCCGCTCATCACCGCCGACACCGTCGCCAAGTTCGCGCAAACCGTCGCCACCGGCGAGCTCGCCTGCACCGTCATGACCATGACCCCGCCCGATCCTTTCGGCTACGGCCGCATCAAGCTGGGCGCCGATGGTCAGATCGAGCGCATCATCGAGCAGAAGGACTGCACGCCCGAGCAGGCCGCCACGCTGCTGGAGTGCAACGCCGGCTGCTACGCCTTTGACGGCGCGCAGCTCGCCGCCCACATCAACGAGATCGGCAACGACAACGCGCAGTCCGAGTACTATCTGCCCGACATGCTCGAGATCCTCAAGGGCCACGGCCAGGCTGTCTCCATCTTCCACTGCGACGACTACCGCGACGGCCTGGGCGTCAACAGCCGCATCCAGCTCGCACAGCTCACCGCCATCGCGCGCGACCGCATCAACGAGCACTGGATGGCCGAGGGCGTTACCTTCATCGACCCCACGCAGGCCTGGATCGGCCCCGATGCCGTTATCGGCCGCGATACCGTCGTGTGGCCGCAGACGCACCTGATCGGCCACGTCACCGTGGGCGAGGAGTGCCAGCTCGGTCCCAACAGCCGCCTCACCGACACCACCGTCGGCAGCGGCTGCGTCATCGACGAGACCATCGCCATCGAGGCCGTCATCGAGAACGGCGTCGACTGCGGCCCGCGCGCCTACCTGCGCCCGGGCACCCACATGCTCGACGGCTCCAAAGCCGGCACGCACGTGGAGATCAAGAAGTCCACGATCGGCGAGGGCTCCAAGGTGCCGCACCTGTCCTACATCGGCGATACCACCATGGGCTCCGGCGTCAACGTGGGCGCGGGCTCCATCACCTGCAACTACGACGGCGTACACAAGCACAAGACCGTCATCGGCAAGGATGCCTTCATCGGCTCCGACACCATGATGGTCGCGCCCGCCCAGATTGGCGACGGCGCGCTCGTGGCCGCCGGCTCCGTCATCACCGAGCCGGTCCCGGCCGACGCACTCGGCCTGGGCCGTGCCCGTCAGGTAAACATTGAGGGCTGGGCCGCCGATTATCGCCGCCGTCTGCACGAGGACGACGAGGTATAACGTTTTACCAAGCATCTAAGGAGCTGTTCCCATGGGGGCGGCTCCTTTTTCTATCGTGACCTGCGCGACCGGATGAGTGGTCGGTTCGTGTCCGTTGGCGGTAAAGACGTTATCAAGACTCGATAGACCCCGTCGCGCGGTTACAATGCAACAAGGCATCTATATGGCATTCGATGTATAAAGGAGAAGGGTAATGCCGATTAATGATCCCGAGAAGTCGGAGAATATGCGCAAGTCCATCCGCGTGTATTCCGGTTCCTCCAACCGTCCCCTCGCTCAGAAGATTGCTGAGTACCTTGGGGTCGAGCTTTCGGGCCTTACGCTAAAGCAGTTCGCCAATGGTGAGATTTACGCCCGCTACGACGAGACCGTCCGCGGCGCCGACGTCTTCCTGATTCAGTCCGTGGCCGGCGGCAACGTCAACGACATGCTCATGGAGCTGCTCATCGCCACCGACGCTGCCAAGCGCGCATCCGCCCGCTCCATCACCGCCGTTATCACCCACTACGGCTATGCCCGCCAGGACCGCAAGGCCGGCCCGCGCGAGCCCATCACTGCCCGCCTCGTCGCCAACCTGCTCGAGCGCGCCGGCGTCAACCGCATCATCACCCTCGACCTGCACCAGGGTCAGATCCAGGGCTTCTTTGATATCCCGGTTAACCACCTGTCCGCGCTGCCGCTGTTTGGCCAGTACTACAACGACATGCACTTCGACACCGACAACCTGGTTGTCGTCTCCCCCGACGTGGGTCGTGCCAAGGCCGCCAAGAAGCTGTCCGACATGCTCGGCTGCGACCTGGCCATCGCCCACAAGGGCCGTCCGCGCCACAACGCCGCCGAGGTCATGGGCATCATCGGTGACATCAAGGGCAAGACCTGCATCATCAACGACGACATGATCGACACCGCTGGCACCCTGTGCGCCAACGTCAAGGAGCTCAAGGCTATGGGCGCCGGCGACATCTACGTCTGCGCCACCCACGGCATCTTCTCCGGTCCGGCCATCGAGCGCCTGAACGACGCCCCCATCGTCGAGTGCGTCGTCACCGACGCCATTCCCGTCGAGGTCGGCGGCAAGATCAAGACCATCTCGGTCGCCGAGGAGTTCGCTCAGGCCATCTCCGCCGTTTACCACGAGGAGCCCGTCTCCACGCTCGTCGGCGGCGACTTCGCGCTGTAGTCGCTTGACCCTCGCATCTCACCGGAAGCCCGGTAGGCCTGCGGGGTTATCACGCCGACGTCCTCGCCGCTTCGCGGCTGCGGGATGTCGGCTTAGATAACCCCTCCCGGCCTACCGGGCTTCCTGCTGTCTCGGGGCAGCTGTTTTCTGAAATGACTTTGCCGTACCCTTTCCTCGCCTTCGGCGGGCGTGGTAGCCTTTGTCGTTGATTGAACTATTTGTTTAACGGAAGGATAAATATGGCAGCTGCACAGCCGCTTAAGATTCGCATGGTTGCCGGACTTGGCAACCCTGGCGAGGAATATGCCGAAACCCGCCACAACGCTGGCTTTAAGGCAATCGACGAGCTGGCCCGTCAGGCCGGTGTCACGTACTGGAAAAACCAGGCCGGCGCCGAGGTCGCACTCATCAACATCAACGATCCCGAGGAAGAGGGTGGCAAGCGCCAGATCGTGCTGGTCAAGCCGCAGTCGTATATGAATACCTCGGGTGGCCCCATCTCCAAGCTCTGCCGCGAGTACAAGATCAAGGCCGAGGAGCTACTCGTGATTCACGACGAGCTCGACATCCCCGCCGGTGACGTGCGCGTCAAGGTGGGCGGTGGCCACGCCGGGCACAACGGCCTGCGCTCCATCATCGACAAGATGGGCAGCCGCGACTTTAGCCGTATCCGCACCGGCATCGGCAACCCTCCCGGCAAGATGGCCGTGGCAGACTATGTGCTCAAACAGCTGCGCGCCCGCGAGGCCGATGACTTCCAGGACACCTGCGCCCGCGCCGCCGACGCCGCGGGTCTCGCCATCGTGCACGGCGTGATCTATGCCCGCGACCACGTCAACGGCGCCGCCTCCGCCAACGGCAAGCACTAAAACCTATCATTTAGGGACAGGTTTATTTTGGCAGGTTTTATCTGCGGAAACGCCCCAGTTGCGGCATCACGATAAACCGCGCGCCGCCATACACGCATAGCACCCCAAAGGGG
>ONZR01000458.1_pt1 | contig 17126 bp, 15 predicted proteins | sample 1671691 | NCBI WGS metagenome assembly ONZR01 (sample SAMN06348182, study PRJEB24527) | human gut metagenome | biome: human gut; feature: ankylosing spondylitis patient; material: feces | host: Homo sapiens | place: China | collected 2015-10 | reverse complement strand
TGACATTTTTGGCTGGTAGCCCACTAATATGAGTTATCTGAGTAAAATGTTATAGAAAGTTATAGCAAAGCGGTCCCATCCCGCACAACATGGCGAAGACCGCTTTGGTCCGCCAACCTTAGAGCGTAGCGGTTCCGAGCACCGAGTAGGGCGGTTACATCCCTTGCCCTTTTGGAAAGGGCGAGGGCTTGGGAGTGGGTTAAGGACTCCCTCTTCGCAAGAGGGGGACAGGGGAGTCGAAGGTAAAAATCATCATTATCGACAAGAACATGGAAACTGCAAGTCGCAATGTGTGTCGTTGCCTCCAGTTGGAGGCCAATCGCTACACCAAGCAAATAAAGGATGGGCATGAGATACACAAATATAACAATCGAGTGACGATTATTGGAGCAGACTTGGCGGATGTTAATTTGGATGATGTGTGAGACATTAGGATATGAAGCAAAACTCCTCCAAAAATTTGGTAGTTTCAAAGAAAACCCTTATATTTGCAGGCAAAAAGGAGATACAATAATGAAGACAATAGATCAGATTTTGAAAATAAAGGCAGTAGTGCTTTACATTCTGAAAGCATTCCCAGAAGGAGTTGATTATATTCATCTCTTTAAGGTAATGTATTTTGCGCAGCAAGATCAGTTGAAAGAGTATGGATTGCCAATCATGTACGATACCTTTGTTGCAAGAAAGCATGGTCCTGTACCTGCTTTAACCTATAAGGTGTTACGTGGTATTGAAGGCAAGGCAGACCTTTCTACGCCAGAATTAAAGGATTTTGCAGATTCATTGAATATAGCCATCTCTCAGGATGGTCATCAGCTTGTTCTAGCTTCCAAGAATGCGGAATGCGATATGGATGAACTATCTGTAGCTGATGTGAAGATGTTGGATAAATGGATTGAAAAGTGCAAGGATGTAGAATCCTTTGACCTATCCGATAAGTCACATGAAGACAGAGCTTGGAAACGTGCAAAACGTCAGGCTGACAAGACAGGTGAGGACTCCAAGATAACCATGTATGATATGGCAGCTGCGGCAGGAGCAAGCAAAGACATGCTATGCGTAATTCGTGACCGCCAATCAGTTCAAAAAGCATTATCATGGATTTAAGGGAGTTGCAGAAAACCTATCTTGATAATCTTCGTAAGGTTACCGAAGATAAATTAGAAATAGGTTCGTTGGTACGAACAGTTATTTCTATAGAAGAAGGCTTGGTCTTCAAGGATGGAAGAAAGCAGAAACCAAAGAAGTTAGTAATTATCGGAGTAGATAAAGTGAAAAAAGTATGTTATGGTTCAGTATTGGTTAATACAAAAATGAGTCCTAAGGCAGCTTATTCCGATTCTTTTCTTTCAGCCCAATATCTTCTTCATCAAACAGATTATCCTGAATTCTTGAAGTATGATAGTTTTGTTGATTGTGGCATGCTCTTTTCTATCCCATTAAAGAAATTGATGGAAGGAGAGTATTTTGGAACTTTGACCTCCCAAGATCTCCAAGGAATCTTTGAGATACTTAAAACAACCGAAACTCTTACTAATAAGGAAAAGAAGAGATTTGGAATCATATAAACTATTCTTCCTCATTCGAGTGGCGACCAGTGCAGAGCGATACTGCAATGAGGAACAAATATTACTTTTTTCAAAACTAATACGTGTAACTACTTGTAAAATAGTGGGGACGCTGTATTGGTGATATACCGAACGGCCTGTTATGTCGTTTTGATTACAATAAAATTGTAGGTTAAAAAATGTTCATGTTTTTCAAAAGCATAGAAAAAAGTATTATCTTTGCAATTTTAAATGGGATTTTAGCAAATGTAGAATAAATGCACGCAAAAAGTACAAATTGTGAAATTAAGGGATAAAAACTCTTTCAAAATCACATTCCTTTTTCGTTGTGTGTAAAAATCATAATTATGAAAATTGATTCAAAGCCATTCCAACTAGAAAGTGAGTTGTTGAGCATTGACGAAATGTTGGCAAACAATTCTGTTGACATGGATTTTCAGCCTATAGTGTCAAGCTATCGTAATGACAGTGTAATTGTGTCTAATAAAGCAGCTGTTGTCTGTGTAAAAGTTAGATTCAATTATTTAAATTTGTCGTCTGAAGTCGTAAAAGCTTATCGTATTATAGATAAGGTTATGTATGATATATTTAGAGATAACGATAGTTGTGTCGATGTATTACATGTTGGGCATTATTATATAGGTATCTTTTATGCTCCTCAGACGATAAACATAGATGATGTTTTGGATACAATGGGCAGGCTGAATGCCGCTTTATCTGTGTTGGATATAAAATTTAAAAAGAATCTATCTATGTCTCTTGGTGGTGTGATGGCAGCTGATTTCGGAGAAATTATGCATTCTATGGATTTGACTCCCTATGAAAGTTGGCAAGGCATACCTATAAATAATGTAATTGCACTTTGCGATGAAGTATATTCTAAAGATAAAAAAGAATATGATGGAGTTACATTAATATCAGATTCAATAAAAATTAATCTTAAAGAGGAATACGCCAAGTTCTTTAATACAGAATTTGCCTCAACAGATCGTTCAATAAAAAGTTACAAGGCCTATGTAGTGAATACGGCCATGTATAATTGGGTTAAACAAAATAAACTAGAGCAAGATGAAACAGAAAACGGAAACAAAACTGAGGATTGAGTTTAATCTAGATATAGAAAATCGCCCTCTAAAAGAAGATATATCCAAAAGCTCAATAGAGCTGTCTGCTTTCAGAGAGCAATATAAAAATGCTCTTTCTGCAATAGACCAATATCTAGCGATAGCACGTAAGGATACCCACGATAGAGATTTGGATAGCCAAAACAATATATTTCTATTTGTGGGTGATAGAGGATCTGGTAAAACTTCTTGTATGCTTTCTATAGGCGAGTTGTTGTTGAAAGAAAAATCAAGAAGAGAAGAGTTTAAGGATGATTATCCAGATATTAGTAGTCTTGATTTCTATACAATAGATTTGATAGATCCTTCTTATTTTGATAGTCATCATAACATTATCTCATTGTTTTTGGCTAAACTTTATGCTAAATATAAGTCGAAAGTTAAAAATGATGAGAAAATTAATGAAAATCTCAAAATTTCTTTTCTGAATGCTCTAACAACTGCTCAAAATCATGCAAAAATGTTGTTGGAAAAATCCGATTCATTAGACATGAACGTCATTGAGCAATTAGAAAATTTATCAGCTGCTGTAGATTTGAAGGAGGATTTAAAAAAGTTGGTTGACGCTTATTTTGATTGTTTTGGATTGAAAGACTCAATTCTATTGTTAAGAATAGATGATATAGATTTGAATGCTAAAGAGGGAAATATCATGGCTGAGCATATACGTAAGTATTTCATCCAGTCTAATATTCTCGTTCTTATGGCATTGAAACTAGATCAGTTGGAAATCATAAAGAAAAACGAGTATGCAGACTTGTTCAAATTGCATAATGATGAAGAACTTATCGGCAATATGGTTGAAAGATATTTAGCCAAGTTGTTTCCTCAAAATCAGCGTATCTATCTGCCTGATATAGATGATATATTGGAAAAAACTTTAACCATAAAGACTAAGGATAAAATGATGGAATGTCCATCTGTTCGTCAGATGGTACCTCAATTGATTTTCCAAAAGACACGCTATTTGTTTTACAATTCTCCATCTCATGTTAGTTTTATAGTACCTCGCAATTTAAGAGATTTAAGACAATTGATAAAGATGCTATGGAACATGCCTGATTATCAAGAGAAGATAGAAAATAATCTTGTCATAACAAAGGCCGGATCTTATAACCAAGTAGTGTTTAAAGAGTATTTGAAAAATACATGGATTAAGAATAATCTGAGTCTTACAGACCAAAAGTTTGCTCATCATCTTTTATCCGTGACAGAAAATATTCTCTTGAATGATTATATTGTAAAATCTTTAAGTGGAGTTATATGGCCAAAAGAAGTGGCTTTTGACAAAGAATTATTTAAAGACATTCTTGCAGAGAAGAATTTAACCTATAACATTTCTACTGGTGATGTGTTGGCTTTAATTTCATATTTGCGTCAGAAAAATCTTGATTTAGAAAAGCAAAAGCTATTGTTCTTTATTACTGCTGTTTATTCTATTCGTTTGTATGAAGCATACAATGTGGTAACGGAAGTTTTGAAACTACCTTCTAAACAAAAAGATGAGTCGGAGGATGGAAAAGATACAGATAAAGAAATCTTTAGCGTTGCTCAATATCAATCATTAAACGATTATGAGAAATATTTACTAGGCTATGTTTTCAATGTCTCAATTAATCATTTCTTTAGTAAGCCCTATCTAGAACATAGTAATAAAATTCAAGGTGCTAAATTGCAGGAGCTAATGCAAGGGTGTTTGTGTAATATTGAAGAGGCTAAGACTAGCAATAAGCTACGTTTGATAGAGTTCTTTATGTTAGCTACTTCACATGCAGTAGCGTTGGATAATAATTTCAGGTCAAATACTGTTATGGCTTTTGATGCGCCTATAATCATCGGTAAAGATAATATGCTATGTTATGATTTAGGAGCTTTCTTCTTTAATCTAACACGCATCGAGAAATGCTATATGCGTTTCAAGGGATTGGCTAAAAGTGGTGAAAAAGACATTGTTGATTTTATTTTAGAATCAGATTCGGGAACCTTATTTTCTGATTTCATGAATATTGCTAAGAGAAAGCAATGTAGTATACCATGCCCAAATCCCTGTAATGAACAACGTGATGGAGAAGGTTGTTCGCATTATGATGCAAATTGGTTGTCCTGTTGTGCTTTTAGAAATACAGAGATATTGCTCGATTTTATAGAAAGCATTTCTCAAGCTAACTTGGATTATTCAAATTCTGATAGATTGACACTGGCAGCTTTCTTCAAGAAGTGCTCGGAATATAAAATCGATACTTATGAGAAAGAAACTGGCTCTAATGGACATCATAAAATTTCTTTTGTGTTTTTGGAGAAAATTAGCGAACTGCTAAAAGACAACAGTATTGATTCGGACTTTTGTGCCATATTTGGACGAGAGTCTACATCTTCATCGGATTCTGCGGAAAGTAGTTCGCTAGATACGAAGCATTCATAATATATATAATTATGGAGACTCTTAATCAAGTATTGAAGGTCTTATTTGAGGAAACGAGGAGTGAGGATGTCATAGATGCCTATTTGGATAAAAGAGTCAAATATGTAGGCATTGGGCGTTTTGTTGATGAAAGAATCTTTTGTCAGCAAATGGTTCGGGTGAATATGGCACATACTTTAGATCAAGCAGAAGTCCTTTATCATGTTCTTTCTGATAAATGGTCTAAGGAGGATACATGCGTGCATGAGTTGTTGTATTGCAAGGAATCTAATGTCTTTAATGTACTATTGCATTTTAGCCACAACAAAGTGTATCTCAAGCATCATCTGCCGATATGCAAGTATCAAGAGCTGTTTTCTTGGCATGAGGTAACTCGTGATTTTGGAGAAGATCTTTTGATTACATCATATTTGGCAGCTTATGATTTGAAAAACCAACAAAAAACAAATCACTTTGATTGGGCTCCTTATATTGGGCATGATTCTACAGAGCTAAATCAAATGTTTAGGCATGAGATGATGGATTTACACGCCCATCTAAATGGCTCTTCTTTGAATTTTGAACTCAACTGGATGAACTTGATGAATCATATATGTGGGCATGAAGTTAATTTTGCAAAGCTAGATTCTTTAAGACTCTCTTTTGATGCAAATTATCGTTTTAATCATAATTCAAAGTCTCTTTATATGAAGGTTATGATGGCTGCCGCAATAAGGGTATATCTTTATGTGGATATTATTAACGATAATAAGACAGAGAAAATTAGTCTGTTGTCTAATATCTCAGACATTCTATCTAGTGGTAGCTTAATTCAGACATTGATGTATGAGCAAGAAATTCAAAATGCCATAGATATTGTGAGCCAACAATATGGGCGTAGATATGAGGATAAATTAAGTTCGGTGAAGTATATTCCAGATTATGCTATTACTGGTAAAGATGATAATCTCTTTTCGGTTTTGGGAGGTGAAAGAAAATTCATGTATCGAATCTTTCGTAAGATTTATTCTGGTGAGTATTATCTTGACAGAAAGACAACTTTGTTTTATATTTATCTCTTGATAAAAGAGGAACTGAGAAAAGAATTGGTACAAATCAATACCGTAAATGGTTTTGCGAATTTTTCTTTATATCAAGATCGAAAAGATCAATTTCTTTATACTGGGCAATCTCTTTATGAGCGATTGTTGTCTCAAATGGCTGTTGGTTCCTTTATGTCTGATTCTACAAAGAAAAGATACATGGAGGTGCGAATTGCTCCAAAGAAAACCATGGTGCAAGATTATCTAGCCATCAAGAAAAAGGATTCTTTTATAACCGATAAGGTGTTTGATGGAAATCATGCTATCGATACAGCAAAATTCTATTACATCTTTCATTTCATCAAGAAAAATGAAAAATGTGATGTCTGCGATAATGGAGAAGCAACACTGTTTGGGTTGCAGCCAAGACATGTTCATTTGCGTCAGGAGGTAGCCACACAAGCCAAGGCTATTTATGCACTTAGAAATCATAGTCCTTTTGTACGGAAACGATTGGTTGGCATCGATGCTGCAAATTCAGAGATATTCTGTCGTCCCGAGGTGTTTGCGCAAGCATTTAGATACTTGGGTTTGAATTCTGCAAAGCAAGTCAATGATGATACATCTAATAATGATTTGGGCTTGACATACCATGTTGGTGAGGATTTCTATGATATTGTGGATGGGATAAGGGCTGTAGATGAAGTCTTAAAGTTCATGCACTTCCGTAATGGGGCAAGACTTGGACATGCTTTGGTGTTGGGTACAGATGCTAATTCTTATTATCAGAAGCGAAATTTTAGGATTAATGCTACCAAGCAAGTTCTCCTAGATAATGTGGCTTGGTTATATGTACAAGGTGCAAGATTGGGTGCCTCTAATAAGGTTTTGTCATACTTGAAAGAACTATATCATTTGTATTTTATGCAGGTCTTTTTCAATGCAATACACGAGGATGTAGATATTTTTACTTATTACCAGTCATGGTTGTTGAGAGGTGATGATCCTGCTATTTATCATTTGGATGCCCATAATGGTAAAATCGCACTAGAAAGAGATGCTTCGAAAGAGTATATGGATTGTTGGTTTTCTGTAGCTCAAAATCATGGTATAGAAATTGATGATGCTCATGGTAATTCTGATGCTCTATATTTATTTTACCTTTATCATTATCATAAGCAGGTACGAAAGGTTGGTAGTGAGGGTGAAGTGCTGAGGATAAAACCTCAGTATCGTGATGATTTTATATCATTGATTACTCAAGTTCAAGAACAGTTCTTATGCAAATTGGAGCATTTGCATGTATCAATCGAATGCAATCCTTCTTCCAATTTCAAGATAGGAGAAATGGAACGTTATGATCAACATCCAATTGTTAAGTTTTATAATCGTGGTTTAAATACTCTATACCCTCATCATGATATTTGTGTATCTATTAATACCGATGATGCAGGTGTCTTTGCCACTTCTTTGGAGCGGGAATATTCTTTGATGGCTTTAGCAATGGAGAAAGAGGAGACAAATGACAACTCTCCTCGTTCTGTGATGGAATGGTTGAATTCTATAAGAAGAATGACAAAAGAACAATGTTTTTGTCAACATGATGACTAAAAGGCAGGTATAACAGATGGAAAATAGTGTTCAAGGTATTATAGATAAATTGTCAGAGGGATTGAACTTCTTTGATTTCTCTTACTTTATTTCTGGTTTTGCTACTTATTGTTCAATCGTATACTTCGTACAGGAAGGATTCTATAAAACGATAGAGCTTCCTCTTTGGGAACTGATAGTTTTTTCATTGGTCTTAATATACATAAGTGGCTTATTGTCATTTTCTATAGGTAAGAGGTTACGGACGTTCTGTGTATTTGATAGTGAGGGAGAACCAAGAAAATACTTTAAGAAAAGAGGAGTGAAATCTTTTAATAAACTCTTTGAGTCTGCATTAAGGGAATTTCAGATTACAGAAATACTACCTACTGGTAGAAAAGCTTATAGCATGATGTGGTTAGTAATTAAACAAAAAGATATACATGGAAAGTTTTATCCATATTTATTTCGTCAATGGGTGATGCAGGCTGTATATGAAGGCCTGATTTTCACCTCCTTGTTGACATTTGTCTTTTCTGTAATTTTGTGCTGGTTTGATGACTCTAATATTTGCTTGCATGCAATGCTTGCGTTCTTTTGTGTGATTTCAATGAAAGTTTGTGCAAGAGAGGCAAGGAAAAGTGTAGAAAATCAGATTTTAGAAGTCGTTATTGCATACAAAAAACTAGGAGAATAGAATAATGAAGAATATCATAGCTATCATATGGGATTTTGACAAAACTCTTATCGATGGGTATATGCAGGATCCGATTTTTAAAGACTATAATGTCAATCCCCATGAGTTTTGGACTGAGGTAAATGCTTTGCCTAAGAAATATAAGGAGGAGCAGCATGTGAAGGTGAATCCTGATACCATTTATCTCAATCAGTTTATCAGATATGCCCAATCTGGTAAATTTGACGGATTGAATAATGCCAAGCTGAAGAGTTATGGCTCACGACAGAACTTCTATGCAGGCATACCTGAGATATTCAAGCATACGAAGGAGATGTTGAAAAATGACCCTGTATGTGAGGAGTATAATATCAAGGTTGAGCATTATATCGTAAGTACTGGTTTTGCGGAAGTGATTCGAGGCACGGAGTTGATGAATTATGTGGAGAATATTTGGGGATGTGAATTAATCGAAGATGAAGAGCATAAGATTATCAATGAGATTGGTTTTACCATGGATAACTCCACTAAGACAAAAGCAATCTTTGAGATTAACAAGGGTGTAAACAAGGAGAAGGATATTACTGTAAATTCTAAGCTTCCAGATGAGTTGCGCCGTGTTGATTTCCACAATATGATATACATAGCAGATGGTCCTAGCGATATTCCTGCTTTCTCTGTAGTAAAAGGAAGGGGTGGAGCAACATTTGCCATTTATCCTAAAGGAGATGAGAGGGCTTTTGCACAAGTAGAGAAACTTCGTGAAGATGACCGAATTGACATGTTTGCTGAGGCTGACTATAGCGAAGGAACTACAGCCTATATGTGGATATGCAATAAGGTCAGAGAGTTTGCGGATAATATCAAGAAGCAAGAACAAAGTAAACGCAGTGGAAATTATTCAATTCCGACACATTTAGTATAAAAAGTTAGTTTATGAGTGAGCATGAATATAATGAACTTTTCCGAGCCATAGGCAAGGAAGCATTCGCCAATATGATAAAGGCTAACATACGAAGTCGTGTCCCTGATCCTTATGCGAGTATGTATGTCATGCAATTTGAAGATTTCAAAAGTCTTGCAGATTATTTGGAGTATGTAGCCAAGCAAATGAGGAGAAAATAATATGGAAATCTTAATAAACGTATTTTCTGCACTCTTAGCAGCATTTCTTGGAGGTTATTTCGGAGCATGGTTCCAACATAGCTTTCAAAACCGAAAGGTGAATAAGGTGCGCAAGATAGCAATCAAGGCATTGGATGTGTTCAGTCGTTATGCCAAGCAAGGACAAACTTTCGACAAAGCAACATCGGAATTCAATAATTCCCTTGATGTTGTGGAGAAGAGAGCCGTTCTTGTAGCTTTGTGCAAGTTAGGCATTCCAGTTGTTAAGCCTATAAATGACTTATTTCAAATAGAAGATGTAAAGTTTGAGAACAAACTAATTGATAAGGATACTATAAGCTTGATGAAAGGTCAGGTTAACAAGGGAAACTGCGATGATCTGTTCTTTTCGGATGTCGATGCCTATTTCTCCTCTAATACAAGGTTGTTGGCTGTACGAGCTGTGGCAAAGAAATATGTGGATTTGGATTTCTCAAAGTGCGAGTGGGATAAAGAAAATAATAACCTTAAGCATTCTAAGGATACATTGCAAATGTTTACCCTTGGAGAATTGAACATTTTGTCAGTATTTAGAATTCGCTCTTGCTGGCATGAATATTTTGACGGTAATGGTAAGCCTATTCTTACAAGAATGGAAGAACTCAAGAAGGAGATAGACCTAGGCTTGTGGGACACATATCTATTTTGGGATTGGGAATCTTATCAGAATGTGCAGAGTCAGAACTTTATGGCACAGACATTTGTCAATATGATGAATACCAATATGCAAAAAACTACTCAATTAGATAATCAAAAACAATCTAAAGAGTGTGAAGATAAACAATAAAAATAACAGAAAAATGAAAGGAATAGTATTAGCAGGTGGAAGCGGTACACGCTTTACCCTATCACAAAGGGTATCAGCAAGCAGCTGATACCAATCTTTGATAAGCCGATGATATATTACCCAATATCAGTATTGATTTTGGCAGGTATCCGTGAGATACTCAAAGTGTGAGAAGTTATGAAATGTAATTAATATTTAAATACATTAGGATTATGGCAACAGAAAGAAGAGAGTTTACTAAAGCAGAGATTGATTTTGCATGGTCTATAGCTAAAGTTGCAATTGGTGCAGATAAAGATAAGTGGCGTAAGGATTATGCTGGTGCTTGGATTTGTAGAGATGCCTATGGTGACATCAAGTCAGAATTTGGTTGGGAAATTGACCACCAAAAGCCATTGGCTTTAGATGGAACTTACGATTTTGCTAATCTTGTGCCAATGCAGTGGAATAATAATAGAACAAAGGGAGATGATTATCCAACTTGGAAAACTTCAAAGACTTCATTTCTTGATCGAAACATCGATGATGAAAAAAGTTGGAGAGAATCCACAAATATTGATGGAAAATAGCGTTTCTGAACCCTTGTAAAGCATTTTTAATGGGCTGTTTGACTAATATTTAAAACAATTACATATGGCGGAGATATATCCAAAATTTATATCGAATCATGCTATAGGCTATGACTTATATGAAGGTAAATCGCAGGAAAAATTAGCTCAGGCGATTTCCAATCATATAACCAATGTCGATAAACAGTTTGATGGGGAAAAACAACCACTTATACCAAGATTGATAGGCTTAGAAGGAGCTTGGGGATGTGGCAAGTCAAATGTTGTTGCTCAGATGCATAGTATTTTGAAGGAAAAATATTTCTTTTTCACTTATGATGCGTGGGGACACCAGGAAGATTTGCAGCGTAGGTCATTGCTGGAAAGGCTGACAGACGATTTGATAAAGGCTGAAATGCTGAAAGGGGATACTACTCTTAAGCGTTTGATAGAAAAGTCAGATGGCTCCAAGGAAGTCGAGCTTTTTACGCAAAGCTGCACATGGCAGGAAAGACTTCAAACATTGGTGGCTAGAAAGTCGTATACTCGCAACTATACCATACCTAAACTTAACAATAATAGTAAAATCTTTGCTCTATTGTTACTCCTTTTAGGTTTTACAATAACCTATACGAATAATGCTGATTTTACTGAAGCTTGTTGGTGGGTTAGGCTTTTAGTAGTGTTGTTACCATTGCTGATCTTTTTTATCTGCTTGATTTGGAAGGGACGTAAGCAAGGTAATCTATGGAGACCAATTCACGAAATGTGGGCCTTCTATAGTACGAATAGCACCTCCGATACAACATCATATAGTATATCACAATTAGAGCCGAGCGAGAAAGAGTTTCGTGAATGGATGTTCGATTTGGATAAGTCCTTGAAGGATGGTATACATTTAGTAATTGTCTTTGATAATATGGATAGGTTGCCATCTGAAAAGGTAAAACAACTATGGTCTTCTATTAATACTTTCTTTGCCGAGAAGGGTTATCCAAAAATATGGTGTATAATACCCTTTGATAGAAATCACTTGTCTTCTGCTTTTGGTTCAAAAGATTTTGAAGAAAATGTAACTTCTCATTTTATAGAAAAAACATTCCCTGTAGTATATCAGGTTCCTATTCCTGTAATAACTGATTATAAAAAGGTGTTTCAGACATTTTATCAACAGGCTTTTGGAAAGTTGGTAAATCAAGATACAGTAGATAGAGTAAGTGCAACATATAGAAAGATTAATCCGTCTCCTAATGTAAGGCATATTATTACATTTGTCAATAAACTGGTAGCATGCTATCATCAATGGGGAAATCAGATTTCTCAAGATGCTATGGCTTTATATTTTCTGAATAAGACTAAAATACTGAGAGATCCAGAAAAGGTGATACTGGATAATGAGTATTTGTCAGATGAGACAATAAAGCGATTATATAGCCGTAATGATGCCTTACAGACAGAGATTGCTGCTTTGACTTATGGTGTGGATATGAAATTGGCTAGCCAGTTGCCATTGAAGCGCTATTTGCAGAATGCATTATCTAGTGGAAAGGCTGATAACATCAAGAAGTATTCTGTAGAGAATGCCCAATTCTATATAATATTGCATGAGTTGATTCTTGACCTGGATTTGGATACACAATATCTTAATTCTATAAAGGTATTGGACTTGTTAGAAGATGATACTAATATTAATCAAGATTGGACACTTCTGGTAAACTATTATACAAGATTATATCAGCGAACATATATACCAGATGATTTGTCAACAATAAAAAATCTTTTGGTAAGAGTGTCAACTGAAGATGTTCTTAGGTTATGTGATTTTGTTCTAAAAGATAAAATCGATAAGAATAAAATTTCTGGGTCAGAAATATTTAATCTTTTGGATAGCTTCCAGAAAATCTTACATGCAAGAAAGATAGATTATAAGATGGTTAATTATGAAGTTTCAGCCAATACATTTTATGAGTTCTTATCTAGGGCAAATAAAGACTATAAGGCATATCCTGTAACGGTTACTAATGATAATTGGATAACGTTATGTTTGGAGAAACTTGCAAATGACGAGGATTTGTCTCATGAATTTGAGTTGCTTGTTGGAGATGAAAGATTTGATTTTCAGAAAGTAATTGATTATTTGAAACATGTGATAGGTGCAAAAGAAACGGAAAAGAATAGTCTAGTCTCTTCAATTAGGATGATTAAAATCTTAACTCAAGGAATTATCGAAATAGTTGATTGGGATAATAGTCATTGGCAGTCTGTGTTGAATCAAATGAAACCTGATGAGGAAGCTTATATAGATCTCTATGTTTTGATGGCTCTGAAAGGTGTTGGTCTTTTTGCGCTTCAAGAAAAACAAAAGGCTAGTCTCTCAGAAGTACTCCTAAGATATACCTCAATTGTTGATTTGATAAATTGTTATAAGAAGTATCAAACTTCTTGTTGTAAATGTCTGGTTTCTTATTGTATTGAAGCAGGCATAACTGATGATTCTTGTCCGGAAGATAATCTGCTGTCAGATATAGAATACTTGGCTCAACATACGGATTGTTCTTACAAACAGATAATCCAATACATAAATGATTGGGGATATAAGCAACTTGAGACATCTGATTTGTCTGTGAATTTGGCAAGCATATTCGATTCAAATACTAAAGTTGATCAGTTGATAGGTATAGATTGTCCTCTAGGTAAGTCGATAACATCAAAGTTTAAAAATGATGCAGAAAAACAAGGCATCTCGGAATTTGTAAGTAACAACGGCAATACATTTACCTCTAATACCTATTGGGGAAATGTATTGACTAGACTTGTACAAAAGCATGTGCTTTCTGATACACTATCTGACAAACAGAACGAGATTGCATCTCATTTGCTAAAAGCGATAGCCCTGCAGAACTTGACAAGTTTACCTGCTGATTCTGTAGAAGAATATCTTGTTGCAAATGCAGAATACAAAAATGTTTCAACGGCTGTTACGGAAATCATTAATGATTTCGTAAATAACAAAATAAAGATTTCTCCGGCATCATTTATTCTTCTCCACCGTTTTATCGAGGAAACTACCCTCAATAACAGTTATGAGGGTTTTCTGAATTTCTGTATTATGCATTTGATAGACAACGAAACATGCCAAAATATTATCTTACAGAATCCTGATTTCTATTCAAGAATAATGCGAGATCATTTGGACTCTGCATCAGAACTTAAGAAGAAAATACATAGTATCGTTGATGATAAGAACTTTTCAAATAAGGAGTTCCAATCATTCTTAAATTCAATATTATAAAGCGTTATGATAGCAAAAGAATATTGTATAGCCTTTTGTGAAGGCTACTTCTGCGCTCAATTAGGCGAGAAACTTACCAATGGCAAAGTGACAGAACATACACTGGACTTAGCTAAGGAAACGGCTCAGACATGTATGGAGCAACAGATCGCCTATTCTAGTTTTGATGAAAAGCAAAAACAGGTGATGAAAGAAAACGTTCATGAATGGGCTGATACTGTGATGCAGGGTTTTAAGAAACGTTTGCGTGAGAGCGGCAGATTGATAGAATCTTGATGATGCGCCAGCCGACAAATAATCGCAACTCTGTTGCGTAGACACTTATTGGCAGCCCCTTGTGGGCACAGGCTCCGCTGACGATGCCAAAACTCTGGCGGAGGCTATAGCGTAGCCAGCTACATCCTCTCGTTCCTGAGGAAAGAGAGGCTTGGTGAGAAAGGTGGAGCTCTCCTTGCAGGAGAGACGGAGAGGTAGAAAAATACCTTCTTTAATGGGAAAAAGCGATGCCAGTGAGTGCAATGAAAGCTCGCTTTCAAAATTGCCGAGTGCAGCTCGCTTTATCAACAAGGAAGGACGGGATGATTTGCATGCAAAGCCATTTTGACAATCATGTGATGTAATCAGAATGAATACAACGAACAAAGGGGAACGACCAAAGACTGGTTGTTTCCCTTTGTTCGTTTAGAGGCAATTGTATCAGGTGTATCTGCCATCATCACAAAGGTTGCAACCAAACGAAAGATGGAGAAGGCACCACGCAAATCTATCTCAATTCCATCAAAAGCTCAGAAGTAGATGATGCCAACGCCAAAATACTGGCAGCCCTATAAGCCACAAAAAAGAATAAAAAGAGGGATTTTGTAAAATGAACCAAAATGAACCATTTTTCCTGAATCTTTACATGAGAGATACAGAAAAACCGAAAACTTTCGTTCAATCAACGACTTAGGAAATTATGTACGAAAAGAATAGTAAAATAATGTTGATTTTCGTAGAATGATATTAATTTTTTAACACGCATAATTTGCTAGTTTCCAACAATTTTCGTATTTTTGCAAGGAGATTCTGTGTCTCTTATATCGAGATTCAGATGAACGTCATCAAAAAACGAACTTGATTCGCATGATGAAAGAGACAAATATACACTCACAGGTTACGTCCACTATTGCAGGGGACGACGGCGAAGCCATGGCAAAAAGTGAAGGATATGTAGCTGAAAATGGTTTTGTAGCAACAGATCCGACGCACTTTGGAAAGACATATCATGATAAACAGTCGAGGTAAACGTGTTGTCCGTGAGGCTGTCTTTCTTACCACCTTTGTCTTTGTGAGAGTTGAGGACAAAAATCTTAATGAAATCCGCTTCCGCTCCGATGTTTATAAGATGCTTTCGGAATCAGGCAAAAGTGCCCCATATGGTATCCCTGATACCAAATTCTACAATTTCAGCGAGCGAGAGTTTGAAGAGAAGGTCTCTCCTATCCTGGGTCACAGTGTTCACTTCTGCCAAGACAACGAGTCAATGAGCAGCTATGGTGTGATGCGAGGCTTGCACTTCCAGCACCCACCTTATACTCAAAGCAAACTGGTACGCTGCGTAAAAGGTAGAGTGCTCGATGTGGCAGTAGATATTCGCAAGGGTTCACCAACCTATGGCAAGCATGTGACAGTAGAGCTGACAGAAGACTATCATCGCCAGTTCTTCATTCCAAAGGGCTTTGCAGTTCTCTCAGAAACCGCCGTCTTCCAATACAAATGTGATAACTTCTATCACCCAGAGGCTGACGGAGGTATCAGCATCCTTGATGACACTCTCGGTATTTATTGGAAGATACCAACCGAACATGCCAATCTCTCAGAGAAAGATACGAAGCATGTTATGCTAAAGGACTTCGTTAGTCCATTTGATATCAATGTGAATTTATATAAATAGAAATATATGGAAAAGAAAGAGTATAAAATAGAAATAGACCCAAGGATACTTGAATTGCTGGGACCAAATCTTTATACAAACATTTACTATGTCTTGGCAGAGTTGATAGCCAATGCGTATGATGCGGATGCACATAATGTATATATAATCTCGGAAGAAGATTCTATAAGAGTTGAGGATGACGGTCATGGTATGTCTTATAAAAAAGGAGGAATTGCCAAATATTTAGGGGTGGCCAAGTTGTCTAGGACAGATGAAAATGATTCTGTTACAGATTTAGGAAGAAAGAAAATGGGACGTAAGGGAATAGGTAAGCTTGCTGCTCTCTCTGTCTCTGAAAATGTAGATATACTGACTATTGCCGAAGGAGAAAAGTCTGGTTTTGTTCTTTCTCGTCATCCTGATGATGATGGTTTGTTGCAGCCAATAAATGACATAGATATACACTTTGAAAAGATAGATGACCATGGTACTGCAATTGTGATGAAGAATCCAGAGTATAAACTTCATAAAACAAATGCAGCAATTAAAAGGAACATAGTCAACATCTTTCCTTTGATAGATAGAGATTTTAGAATTCATATTATCAATAAAGATGGGAAAGATGATGTGATAGAACGAATGGACGATATATTTGCTAAAAGTTTATGTACAATAATAACGTTAGGTGCAGATTATGGCACTTTGGCAAATAAAGTAAATGTGCCATTCGCTGATAAAAAGGATACCTTGGTAGATGTAAGACCTGCTTATTCCGAAAAGTTGCCTTTAATCAATTCTTTGGGTGAAAAAAAGGAATATCAGCTTGTGATAGAAGGTTGGATAGGAGCCTATGAATCCACCAAAGGACGAAAAAAGGATGCTTCTGATTTCCCTGATAATTTTATTTCCTTGTATGCAAATAAGAAAATGGGAGAATTTAATATTTTGCCTAAGGTTGGTAAGAATCAATACTGCGTTAAATTAATATTTAATCGTCTGTAAATCAATAACTTATATT
>ONZR01000446.1_pt1 | contig 17384 bp, 12 predicted proteins | sample 1671691 | NCBI WGS metagenome assembly ONZR01 (sample SAMN06348182, study PRJEB24527) | human gut metagenome | biome: human gut; feature: ankylosing spondylitis patient; material: feces | host: Homo sapiens | place: China | collected 2015-10 | reverse complement strand
ACCCTCCCAGCCATGAATTAGGGTGCAAAATCCTTCCGAAACGCTTGCGGCAATCCCACGCATTTATTAAGATTGCCTAAATTCGGGTGCAAAGATACGAAAAAACTGCGAATTTCTTGCATTTTTTGCGCAGAATTCATTATCTTTGCATTATCTTTACAGATAAATCGGGCAATATTGCTCCGAACTGGCTAACAAGAATCATAAACATCAACCGAGAAGAACGAATATCGCGTCACAACGACATCGCTTAACCTCGAATAACAAAGAATCGAAAAAAATGAAAAAGGTAATTTTCACCCAGGATTGGATGGCAATGCATCCATACGAGAAACCAAACGAAGTAGATCAGTACTATACAGAACTGGCTAACGAAATATACCACGCCCTCGACGAGGCGTGCTTCACCCATCAGTTTAAGAATGTGGAGGATGCCAAGCAGCTTGCACTCAGCATCGCGGGCTACTTTGAGGATGTGATTTCCGGTGCAGGAATCTGGAAGACGTTTACAGCAGAATGCAAGAAGCGCTACGGTTCCTACATCCCATTCTATGAGAATGAGGATGATTTCGTTCCGAATACCCTGAACGAAGATGTTCCAGCCTACGATCCGGAAGAGATCAACTTCGCCGACATCAAGTTCCTGTGCTGGCACCATTACCAGCAGAGCACCTACATTCAGGAAGCCGTTCCTTTCCTTTTCAGCACGATGACACTGGCAGCCAAGCTTGCCTATAATCTACTCGACAAGGAATATGAGACTGCACCTGAGAATGAGCGCCTGGTTACCTATCTGAGCGAAATGCCTGTACTGGAGAATCAGAATGAAGAAGAAGAGAAGCAGCTCGACGAAATCCACCGCCGCGACACGTTGGCTTGGTTCCACTATGGCTGCTACTTCAATGTGGGCAATCGCCAGCGCCTGCAGTTCACTCTCCAGCAGATGGCAAATTCTCCTCAGGGGCTTACAGAGCCTATGGCCTACTCCATACAGATGGAGATGACCATTGCCAGCAGAAGCAATCTCCTGGCGCTTACTTCCTTAGAGTGGCTTGAGAAGATTACGGCTGAGATGCCTACCCACAAGCTCTGGGAGGATAAGGAATTTAAGGAGAAGATTGAGAAGATGGAGGCGAGCGTAGATCGCGAGAAGGCTATCCACGATTACAACCTGCTCAAAGCAAAGGAATTGGGCGACAAGTTCATCTTCCTGGAGGATGTGAAGACCCTGAAGGAGTTCCTCAATGAGATTGAATTCGAATTGCCTAAGGATATCCGATTCCCACAGAAATACGAGAAGGGCATCATCGTGAGCGCAAGTCCTTATACGGGTATCAATATCAGTTTCGGCCTCGCCCACTGCATCGCTTCGCCTGAGAATCCTTACTACAACGCTGAGCGCGCTGAGGATGACAGCTTCGGAATCATCAGCGGCAATGGCCACCCATTCCCATACGAGATTGTGTGCAAGCTGATAGAGAATAATATGTTGCCTGACGCCAATATCTTCACTAGCCGATACATTAGGGAGGCAGGCTTGAAGATTACCCAGGCAAACCTCCAGTTCCTTGCCGATTACTATCTGATGGGCAGAAAGGACAAGGATCTGTCGCCAGCAGAATTGTGGTAAAATCATACAGAATATTCAAAAAGTCCACTACGCTAACGCCATTTTTAAGGGGTTAGCGTAGTAAACTTTTAATATTTAAGAGAAGACGGTACAGAAAAACAGCTGTTAACTGTTAACTCTGTTAACCCCTATTTCAGATTCTTATCCAGAAACTCCAGCATTTTCTCCTGCGCCTTCAGTCCGCAGGAATGAGGAATGTCCCAAAGTTCCGTATCCAGCAGATTATCAGCTCCCTGACTCTTCCAAACCTTGTGCATTTCTGCGAAAGCATCCTTTACGCCAGGTACCGGAAAGAGCTTGTCTTTTGTGCCATTGATGAAGAGCATCGGTTTCGGACAGGCGAGGGAGGCGATGTGAGGATAGTCGAGATACTGCCTCAACCCCGGGATGCAATTCGCAAAACCGCCATTCTCCTTTCTTCCGAATCTCCGGGTAAGCTGAGCATCCGTGGTTACCATCCAGCAGATGGAAGCACTCGTCTTGATTCTATCCGATAAAGCCGAGAGCATCCACGAACGATAGGCTCCCATCGAACAGCCCACGCATCCGATACGCTTCGCATCTACCATCGGCAGCGAAGCCAGGAACTCGGTGCTGGCGATATCATCGTAAGTCATGAAGGCAGAGAGGTCTCGTCCCAGCATCATCATGTTGCCGGCTATCAGGTCGTATTTGTTTCTATCTACGCCCTCCATCCGGCCTCGTTCTCCCCACATCGGAGCATCAATCGAAAGCACTACGTAGCCATGCTTCGCCAGGTAATCGCCCACGTACTGCCCCTCATAAAGCTGGTTTACCCACGCATCTGCATCATCCAATATCTCCTGGTTGACAGCCTTCTTCTTTTCAGAAATCTTCCCATCCGCATCCTGCTCTTCTGAAGCGATGAAGAAAGGGCGAATCATCTTTTCCTTTCCGATAAAAAGATGGGCACCATGGTCGTGGAGCGCCACTACGGCTGGGAATCTCCCCATTTTCTTATTCTGGGCAGAAAGCAGCAATCCATCTACAGCTTTCGAGTTCTTCCCATCTTCTACGTTCGAGTTCTTCCCATCTTCTACGTTCGAGTTCTTCCCGTATTCAGAATCCGGAATCAGAAGATAAGCCGTAATTCGGGAATAGGCGTTGATATTAAAGGCGATTTTCTGTGCCTTATATCCTTCTCTCTGTTCCTCGCCCAATACTTCCATATCCCAAGCCGCAGCCGCTTTCGGAGGCGTCATCATGCATTCAAACACCTTCGCCCTTGCCGCCTTCTTCCACTTCTTGAAGTTTCTGATAGGACTGTTTCCCCAAGCCATCGGATAGGTCAGTTCCTTCTTCAGCGTTTCTACATAGGTAGGAATCTCTCCCTGCCATTCATACTTCTCCCGCTTCTGAAGCTTCGGCTTCGGAGAGGTCTGTGCAAGCGATACAGGGGTTTGTGCAAGCGCCACCGATGCCTGCAACAATGCAATAATACTATATGTGATAATCCTTTTCATTCTCTTGTCTTGTTTTGTTAGAAATCTTTCTTCCTGTTTATAAGATTAGTTATTGTTTGCAAAATTAAGAAATTATCCGCAAAAAGAGCCCAATAATCTCGATATTTTTGCGTACCTTTGCCTAAACATCTATAAATAACGGATAAAACATCAATAAACAACAGATAAAACATTATCAAATAGAAGATAAAGCAAGATGAAAATAGCAGTTTTTTGTTCAGCAAATAAGAATATCGACCCCGACTTCTTCACGTTGACTGAAGAGATGGGAAAGTGGATGGCAGAGAACGGCCACGACCTGGTTTTCGGCGGCTGCAACTCTGGTCTGATGGATTGCATCGGCAAGGCAGTAAAGGCGAATGGCGGCAGAACCATCGGTGTGGTTCCTACGCTTGTAGAGCGAGGAGGCAGAACCTTCCCAGATCTCGACATCGAGATTCCGTGTGATAATCTCAGCGACCGCAAGGACCTGATGCTTGCCCAGAGCGACATCTTCGTAGCCCTTCCTGGCGGCATCGGCACCCTGGATGAAATCTTCACCATCGCCGCCGCCCACACTATCGGCTACCATCACAAGATGGTGATTCTCTACAACATGAAAGGCTTCTGGAACTCCACCATCGCCCTTTTGGACGATATGGCAGAGAAAAGCATGATTCGTGGCGATTGGCGAGATGTGATTGAAGTGGCAGATAACCTGGAAGAATTGGCAAAGTTCTGCGAGGCATAAAATCCTATATGAAATAGATGAAGAAAGAGCGGAAAAACAACTGTTAACTGTTAACTCTGTTAACCCCCAGTTGTTCTTCCGCTCTTGACATTTTCTTCAAAACAATCTAGCTCTTCCCCAAGAGAAAATCGGAGAGGCTCATCATCAGAATGCCTTCTTCATTATAACCCGAACGATACCTATCCCCTACGATAATCAGTTTGCGAAAGCCATCATTTACATTCAAAAGAGAAGCCTGCTCCTGATCTACCTTCTCCTTATCCGGCAAGGCATAAGCCGACTGGATATAGAGGCGTTCATCATGACGGTTCACCACGAAATCTATCTCAAGATTCCTACGCTGCAGCTTGCCATTCTCATCTCGCTTGAAACTCTCCACTGATCCCACATCCACAGTATAACCCTGCTTCCGCAATTCGTTATAAACCACGTTTTCCATGATATGGGTGAATTCTATCTGTCGAAAATCTACCACGGCATTTCTGATACCGATGTCCTCAAAGTAATACTTGGTACCAGTACCAATGTATTTGCGCCCCTTCACATCATAGCGCAAAGCCTCGCTAATGATGAAGGAATCCTGCAGGTTCTCCAGATACCTGCCAATAGTTTTAGTACCGATTTCCACTCCTCCAACAGATTTGAACGTATTAGAAATTCTCTGCACATTCGTACAGGAACCAATCGTAGAAGCCAGAAGGCGCACCAACTCGCGCATTCCATCAGAATTCTTCAGCCGATTACGCTCCAAAACATCCTTCAGATAAACCGTCTCGTAAATCTCACGAAGATAAATCTGTTTCGCTTCAGGAGTTTCTATCTGCGCCACGGCAGGCAATCCACCATAAAGATAATAGTTTTCCAGGGCTTGACGCTCCTCTCCTCCTACCACTTCATAATATTCGGCAAAACTCAGTGGATGGATTCGGATTTCCCAACCTCGACCACGAAACTCAGTTATCACATCCTTCGATAAGAATCGGGCATTGGAACCAGTAACATACACTTCGGCATTTTCCACATGGAGATAAGAGTTGAGCACATCCTCAAACTCCTTCACCATCTGAACCTCATCCAAGAGAATATAATACCTATCCTTATCTTTCATCAAAGCATCGATATGCTCCAGCAAAGCATCAGGGTCACGGAGTTTCTTGTTTCTACGGTCTTCAAGATTTATTTGTATGATATGATCTTCCGCAACACCTCTTTCAAGCAAATGCTTACAAAAGATGTTGAAGAGAAGGAAGGATTTACCACAACGGCGAATGCCGGTGATAATCTTTATCATCCCATTGCCTTCTGCCGAGATGAGTTCTTTCAAGTATGCTTTACGTTCAAAATACATAGTTTATGACGTTTTTTTGTGTCAAGACACGGTTTTCTGTCGCAAATATACGCTTTTTACTTGATAACGCCAAACTTTTCCATCGATTTAACTCTTCAGAAACATAAAAAAGGGCACGATTGCTCGTACCCCCTAAATATAATCAGGATGCGTTCATCTTATTGAACTGCAACTTTCTTCACACTACCATCACTATACTTCACGATGTTCAAGCCCTTGGTTGGAGCAGACAATCGCTGACCATTCACGGAATAGCGAGAGAGTTCCTTGGCGTCATTTGAGGTGACTACATTATTGATGCCTGTTGCTTCAAACTCTACGATGTTCTCAAAATAACCAAATTCAGAAAGCCAATAATCATCATAAGTTCCTTTTGGAACGTAAACAGTACATTTTTTTGCATCACAGCCATCAAAAACGTCACTTCCCATATTTGGTAGTTTTTCTGCATATACATAAATAGAAGTTAAACCACTACAGCCAGAGAAGGCGTTAACGCCTATCTCGGTAAGACCAGAAGGGAGGGCTATACTTGTTAAACCACTACAAGACTCGAAGGCGGAAGAGTAAATCATGGTAACACCAGAAGGGAGGGTTATACTTGTTAAACCACTACAGCCAGAGAAGGCGGAAGAGCTAATCTCGGTAAGACCAGAAGGGAGGGTTAAACTTGTTAAACCACTACAAGACTTGAAGGCGGAATAGCCAATCTCGGTAAGACCAGAAGGGAGGGTTAAACTTGTTAAACCACTACAAGACTTGAAGGCGGAAGAGCTAATCTCGGTAAGACCTGAAGGAAGGGTTATACTTGTTAAACCACTACAGTGTAGGAAGGCGAATTTGCCTATCTCGGTAACACCAGAAGGGAGGGTTATACTTGTTAAACCACTACAAGACTCGAAGGCGGAATCACCAATCTTATCATTAGAAGTAAAACAATCATTATGACCAGTTAAAATATAATAATCACTATGACCGTTAAAATAATAATAATCTCCGCCTTCTACGATCTTTGCGTCTGACAAATCTAATACAGATAGCATTCCATCTGTACCCCTACCATTCACGTCTCTTCCTGCCATTTCACGAATCATTCGCAAATCCGTACCATTTATCTCACCAATAATTTTCAGATTAGTAATCTGTTTTTTCTTAGTACTGCCTATCTTATCAGGCAAAGTACCAGCTTTTTCCAACTTAATGGTGATTTGTTTTGTAATCAAGCCATCATCATCAGCTGCTTGAATTGACAAGCAACCTAATACCATAAACAGTCCTGCCAAAAACAGTCCTTTAAAAGTAAAATTTCCCATTTCTCTATTTTTTATTATTTTCTTTTTTTGTAGATAATATTCCATTAACCAAATCCATCAAGTCTGTTCTTTTCACCTTGCCACAAATCTGGCATTTAGAATTCATTTGAGAGTTTATTATATAATAATCCCCATCTCGTTCAATACAAGCATGAGCAAAGCTATGCCTTATATGCTTGAGAAGAGGGCTAGACACACCTATACCCTTATACAATATGGTATTAGGCTTTACCGGGAAATTCAATTCGATTTTGCTTTTACGCGTATCATGCACTAGTGAAACTTTTTTTCTTATTTTCAAGGGCACATCTTTATAGGAGTATCCCGTATGCCTACCTGTTCCCTCTTTCTCATACTGATACAACACTCTGTAAAAGAACTTAACGTCCTCAGATTTCAATGTAGAATTGAACATTTCCATAACAAAAACTATTTTTGATTATTACGAGCCGCAATAATCTTATCCCTTTGTTCTTTGGTAAAAACCTGTCCACAACAAGTACAAACATAATCTCCTGTCTTTACAGCCACATACTCAGGATCCAAATGGGTTTCTACCTCGAAGTTTGGATGTGAACAAGGCTTATCGCCCCATTCTTTACGGAGTTTTTCTGCTTTTAAGTAATCCATAGAAAATTTCCTTCCCTAACCACCTCATCACCCAAGGGTAGCGATTAAAATAAAACGGAAAGCGTGGGTTCTCCTCGTCACCCGTCCCACGAACTGAGGCCTTCGCATTGCCCTGAATAGTTGAACGAGCAACGTCGAAGCCCACGCCGATATGTGTACACTTTCCCCTATACGGATATAAGACTTATCACTTGACGCAATAAGCCATATCAGTAAAGGGATGTGGCTAAACACATCCCGAGGGCATCTACCGTTGCATTGTTCGTGACTATTCATGAAGTTTGCGAAGTTTCAGTCCGTCAAGAACAAAGCGCCAAGTAAACGCTCTATATTATGTCATGATACCACTACCCTCCCAAGTCCTCGTCTCAACAATCTCTCTTTTTGAGAAAGAAAGCATCAACTCGGCGTGAGCAGAATGAGTATCTGCGTGCAAAGATATATAAAATATTTGAAATGCCACTCCTTTTTCAGGAACTTTTTTAGAGAGAAAAGCAAAAAAGATAGATGTGGGCGCACACAAGAAAGAAAAAATGAATGCTCGAAAACAAAGAAAGAGCGGAAAAACAACTGTTAACTGTTAACTCTGTTAACCCCCAGTTGTTCTTCCGCCCTTAAACTTTTATTCTGCCAACAGCTTCTCTGCCATCGCCTTACCCAGCGCCTCGCACTGCGCCTTTACCTCTGGAGTAATCGCCTGCTTCATATCTACAGGTTCGCCTACAGCCTCGTAGTGGAGCTTGGTGTCGTTCCACTCCTGAATCTTTGCTACTGCCTTGCTTGCCCAGCAATGAGAACCGTACCAACCGAGGAGGTGGTTCTTGACGTCCTTATTGGCAAGCTCGGAGAGGAGAACCTCCATCTCGTGATAAAGACCGGCATTGTAGGTTGGAGCACCCACGATGAGACCCTTGTAGCGGAAGATGTCGCGCAGGATGTAGCTGTGGTGAGTCTTCGAGATGTTGTACATTACGATGTTCTTCACGCCAGCCTTGCTTGCCGCACGGGCGATGATTTCAGCCATGCGCTCGGTATTGCCGTACATGGTGCCGTAGCAGATAACGAGGCCCGGCTCCGTCTCGTACTTCGACATCTTATCATACATGCCGATTACCTTCTCAATATGCTCGTGCCAAACCGGACCATGGGTTGAGCAGATGTAATCCAGCTCCACGCCAGCCAACTTCTTCAAGGCATTCTGAACAGGGATTCCATACTTACCCACAATGTTTGAGTAGTAGCGAACCATCTCCAGCCAGAAAGTCTCGCAGTTGATTTCCGTATCGATGATTCCGCCGTTCAGCGCACCGAAGCAACCGAACGCATCACCTGAGAAGAGCACCTTGTTCTTCGCATCCAGGGTAACCATGGTCTCTGGCCAGTGAACCATAGGGATGAGAACAAAGCTCAGCTCGTGGTTGCCCAGAGAGAGGGTTTCGCCATTCTTCACCTCTACCACGTCATCAGTTACGCCATAGAAGCCTTTCAGCATTCCCAGCGTCTTCTTGTTGCCCACAATCTTGATGTTAGGGTAATATTTCTTGATGAGGGCGATGGAGCCGCTGTGGTCAGGTTCCATGTGGTTGATGATGAGGTAATCGATTTCGCGGTCGCCAATCACCTCGTGGATATTCTCGAGGAACTGGGTAAAGAAATCAACCTCTACAGTATCTACCAGCGCTACCTTCTCATCGTCAATGATATAAGAGTTGTAGCTCACTCCGTTAGGCAAAGGCCAGAGGCCCTCAAAACGATGCTTGTTGCGGTCGTTAACGCCTACGTAATAAATCTTGTTTGTAATTTCTGTCATATCCTTATATTTTTATAATTCCTTCTTCTTTTGCTCTCCGAATTCCTTGGAAACATAATTGTAGATGTCCTTGCAGCATTCGGTGGAGAATTCCTGGGCGCTCTTCAGGAGGCTATCCCATTGCGCCTCAGATAATCCACGGTCGATATCCTCGCGGGTGATTCCATCCTTGATCAGTCCGAATACGAAACCGGCATTGAAGTTATCGCCGGCTCCGATGGTGCTCACCGGCTTCATCTTCTCCGAAGGATAACTCTTGGCAAAGCCGTTCTCGGCTCTCACCTCTACAGGCTCAGCGCCCTGGGTGCAGATAAACTTCTTGCAGTAGAAGCTGATTTCGGCATTATACACCTTATCCGCCTCCGGTTTCTTGTAGAGGATTCCGAAGTCCTCGTGGCTGCCACGCACAAAATCAGCATACTCCAGGTTCTCTATCAGATTAGGCGTAATCTTCATGATCTCATTCTGATGAGAAGCACGGAAGTTGATGTCGTAATAGAGGATGGCACCGTGATTCTTGGCGTACTCCAGAAAACCGGCCACCTGAGGACGAACCACCGGATTCAGGGCGAAGAACGAACCGAAGAGCACGATGTCGCCAGGATTGATTTCGGGAGTGGCAAACTCCAGCTGGTCGTGGGGATGGTCCTTGTAGAAGATGTAGTCGGCATTGTTGTTCTCGTCGAGGAACGCCAGCGAGAGCGGCGACTTCGATTCCGGAAAGATACTCACATTGTCGGCATCCACGCCGTTATCTCTCAGAAACTGAATCACATACTCACCAATACGGTCGTTGCCCGCCTCGCTGATAAACGAAGCGTTCACGCCCGAACGTCCCAACGAGATGACTGCATTGAACGATGAGCCACCCGGTACTGCCTCTATCGGCTTGCCGTTCTTGAAGATGATGTCAAGCACGGTCTCTCCTATTCCTATAACCTTACGCATTGTTTTATGTCTCTTTTATATTTTTTGGGGGACAAAGATAAGTCTTTTTGGCGATAATGCAAAATAAATGCTCAATATTTTGGATAAATTACATTTTCAATGTAACTTTGCACCTTGAAATGAAATATAATACTTATACATTAGACAACGGACTCCGCATCATCCACCTGCCATCAGATAGCCAGGTGGTGTATTGCGGCTATCAGATAAACGCCGGCACCCGCAACGAGGAGCCGGGCGAGGAGGGCTTGGCTCATTTCTGCGAGCACGTCACCTTCAAGGGCACCGAGCGCCGAAAAGCCTGGCACATTCTCAACTGTCTGGAGAGTGTGGGCGGCGACCTGAATGCCTACACAAACAAGGAGGGCACGGTTTATTACTCTGCCATCCTGAAGGAGCACATCGCAAGGGCCGTGGACCTGCTTTCCGACATCGTCTTCCACTCGGTTTATCCGCAGGCGGAGATAGATAAGGAGGTGGAGGTTATCTGCGATGAGATAGAGAGCTATAACGATTCGCCTGCCGAACTGATTTACGATGAATTCGAGAATATCCTCTTCAAGGGTTCGCCGCTGGGGCATAATATCCTGGGCACAGCCGAGCAGGTTCGGGCTTTCAAGACGGAGGATGCGCTGCGCTTCACAAGGAAGCTTTACCGGCCGGATAATGCGATATTCTTCGCATACGGGGATATTGATTTCAAGAAGCTGGTGAAGCTTATCCAGAAGGCTTTGGGAGAGTGCCCAAAAGGCCGAGAGCTTGCTTGCTCGGCGGATTGCAAATCCGCCGAAACGCCTACGGAAGAAAGGATTGCAGAAAAAACGCCTACGAAAGAAAGGATTACAGAAGAAACTCCTTCTGGCGAAACACCTACGGAAGAAATGGAAGCAGGCGATGCAAATCATAAAGTTCAAAGCTCAAAGTTCAATGTTCAAAGTAAAGTTGCTGGGCAGACGATTGTGATGCAGAAGAATACGCATCAGGCTCATGTGATGATAGGAACCCGGGCTTACGATGTGAACGACGACCGACGAATGCCGCTCTATCTGCTCAACAACATGCTGGGCGGACCGGGTATGAACGCCAAGCTGAACCTCGCCCTCAGAGAGCACAACGGCTTGGTTTACACCGTAGAAAGCACGATGGTTTCCTATGGCGACACGGGCACCTGGAGCATCTATTTCGGCTGCGATGAGCACGACGTGAAGCGCTGCCTCCGCCTGGTTCGCAAGGAGCTGGATAAGTTCATGCAGAAGCCATTGAGCGATGCGCAGCTCAAGGCTGCCAAGAAACAGATTAAGGGTCAGATAGGCGTAGCGTGCGACAACCGCGAGAACTTCGCCCTCGACTTCGGCAAGAGCTTCCTGCACTATGGCTGGGAGAAGAACGTTGACCGCCTCTACGAGCAGGTGGATGAGATTACCGCCACCCAGATTCAAGCCGTGGCTCAGGAACTGTTTGATAAAGACAGGCTCACTACCTTGATTTTCAAGTAGTTCTTGGAAGGCAGAAGGCAATGCCCCACACGCCCTGGGCTAGGAGTTTTTGGGCTTTCAGCCCATTTCAACCATACAGTTAGAAAACATCCTCGAATAGAGGTAGAAACAAAGAAATCGGGCTGTTAACTGTTAACCTGTTAACCAACCCGATTTCCTTTTATATATAATGTATGTCTGATGTTTTAATGTTAAACAAAAAAAGGAGCATCATCTGCTCCCTCATTCCGGAAAGCCCCATTGGCTCCCCTTCTCCATCTCGGAAGCCCATATTGGCTCCCTACTTTGCTTCAATTACTGTTTCTGAACTTTTAAAGCTCCTTACTTCACTGGCAGCTTATGCAAGCTTGTTGCTAGCTGCGCCTACTGTTGCAGCAAATGCTACTACTGCTGCGAAAACAATACCTAATACTAACATAATTTTTCCCTTTCTTTACTTTAAATTCAACATTATCCTTTTCTTAACAATCTTTCAATGTTACCCTATTTTCAATCTTTACCTTATTTCTAATACCTCTCTTATCCTGAAATCAATCATTAACCTTTTTCTTATCCTGACTTTTCAATCTTAATCCCTTATAATCAATACCTTTCGTATCCTGAAATTACTAATCTTTTATCCTTCTTTCTTAATTCCGATGCAAAGATACAACTTTCCGTGTTCGCACACAAACTTTTTAGGAGAAAAGTTTCAAAAAGCCCCGATTTCTTGATGAAGGTCAAGAACCTTTACAGAGATGTTACAAAAAGGCGATATTTTTAAAGCTTTTGCCCTTTCAGGGCGACATTTTGTATTTGTTCTAAAACCCAAGGCGATGCCCTGGGCTAGGAGCTTCTGCCCTTTACCTTTCCCTTCGGCCGGTGACCGTTGGTTCAGGGCGTATGGGCATTGGCTTCTGCTTTTTTCAGGGCGTGCTGACAAAAGCGGGAGCGTGGGACTTTCGCCACGCCCGCTTTACTAGCCTTACGCTGCCATTCCAGGCGTTCCGTAATGGCCATACTTGCCGATGAACTTAGCCGTCTTGGAGAAGGTGCCGTCCTCGTTCTTCACGATGAAGCCACGCTTCTTCCAGGTGCACAGGAGAACGGCAAGCTTCGTCTTGGTGCCATGAACCATGCAGACTTCCTGAATCTCAGCCTTATCAAAAGTATCATGAACAAAGAGCAGAAGATTGCTCACACCGGATGCATGATAGATAGAACGGGTGTCTGCATCTATCGCCTCCTGCATCTGATTGCCGAAGAAACGCATCTTGCACCACAAATCATACTTCACGCTCCATACGATGAAATCCTCTATCGCCTTCTCCCACTTCTCGCCATTCGCCAGATAAAGCACCATCGCCCTGCGGAAACCATTCGCCAGACTGCGCTTGGCAAACTCGGCGTAAGGCTTGTTGTAAGCCAGCTGAGCCAGTTCCATAAGCTCACTTCCCAGGCGCTCGATAAGCTGGCGCACCTTCCTGCACTCCTTGGAACCGCTGGCGGCATTCAACTGATGGATGTAAGGAGCCAGCTGCGACTTGAACTGCGCATCATAATTCCCCACAACCGGACAAGGAGCGAACTCGGGAAGGAAGATAGTGGCAAGCGACAATCGGCTCACGGCTCCATCAGCCACCTCTCGAACCGAGAAGAACTTCTGTGTGACGGCGATGGTACTCGAAGCATTCCAGTTGAAACGGGTCTTTACACGGGCGGTTACGCTCTTGGTGCCCACACGCTCCTGACCATCCTCAGAATTATCCCAGCAGAGACGAATCAGCTGGCTAGGGTCGTTGAACTTCTTGAGCATGTCCACCTCGTCCATCTTGCAGTAGAGATAAGCATCGCCAGCCTTCTGCGCATCGTCCAGACGCTGGATGTAGGCAGCACGGGTAAGATCGGGCGAAACGATGCGGATGCAGATGTCTTCCGGGCGCACCGGCTTCTTCTTGTTATCGCCCATGGTGTTCACCTCGTCCTTCCATTCCTGCTCTTTCTGACGGTTCACCTTATCCATCTGCACCAGGTCTTCGATGATGCTGTCGATAGGTCCGTTTACTGCCGATTTGCCAGACGACATCGGTGCTACGAGCAGATTCATCATTGCTGCCTCATGTACCTGATTGTCGATGTAGCGGAAGTTGACGCCCTTGAGATGAGCGGCAAGCGGAGGAAAGACCGCCATCGCCACAGGCGCCTTGAAATCGGCTGGCACCTTGCTGGTGAGCAGCTTGATGAGCTTAGGCAAACGGGCAGGCATCTGAGGGGGAACATCAGCGTAGATTCCCGCCTTCTCTGTGGCCTGCTTGGCGAGATAATTCTTGCGGGCAAGTTCCACAGCCTGCTTCACGAGCTGGGGCATTTCCGAGGACTGAGCCACCTTGCAGGCGCTCTCTACCGAGGCGAACGCCTTCGCCTCGTCTTCGCCGAAGATTTCGATTACCTGCTTAATCCAAGCCGCCTCGCTATTGCAGATGTATCTGAGCAGGCAGGCTTCCCGATAGATGAAGTTGTTGCGGTTGCCATGGGCAGGAGCGCCGCCCATCAGATCCACCAGCGCCTTGGTAATCTCCTCGTAAGGAACGCCATCGTATGTCTGCTCATACTGCACGGCATTGGCAGCCCTTCTCGCCTTCTCCTCCTCGCTCTCGACAGGCTGGAAATCTACGGTTGGAGAAGAGGATGAAGAGCTCTGAGAAGAGGAATTCTGGGATGCTCTTACCTGGGCAGAATCTACATCCAACGGACGACCGTCAATATCCAATCCTCTCTTTCTATAAGCCTCACGATATTCTGCCACGGCTTCCTCATCCAGTCGCTTGTACCAGTCGTTGGCAGTATAGATCTGGCTCACGGCATCGGTGATGAAGATGATGCGCTCGGGCGTAACGCAGCTTGGGTCCTCGGTGGCATGGATGAGCTTGCAGAAGGCACTCTGAGCCTCAGCGATGGTCATTCCGACAGGGATACGGATGTCGATGTGCGCCTTGTTGCGAGCCGAACGTTCCACGTGAAGCACTTTTCCCTTCCAAAGCTCGATGTCATCGGCAGAGAAAAGCTTCTCTCTGAAAAGCTTCTCCTCTGCATCATCAAACATTCCGTTCAGCAGCAGGGCATTCTTCACCGCCGTCTCCACCTCCTCCGGGTTGTCGATGTCAACGGTGGTTTGGAAGGTGAAAGCCTCCGGGTCGATGGTCTTCTGGGCGCGATGGTCATCGAGGAAATGGAAGTAGTGAGGAGAGCGGAATGGCAGCTGCTTCTTGAGGACGGAAATCTGCTTGTCGAGCTGCTTGAAGGTCTCGCCTGCCTTCACCTCCTCCTGCTTCTTGATGATGGCGAAGGCAAGGTCATCCTCGTTCTGATACTGCGCAGCATCCACAGCCTCAGCCGCCTGCTGCAGCATCTGCTTCTGCTTGGCGGTGAGGTCGCGAATCTGACCTACGAGGGTGCAGAGCCAAGACTGCTTGGTAAGCTCGGTGTAGTAATCGAGAAGATAAGAGGAAATCTTACCCATGTTCGCATTGCGGTTAGGGTTCATGGCGATGAGACGACGGCTCATCTGCTTGCACTCCTCAAAAGAAAGATTGTTGTTTACCATTTGAATATTATTTAGATTATACAATGACTGGATTACTGAAAACCAGCCACTTCTCTTCCGAAAAGCGATGCAAAGATAAACAAAAAAATAGCCGTTTACAAGTTTTTCTTGAAATAAAAAAGCAGGGGTATAAAGAGGGTATAAAACAAGGTATAAAGAATCATCAAAGGGTATAGGAGGGGTATAAGCGAGGTATTAATATACCCCGCTAGCTACCATCTTCCGCCGTCATCTCGTCATCATTCTTGGTGTCCGAGTCTGGCACTTCCTTATCCACCTGTTTCGGCAAGATTTCCTTCAAGTCCACATTCTCCAAAAAGGCTGTTGCGCCCAAAATCTTCTTGAAAACATTCACAATATCGCAATAATGATTGAATCTTTCTAAGCTTACCGAGCCCAACTTATCTGAACTAAGTTTCCACCATTCCAGAGCCGCATATTCGAATGGGTCAGATTTCACCTGCGCAAGATCCTTCCATTTGCAGAGCGGAGCACGCTCCGTATTCTCCGGAGGTAGTTTTTCATACAGGTGGGCCAGATGTTTGCAGAAGGCTGTAGGAGCTCCCATATCGAATAGCCCCCACCCGTTTAAGAGTCGGAACACAGGGAACCAGTCGGATTGCCTATTCACCAGCAATTCAGGACAGCCTTTTTTCTTATAAACCGCTATCTTCGGAATTACCAAATCAACCAGTTCCATGAATTTCTCTTTCTTCACTTCGTTCGAAGGCTTGGCACCCACCGCCTTCATCGCCTTCATCGCCAGCAGCGCCTCCTCGTTGCCGTGCTTGCCCCACTGCTTCACATCGCTCACCCTGCCGTTCATAATCATCAGTACGATGCCCGAGAGCAGCTGGAGCATCATCTTGCGGGGCACACGCTTATAGAATACCTGGCGGAGGAAATCTACCGGGTCGGCCTTGAACGTGGGATAGAGCGAATATGGGAAGGCATAGAGCTGCTTTTCTATGGCGTCCAGCTGGTCTTTATAGTCGTAGGCACCCGTCTGCTTCTGCTTGAGGGCGATAGGCGCATCTACGAAGAACGACTGGGCTGCCCGTTCACGATAAGCGGAACTGGTAATGAATCCCATCTCCGTATACAGTTGCTCGCCCATGCGATGGATTTCCTCATCGTCTATGAGGTCGAGGTTGTTGAGAATGCGGTTTCTCGTCTGCGTCATCTCGCGCGAATAATCGCTTCGCTGTATTTCCATGAAGCTGCTGAGTCGCTCCCTAGCCTCTTCCAGGTTGTCGCGCAGCTCTGCCTCCAGCGCCGCCTGGGAATCGGCATCAAGGGGATTCTTATCGGCATCTGCGGAATCTGAATCACGAGAAGAATCTGAATCCCGTGAGAGTTGCTCCTGGATGCTGATGAGGTCGTTGATGACGCCTTCCAGCATCATGGTGCAATCGCTGAAACGGGTCAGCTTGTCGATGGGCAGAATGGGTCCGGAATAGTGCCAGTCGTCATAGATTCTGTCATCATAGATTTCCCTGCGCGCCTGCTCTATCTCCTGCTCGGATACGTCCACGCGCGCCTCCACTATCAGCTGGAGTCCCGACTTCTCATCGGCTCCCTCCTTGCTGTTGCTTCCCAGGCATCGGGTGCGCAGGTTCCTGCCCTTCCGGGCGATGATGAGGGCTCTTACGTCCTCGCCTTCCAGGGCTGAGACATAGCCGATGAAAAGCTGCTTGTCGTAAGCCTTCACTGCCAGCATATCAAAGGGGTTGGCGTCATCGGGCACGAGGCAGATGGTTCTGCCCTCTGCCTCCCTGGCGTATTCTACCTCACGACCTTTCACGTCGTTGTGGGTAAGACCTACTATATGGAATTTCAGTTTTTTCATTTTATGTTGTTATTATTGTTTTTATGTTGTATTTTGTTTGATGTTGTTATAGTCGGGTACAAAAGTACGGCTTTTCGATGAACCCACCAAGCATTCTTGTTTAAATTTCCTAAAAGAGCATCTGGGAGCAACAGGGGTTAACAGGGTTAACAGTTAACAGCTGTTTTTTCCTACCTCCCCCTTGCGTACCTTATTATATTAAATATATATATATACTTATTTTTATATATGTGTGGGAGGGGGAGTATGCATTTTTGGGGTGTTAACTGTTAACCTGTTAACTCTGCCCGGTTGATAAGGGGGAGATGGGGGCAACGGGAGATGGAGGGGCAAATGGGCTTATATGAGGACTTTAACGGGTCATAATAGATGACCAATGCCGGTCATCATTTATCGTTAGAATAAGGACAAGAGAAGGCAGAATACTACGATTTCACATCGGCCAACCTATGACTTCCCTGGCAGAAAACCATGAGTTGCGGGGCAGAAAACTATGGATTATTAAGCTTTAACATAAAGCTCTAAAGCAGCCAAAGGAGAATAAGAGAGGTTGGAACGTAAAC
>ONZR01000439.1_pt1 | contig 17549 bp, 17 predicted proteins | sample 1671691 | NCBI WGS metagenome assembly ONZR01 (sample SAMN06348182, study PRJEB24527) | human gut metagenome | biome: human gut; feature: ankylosing spondylitis patient; material: feces | host: Homo sapiens | place: China | collected 2015-10 | reverse complement strand
TCCAGCGAGCAACCCCCGCCCGTCAGGGGCGAACACGCTTACGCGGTTCGTACCCCCGCTGGGTCGGTGCAGCGAAAAAAGGCTGCCGCCCGGAAAGGCGCAGCACCAACGTGCCTCGTGTGCCCCAGATAGCCAGTGCAGGAAAAATAAAAGGACGTACCATGAAAGTACGTCCTTTCCCTTATTCTGCTTCCTGCAGATAATAGCCGATGCCTCGCTCAGAGATCAGCTCAGCCTTCGAGCCGACCGCACGCAGCTTGCGGCGCACAAGTGTCAGATAAACCTCGATGTTATTGTAGGTCGCGTCCCTGCCTGCTCCCCAGACCTTCTCGTGCAGCATTTCACGCGGCAGCACCTGTCCCGGTTCCCGCAGGAACATCTCTACAAGCTGCAGCTCCTTGCTGGACAGACGGACTTCGCCGTCATTGCTCGACAGCACACAGCGGCCGCGGTCGAGCGTCAGGTCGCCGGCGGTCAGGATTTCACTCTGCATCATTCTCGGCCGACGTGCCAGTGCATTGACATGCGCCAGAATCTCATCGCTCTGGCACGGACGCATGAGTACATTGTCCGCACCCGCATTCAGAATACGGATACGCGCCCGCGCGGTCATGTGACCTGCCATGACGAGCAACGGTGTCATATCACCGCTTTCTCGCAGAGAGCGCACCGCATCGACGGTCTTCTCATCCAGCTTAGTGGCATTGTACACGATTACATCATATATATTCTCCGAAATATCAAGCGTGTCGCTCTCCGGCTGCTGATCATACAGAATATGTTCATGCTTGAAGGTGGCGAACAGGCGCTCGTCCTGCTCTGCATTGATTAACAAAATACGCATGAGAACATCTCCTCCTATCGGTGTAACCATTGTGCCGAACTTGTGTGGATTTTTTGTGTATACCTTATGGATAAATTGTTAAATTGATTCTTTTTCATCAAGCCGCCGTCAAATAATACGGCAACCGGTTTTCAACATTCACGGAATATAAAAAAGGGAGAAAACAGCGTTTTCTCCCTTTTTCACAATTTACAGAACGATAAGCTGCTTGGGTGCATCGGTCAGATCAATGCAGCCGTCCTCAATGACGTACAGCATATCCTCAATACGCACGCCAAACTTGCCCGGCAGATAAATACCCGGCTCTGCGGTGACGATACTGCCTGCCGGCAGCGGCGCTTCTCCGCGCGGAGAGGCAACCGGAGCCTCGTGGATCTCCAGTCCTACACCGTGGCCGAAGCCGTGACCGAAGGCATCACCGTAGCCTGCCGCCTCGATAATCTTACGGCCTGCCGCATCGACGTCCTGACCGGTCACACCGGCCTTGCAGGCGGCAATGCCGGCAAGCTGTGCGTTCAGCACCGTGTCGTACACGGTCTGCATCTCGTCGGTGACATGACCGACCGCGACCGTGCGCGTCATATCCGAGCAGTAGCCGTCGTAAATGCAGCCGAAGTCCATCGTCACGAAATCGCCCGCTTGGATGGTCTTTTCACCCGGTACACCATGCGGCTTGGAGCTGTTTGCACCCGAAACGACGATCGGATCAAACGACATGTTCTCCGCGCCATAGTGCAGCATGAGGTAGGTCAGCCGTGCCGCGATCTCCTTCTCGGTCACGCCGACCTTGATGTCGTTCAGTACCTCCTCGAGCGCCTGCTCCGCGATTCGCTGTGCCGCGACGATCTTCTCAACCTCGTCCTCTTCCTTGCACATGCGCAGCTGCTCCACGCCGTCCTCGAGACGGACGGCTGTCGCGTGCAGCGCCGTGCCCCAGGACATGAACTCCGCATAGGTAAGCGTTTTGTCCTCGAGAGCGACCTTTTTCGCGCCGTCCTCGTCAAGCAGCTCATTGATAAGCGCAGAATAGCTCTGCCCCGCCTTGATCTCGCGCACCTCAAAGTCCTTGATGGCCGCGCGTGCCGCCTCGACATAGCGGAAATCGGTGAAGAACACCGCCTGCTTGGCCGACAGATACACTGCGCCCGCTGTCGAGTGAAAGCCGGTCGCGTAGCGGCGGCTGATCTCACTGGTCAGTACCAGCGCGTCATACGGCTGCTCGAGCAGCATGGCACGCAGTTCATTTCTTTTCATGGTAATCGCCTCTTAAATATTAGCCGATGATGGATTTTACCGCATCTACGGCGAGCAGATAGCTGTGCTTGCCGAAGCCTGCAATGACGCCCGCACACACCGGTCCGATGACCGACTTGTGGCGGAATTCCTCGCGCGCGTGCACATTGGACATATGTACCTCCACGCAGGGCAGGCGCACAGCCGCAATCGCATCGCGGATGGCGTAGCTGTAGTGCGTGTACGCACCGGCGTTCATAATGATCGCATCGCAGTCCTCACGAGCCGCGTGAATGCGGTCGATCAGCGCACCCTCGGAGTTGGACTGGAATACCGCGCATTCCATCCCCAGACGTTCGCACTTCTGTACAACCTCCGCATTGATGGATGCCAGCGTGTTCGAACCATAAATGCCCGGTTCGCGCTGACCGGTCAGGTTCAGGTTAGGACCGTGGATCAATAATACCTTTTTCATACGTTTATACCCCTTTGCATAGTTCTACAAAGCGTCTCCGTAGGGCAAATGTCCTACTTTTTACTTTTCTGCCTGAGCCATAAAGCACTGCTTCATGGCGAGTGCGTCCTCCGCCTGCGTTCCGGCGGATTCGCAGATAAACGTCGGTGCGTAGCCGCGTGCGGCGGTTTCCTCAGCGACCGGCGTGAAATCCGGACCGTATACCGTATCCGCGAACGTCAAATGGCGCACCTCGCCCTTATCGTTATACTCGATATGAGAGAAGTGGGCGTGCAGTTTAGCCGTGCGCTCGTGACCGATGGTATTTTCCATCAGATCGAACAGCGCTCTCACTTCCTCGCGGGTGTTCATATGGCCGCCCGTGCGGCAGTTGAGATGACCGAAGTCGATGCACGGCAGCAGGCGGTCATCGGCGGCCACCAGCTCGCAGACCTCCTCGGCGGTGCCGAGCACGCTCTTTTTGCCCATGGTTTCCAGACAGACCGTGCAGCCGGTCAGGTGGGCCTCATCCAGCGCACGCAGAATATTTTTTACGTTTTCGTGCGAGTTGCGCATGGCGCGGTCACGGGTCAGCTTGCCCTGACCGCCGCAGTGCACGACCATGCGCGTTGCGCCAAGCGGCACAGCCAGCCGCGCGGTCTCCAGCACATAGCCGACGTTTTTCTCCATGCGCTCGCTCTCCTCGGACGAGAGATTGATGAAATACGGCGCATGAATGCTCATCTGAATGCCGTGCTGCTCGGCTGCCGCACCGATTTTGAGTGCGGTCTCCTCGCCGCAGCGCACGCCGCGTCCGCACTGATACTCAAACGCGGTCAGTCCCATCTGTGCGAGCCATGCAGGCGCATCCTCGCTTTTCTTGAAGCCTGCGGCGGCAAACGACTCCGAGTTGCCCGCAGGACCGAATTTCGGCTCAGCCATGATGTGCTCTCGCCTCCATTCTGCGCCGTCCGCGCGCGATAAAACCACGCTCAAGCTGATAGCGCACATTGATCCAGAAAAACCGGCGGTCGAGCGTTTCGACGTAGCAGGTCAGCGCGCCTGCCCGGTTGCCGCCGAACACGTCGGTGAAAATCTGGTCGCCGATAACGGCAATCTCGCGCATGGACAGGCCAAGCCGGTTTGCCGCCTTGCGGAAGCCGCGCGAAAACGGCTTTCCGGCATGGCTGATATAGCCCACACCGAGCGGCTCGCAGAACTTTCCTACCCGCTCGGGATGGTTGTTGGAGAACACCAGCACAGCAATGCCGGCATCCTTCAGCCGATCGACAAAGAGGTGCAGCGTATCGGGCGGCAAAGCAGCCTTGTGGGACGCCATTGTGCCGTCCAGATCGACCAGCACGCCACGTACGCCGTGGGCAGTCAGCACCTCCGGCGTAATATCGTAAATCGAATCAAATACATAATCGGGAATCAGTTTGCTCATTCATACACTCCTGTTAATACCCGTATTCTAATTTAGCGTAATGCTACATATAGTGTAATGGAATTTATTCAAAAAGTCCAGAAAAGAAGCTGTTGCAAAACTACAGTTTTGCCGACAGAAGGAACGGACCGCGGGCCGTTCCAACGTATTTCTATCATCAAGGAGTTGACGATTATGGTCTACACGAAAAACCTTATTCTGGTATGCACCGGACGCGACACGACGAAAGCCGCTTCGCTCGGCATGCCGGTTTTGCAGCTTTGTCTTGGCATTTCACAGTCCGGGGCACTGCAGCGGCTCAAGGTGTCCGCGGTGCAGCGGCACTGCCTGCTCGGCGTGACCGACCCGCCGCAGGCTATCAACTTCTGCAGCGCCGAGCGCATTGCTGCCGATCTGGTTTTCGAGGCGCGGCGCACGGAAGCGCCCGGCGTATTCGCGGATTTTGAGCACGACACGCCGCTGAACCGCCGCCTGCTGGCCGCATTCGACGAAGCACTGTACGATGCGGATATTCCGCTGTATGTGCCGCTCGAGTGCGGACGCACGCTGTCGCACGCGATACTCACGGTCTCCACCGCGATTTCGGGCGGCAGTCTGACCGAGTACATTTCCTCCCTGCAGGGCATTTACAGCGCTGCGCGGATTGCCGCGTTTCTGCAGCCGGTTTCGCAGGATTTCACCCTGCCGTCACCCACGCCGAACGGCGTTTCGCTCAGTGCTGCAGCAAGAGCCGCGCTGCTCGCGCAGACCGGCGCGCAGCCGTTCTTTTCGCGCGAGCTGTGCGCGAAATACTTCACCTACATGAATGCAGACGGACAGGCACACTTTGTCCTGTACGACGATGATTCCACGCTGGCGGCCAAGCTGGCGCAGCTGGCAGGCTGCGGCGTGCAGAACGTGTTCGCGCTGTTTCCGGATGCGGCAGGGCTGCTGAAGCCGCAGACTTAATCCGTCGTGATATGCGCGGTCGCGGCGCGTGTCAGCTTGATGAGATCCGCCGGTGCACATTCGATCTGGAAGCCAATCTTGCCCGCAGAGACCATCACGGTCGGGACATTGTTCACGCTCTCGTCAAACACGGTCGGGAACGCCTTTTTCATGCCGACCGGCGAGCAGCCGCCGCGTACATAGCCGGTAAGGCCCAACAGTTCCTTGACATGCACCATCTCGACCGACTTTTCGCCTGCCGCCTTGGCTGCTTTTTTCAGGTCAAGCTCCTTTGCGACCGGAATAACGAATACATGAAAGCCGCCCGATTTGCCACGTGCAACCAGCGTCTTGAATACCTGATCGGGGTTCTGACCGAGCAGTTCCGCAACCGAAACACCGTCTACAGCGTCCTTGCCGTGCGGGTATTCGTGCGGCTTATAGGCGATCTTGTGCTGCTCGAGCACACGCATTACATTTGTTTTATCCGAAGCCATATTGTTCGCTCCTATCTGCAATTTATACAAATATTATAGACTTCACTTGTGCGATATGCAAGGGAATATCGGAATTGAAAATTGAGAATGAAGAATGGAAAATTATCGCGGCGGTTGAATCAATACGTCGCTTGTAAATTCATTTGCACTCGTATACCCGCAGGGGCGAACCGTGTTCGCCCAAGTCATCGTTAAATGGGTGCGGGAGCACACTGTGCTCCCCTACGGGGTAGACTGTACAGACATTGGACAACTGCGGTACCCATTTTGCCCGCCATTCATTCTCCATCTTCCATTATCCATTCTCAATTCAAAAAGGGAACCGATTTCGGTTCCCTTTTTGCTTACTGCTGCGGATTTTTCTTATGGAAGTTAAACTTCGGCAGCTTGATTTTCTTAAACAGGCCGGAAAGGCGGGAAGCGACGCTGTCGGTCAGCGAATAGTAAACCGGAGTGATGAACAGCGTTGCAATGGTGGAGATAACCATACCGGTCATCATGACAACACCCATCGGCTTCATCATCTCAGAGCCTTCGCCGCTCGAGCATACCATCGGCACAAGGCCGAGGATAGTGGTCATAGCGGTCATCAGCACCGGACGGACACGGCGCGGACATGCGTTCAGGATAGCCGTATTCTTATCCTCACCGCGCTGACGGCGCTGCAGGGTATAGTCGATCAGCACGATAGACGAGTTGACGACTGTACCGGCCAGAATGATAACACCGAGCAGTGCGACCATGGAAACATGATTTCCGGTCGGCCACAGCAGGATCATCGAGCCAAGCAGACCGATCGGCAGGATCAGCATGATTGCAATCGGCAGCGAGAACGAGTTGAACTGCGTTGCCAGAATGAAATATACCAGCAGGATTGCCACCGCAAGGGCCAGCATCAGCGTGCCGGTGGTCTCCGCGATCTGTGAAGCAGCGGTATCGCCTTCGCCGACCTCTACGCCGTCCGGCAGCTCGTACTTGGCAACAATGTCGTCAACGGCTGCCTTAATGGCATTGCTGTCACCGGATTCGCTTTCACCGGTGATGGTTACGGTCTCCTTCTGGTTCTTGCGCACGATGGACTGCGGGCTGAGCTCAGTGTAGACATCCGCCACCATGGACAGCGGTACGGTGCCGCCGGTCATGGTCGGAATCTGCATGGAGCGCAGTGCGTCCAAACTGGTTGCTACATCCTCGTCACCGGCAACGGTAACGTCGTATTCCTCACCGTTCATGCGGAGCGTGGTTGCGGTCGAGCCGGTCAGCTCACCACGAACCAGACCGCCAATGGTGGCCGCATTCAGACCGAAGCGAGACGCATTCTCGCGGTTGATCTTAACGGCAACACGCGGGGTCTGCTCGCCTGCCGAGGACTCAACATTGATGGCATCCGGCAGGGCGCTGATCTGGTTTGCCAGATTGTCTGCCGTCTCAGCCAGCTGGTCGTAGTCATCGCCGGTCAGCTCAACGCTGATGTCCGAATCCGTGGACATCGACATGGTGCTGCTGGTCGAAACCGTCAGTTCACAGCCTGCAATATCCTGCAGGTCATGGCGCAGCTGCTTGGCGATATCCGCTGACGAGCGGTCACGCTGATCGAGATCTACCAGCGAAATGGTAACGCTTGCGCCCGAGGACGAGGACATGATCGAGGTCGAAGAACCGGTCGAGTAGTAGATCTGCTCCAGCTCCGGGATGGTATCAACTGCGATGGCCGCAATGCGGTCCTCGATGGCGGCAGTGTCCTCCATAGTCGAACCGTTCGGCATGGAAACCGTAACACTCACCTGACCCTCATCCATCTCCGGGATGAGCTCCATGCCTGCCTGGCTGACGCTGAGCACGCTGACAATACAGATGACAACGGTCAGCGCGACGCCTGCCCAGCGGTGGGTGATCAGGAAATTCAGCGAACTGCGGTATGCACGCGACAGCGGCTTTTCGGTGATCGGCGTTGCGCCCGATCCCTGCGGCTTGATGCTCTGCTGCTTGGTGCCGCCGAGCAGGAAATAGCACAGCAGCGGCACGAGCGTGATGGAAATGATCAGCGAGCTGAGCAGCAGCGCTACGATGGTGATACAGAATTCCTTGAACATCATGCCGGCCATGCCGCCGGAAAGTGCGATCGGCAGGAATACGGCGACCGTGGTCAGCGTGGAGGCGATAACTGCACCGATGACCTCGCCGGTGCCCTTGGTGCAGGCCTCCAGACGGTCGTAGCCGTCCGCTCGATAGGTGAATATGTTCTCCAGAACAACGATGGAGTTATCCACGATCATACCTACGCCGAGCGTGATACCGCCGAGCGACATCATGTTCAGCGTAATGCCCAGCACGTTCATAATCAGGAACGTAAACAGGATACAGCACGGCATTGCGATGGTAACAGCCATGGTCGCGCCGAAGTCGCGCAGGAAAAGGAACAGCACGATCGCGGCGAACAGCACGCCCATCCAGATGTTCTGAATAGCGTTATCAACCGTCATGTTGATATAGTCGGACTGATCCATAACGATATTCCACTGCAGGGAATCGTTGCTCTTAAGCAGGGAGTCAAACTCGGCCTTGGCCAGCTCGGCAATCTGCGCCGTATTGGAGCCGGACTGCTTGTTGACCGACAGGATGATACATTCCTCACCGTCAACCTTGGAGATGGCGTCCTGATCCTTGGGCTGCATGGAAACATCCGCGATCTGACTCAGACGGACCGTGCCGCCTGCCGGAAGCGAGATCAGAGCGTTCTTAACATCATCAATGGACGAATACTCACCGTCCGTACGGACAGCCAGCGTCTGCGAACCGTTATCCAGATCGCCGCCCGGAATGGCGATGTTGTCCGCGCCGAGCTGCTGACCGATGGACGAAATGGTCAGGTTGTAGCCCTTCAGGCGGGAGGCGTCCGTGTGGACTGCGATCTCCTGCTCGTAGCCGCCCGAAATATCAACAGACGCTACGCCGTCCAGACGCTCGAGCGCCGGCTGAATCTCGTCCTCGGCGATGGACTGCAGAGAAGCCAGATCGTTGCCGCGCAGCGCCACCGAAACGACCGGCATGGAGTCAATATCAATCGACATAACGGTCGGGTCGGATGCGTCATCCGGCAGCTGGCTCTTTACCTGTGCAACCTTATCGCGCAGGTCGGTCATTGCCTGATCCATATCGGTATCATTCGTAAACCGGATGACCAGCATAGCCATATTCTCGGACGAGGTGGACTGGAGCGTATCCAGACCGGACAGACCCGCTACCGCACCCTCGAGTTTTTTGGTTACCTGCTGCTCGATATCCTCCGGGCCGGCACCCGGATAAGTAGCGTAAACAACTGCTGCCGGAACCTCCATGGACGGCATGAGCGCCAGCGGCAGGTTCTGGAAGCTGTAAAAACCAAACACAACGACCAGTATGTACAGCAGGATGGTCATTACATGGTGTTTGATAAAGGTTTGTGCGAATTTCATGCGCGCTTAGCCCTCCCCGCCGTCTGCGGCGTCCGAGGTGACGACATGCACGGCTGCACCGTCCGACAGATAGGACTGACCCTTGGTAACAACCCGGTCGCCCGCCTTGAGGCCGGAAACGATCTCGGTCGAATCCTTGGTAACCAGTCCGGTAGTGACGGTAACGCGGGTTGCGGCAGTGCCATCCGCATTTACGGTGAACACATACTGCTCGTTGTTATTGCCGGTCAGGATGGACTCGGTCGGCACGGAAATCGTGCTTGCGCGGCGGTCGGTATAGAAGGTGACGGTAGCAAACGCGCCGATCGGCGGCTTGGTGCCGGACGGCAGAGCAACCGATACGTCATACAGGTTGGTCTGCACATTGGCAGCCGCCGGCAGCGTGCTGACCGTGCCGTTCATCGGCTCCTTGGAGACAGCGGAGACCGTGACGCTTGCGGTATCGCCGACCTTGATGCCGGTGAATACGTCCTCAGCGACAGAAACCTGCACCTCAACCGCACCGTTCTCGGCAATGACCACGCTCGGCTGCGCCGAGGATGCCATGCCGCCGCGGTCTACGTTTACAGCCGTAACCGTACCCGAGCACGGAGCGGTTACCGTGCCAAGGCTTGCCTGCTTATTGATCTGGTCCATAGACGCCTGAATCTGCGCCAAAGACGCGGACTGCTGGGCCTCAGCCTGCGCGACACCTGCCTGCGCCTGCGTCAGTGCCTGCTTAGCCTTGATCAGATCCTGCTCGGCAGCCGCACCGGCTTCGAGCAGTGCTTCCGTGTTGCTGACCGCCAGTTCCGCCTGCTCCACACCGACCTTTGCTGATTCAATCGCACGGTCGGTCGCGGTCTTTGTGGCGCTGTAGGATTGCTGCAGCGAGCTCATCGTCGAGGTAACCGTCGAGGTATCCACCGTAAACAGGGTCTGACCCTTGGATACAGTGTCGCCTTCGCTGACGTTCAGCGTCTGCACCTGACCCGCCAGCAGAGGGAACACCTGCACCTCATTGACGGCGGCAATCTTGCCATTCAGCGTGTACTCCGAGCTCATCGCACCCGAGGTAACATCGGTTACCTCAACCGCAGTGCTGTTTGAGCTTTCCTCCTCGGTTTCCTCTTCCTTGCCGCAGCCTGCACACAGTACCATCGCACCGGCCAGCAGCGCCGCAAGGATTCGTTTGCTATTGCTCATCGGGGTCCTCCAATTCATTATACATATCTGCTATATTCGCAAAAACGGTCAGCTTATCAAGTTGTTGCCGTAATTACACCGCGTTTTGCCCACTGATAGGTGTTGTAGGCGGTCAGCAGATCAATACGCGCTGCAACCTCGGTCTCCTGTGCGGTGGTGAAGGTGTCAAGCGCATCCGTGTACGCCATCTTGGAGATCATGCCGCGCGTGTACTGCACCTGGCTTACCGTAAACGTCTTTTTCGCCTGTGCGAGATCGGCATCCGCCGCAGCAAGTGCGGTCTGCTTCTCCTGCAGGTCGGTATACAGCTTGCGGAAGGAAGCGGTCGTGCTCTCCTTCTGTGCGTCGCGGTCGATCTTGGCTGCCTGATAAGCATACAGCGTGTTGGTCTTGTTGTTCTCGTAATCGTCGGACGCGGTCTGCATTGCGTACTCCTTGGAGTAGATCGCATAGCTGTTCTTGAGCGCCTCGGCAAGATCCTTGTTATAATCAATGGAGGTGACCTGCTCGGCGGTTACGACCGGAAGATCGCTCGTTTCGATCTGTGTACCGGTGGTATAGCCGCACTGGATAGCGAGCGTGTTGGTCAGCGCCTCTACCTGCGTGGTCAGCGATGCCTTGCTGGCAACGGCGCTCTCACGCTGTGCCTGCAGGCTCTTGAGCGTGTTTACACCGGTCATACCCAGCTTTACCTGCTTCTGCACAGTCGCAATGTTGCGGTCGAGCTGCTGAATACTGCGGTTTGTCTGGTTGAGCGTATACTTCATGCCGCGCAGAGAAATGTACGTGTTTTCCGCACTCAGGCAGATTTCATCGGCTGCATTCTGCATCTGACGGCGGGTGTTATCAACCGTTTTCTCCTGATCCTCCTCTGCGTCGTCCTCGTCATCGTCGAGGTTCTTGTACGATGCTTCGGCGGCTGCCAGATTGCGCTGCAGGATGGAAATCTGGCTCTCAAGCGTCTTGCGCAGACCGGCGTTCACCTTGTCGGTTCCCAGCTCCTTCAACGTTTTCTGCAGTTCCTTGATCTGCTTCTGGTAGGACGAAATCTGCTCGGAAAGCTGGAAATAGCTTTCGATGTACTGGTCACTTACATCGGTCTTTTCCGCGCTGAGCACGGTGTTGTTGTTCGCCTTGATGGTGACGTTGTTCTGGCGGACGGTCTCCTCCAGCTTGTCAAACGTCAGCTTGACCGGCGCCGTCGGCTGGGTCTGGGTGGTGCCGGTGGTGTTCGTCGCGGTCTTGGTATCGGCGGCAAACGCCGGTACGACCATGCCGCACAGCAGAGCGGCGGAAAGACCGGCTGCAATAGTTCGTTTCATATTGTTTTCTCCCTTCTGTTATGCGGCTGCGGTGGTGATAAGTACGCCTTCCTTGGCCCATTCGTACTGGTTATATGCGGTATACAGCGACAGATACGCGCTTTCTACATTCAGCTTTGCGGTCGTTACGGCATCCTGCGCCTGCTGATACGCCAGCTTGGAAATGATGCCCTTCCTGTACTTCACGGTCGCGGTTTTCAGGTCAAGCTCCGCCTGTGACTGTGCGGTTCGCTTGGCTGCCAGAGTCGTCCGGCAGTCCTTGACGGTCTTGTAGGTGCTGTCGAATGCAGCCACTACCGACTCCTTGGCCGCCGCCAGTGCGTCCTCAGCGGACTTGACCGCATCAGCGGTACCGCTGATGTTCTTGTCGTACGAGTTGTACGCGCTGCGCACAGCGTCCTGCTTCTGCCAGATGAGGAAGCTGTTCTTCTGCGCCTGCTCCAAATCCTTATTATAGGACATCTTATCCAGATTGCCCTCGTACAGCGCTTCAAAGTCGGCCGGCATCACGATGGTGTTCGCGTCCAGACCGCACATGAGCGCAACGCTCGAACCGAGGTTTTCGCGGGTGGTCTCCAGCGTGTCGATGGACTGCGCCAGCTTGTCGCGCTGATTCTGCACCGTGTCAAGCTGCAGCTGCCCAATCATGCCGAGTTTTCTCTGCGTTTTCAGCACTGCCAGATTGCGGTCCAGCTGTTTCAGCGCTACCTGCAGGTTTTCCTTGGTGTAGCCCAGATTTTTAATGGTAATCAGCATGGTCTGTGCACCAAGTGCCAGCTGACCGGAGACATTTTTCGCCTGCTTGCGCAGCGTGTACGCCGCGTCATCCAGCTGGGACAGCATGGCCATCGCCTGCTGCATGCCGCTGACCGCGTTCTGGTTCAGGCTGGTCTGGTAATCCTCTAATACCTTTAACTGTGCCGCATAGGTCTTATAAAGATCACTGGTCGTATCCAGTCCATCCATGGCCTTTTTCATATCCTCAATCAGTGCAGCGTAGATTGCTATCTCGCTCTCGCCGGTCGCACCGGACGCCGAACCCGACATATACGAGCTGCTGTCCAGCGAAGCTGCCGTTTTGTTCAGCATTTTCACCGTGTTATTGTCACTCTCCACCGTACGCTTGACGCCCAGCAGACCCATTTTCTTGACGGTATAAGCCGCCGGTTTGCTCTGCGCGTTGCTCGTCCCGGTCTGCGACGCTGCCGGTTGTCCGGTGCTTACCGCGCCTGCAGGCCATACAAATCCGGCGCACAGCACCAGAGACAGCAGTGTGCGCTTCCAGTTTGCTTTCATATAGGCTCCTTTCTCACAACAATTCCCTTGTGATAATGCTGGTGTGAATGTATTCGATGCTCTGCCGCGGCGACTCTCCGGTACGCAGTGTATGCGCCAGCACTTCGATCGCGCGCGTCGTCTGCGCCGAAAAATCCTGATCGACGATGAAATCCAGCCGTCCGTCCTCCAAATACTGGCGCGCATGCGGCGTCAGATCGTGACAGACAACGTGAATGCGCCGATTGGGCTTTGCGCGCTCGAGCGCGTCCATACAGCCGCGCACGGACTCGTTTGCCATATAAATACCGCGCAGACGCGGGTTCTGCCGCACCTGCTGCAGTACGCCGTCGTAGGTCAGCTCGTACTGCTCGACACTCTCGATGACGTTGACGTTTACGTTATCATCAAAAATCTCGTGCAGACGGTCAAGGAAGCCGCGCACACGCAGTCCGTGCGCCGTGAATTCACGGTTGCCGGTAACGACGAGCACATCCTGTCCCTCAACGTACGGTGCAAGCAGTCCGGCGGCAATCCGGCCGGATTTGACCATGTTCTGTCCGATATGATACAGACGGCGGCTTTGCCATACATCCGAGTCGCAGGTAACGACCGGAATGCCGATTGCGACCAGCCGGTCGATCTCCTCACTCATCGCTACCGTGTCCGGCGCGGTGACAATGAGACCGTCAATGCCGCGCTCCTCCATGCGTCCGATGGCCTCGAAATACGCACGGTGCGAGCGGTTTTTCAGCTCCTCCACCAGCACATTTACATCATTTAATCCGCGGTTGTGTACAGCCACGCGAATGCCCTCGCGCATCCGGCGGATGAAAAACGCATCCCAGCTCGGCAGAATCACGCCGATGCGGAACGCGCCGTGTCCCGCACGGGCGGCCTGCCGCTGCGACGGCGTTTTGTAGCCGTATTCGCTGATTATTTTCTGCACGCGCTCCCGCACTTCCGGCGCTACATTCGGTCGGCCGTTTACAACTCGGTCCACTGTTCCACGCGATACGCCGCACTGCTCTGCGATCCACTGTGCAGTTACCTTCATAAGATATTCTCCTTTTCAGGCATCCATGTATCCTCTTTTATCCCTAAAAGACACATTTTTGCCACAATACGTTCATATTTTATCATAGTGCAGTAAAGCGCACAAGCGTTTCACCGCATTTTAGACACCAACGTGCAATGTGTTGCATTTTCCTGTGCATTTTCTATTTTAGCACAATGCACGGATATTTTGCACGTTTTTTTTGCGCTCCGCTTTGCTATTTTTCACCAAACAGAAGCCCCAAAATTGGGCGGTGCGCTGAAAAATACGCTGCACCCTTGAAGCACACCCGCAAGTGGTTTATAATAGAATCACCTTATATAAAAGGAGAGAATTCCAATGGGCATTTTGAAAATTGGCGTTGTAGGCTGCGGCCGAATCGGCAAGCTGCACATTAACAACCTGATCAACTCCGTACCGGGCGTTCAGGTAGTAGCTGCTGCTGACCCGATGCTTGATAAGTCCGGCGCACGCGAGTGGCTGGCAGAGCGCAAGATCACCAACGTTTCCACCGACTTTATGGACGTTATCAACAATCCTGAGGTAGACGTAGTATTCGTTTGCTCCTCCACTGATACGCACTGCGATGTTTCCATGGCAGCAGTTCAGGCTGGCAAGCACGTATTCTGCGAGAAGCCGATCGACTATGATATCGACAAGATCAAGAAGCTGCTCGCACTCGTTGAGGAGAAGGGCGTTAAGTTCCAGGTAGGCTTCAACCGCCGCTTCGACCACAACCACAAGGCAGTTGCAGACGCAGTTAAGGACGGCACGATCGGCGATCCGCATATCGTTATCGTTTCCTCCCGTGACCCGGAGCCGCCCCCGGCTTCCTACGTTGCAGTTTCCGGCGGTATCTTCTACGATATGATGATCCACGACTTCGATATGGTTCGCTACGTAACCGGTTCCGAGGCTGTTGAGATCTCCGCTGTTGGTTCCTGCCTCGTTAACCCGAACCTGCAGGAAGAGTCCGGCATTCCGGACGTTGACACCGCTGTTGTTACCATGAAGATGGCTAACGGCTGCATCGCTGTTATCAACAACTCCCGTCAGGCAGTTTACGGCTACGACCAGCGCGTTGAGGCGTTCGGTTCTAAGGGCATGGCTTCCGATGCCAACGACCTGCTGAACACCACCACCGTACTGACCAAGGACGGCGCTCACTCCGAGAAGCCGCTGTGGTTCTTCCTCGAGCGTTACAACCAGGCATTCATCAACCAGGTTATCTCCTTCGTTGATGCAATCAACAACGATACCCCGACTGCTGTCGGCGCTATCGATGGCCTGCGTCCGGTTCTCATGGCTAAGGCTGCTACCGAGTCCTGCCGTAACGGCGGCGTATACGTTAAGGTTGAGGAGTAATTTCTCCGCTTAACAAACCAAAGTTGCATAAAAAGGAATCCTCGAAAGAGGGTTCCTTTTTTGTTGTCATAACGGAGAATTATCCAGAGAGTGAAGAGAATGCCAGATAAAGCATATCTGTACAGAAATATTCGCAGGTGCCATCCGTAATAACGCGAAAACGAATTGTGCGACACTGTTATGTCGCACCCGCACAGACTTAAACGCCTGTGTAGCAGTACGCTATCTGTGAACTGCGAATATTTCACGAAAGATATGCAGCGGCAGCCCGACTGCCGCCCCTCATTTCGGAGCGGTCGCCGCTCTCCGATTTTCACCGATCTAAGAAATAAAGGAAGATGGTGTCCCAAGAGGATAGAAACCTTGGTGTCTATCCTTTTGGACCACCCAGCCGTCCGGACAGCACACATCCCGAATACTTCAGCGAAGAGCTAAATCAAAATCAGGCTTGACTTAGAGTCCACTTCAAGTGCTACACTAAGGGCAAAGGAAGGTGACTCCCATGACCATCGCAGAAGTGAGCAGACAATTCGACATCACGCCGGACACACTGCGCTACTACGAGCGCATCGGCCTGATCCCGCCGGTACCGCGCACGAAAAGCGGCATCCGCGATTACGACCAGACCTCGTGCAGCTGGATCGAGTTTATTAAATGTATGCGTGCGGCCGGTCTGCAAATTGAGGCGCTCATCGAATATGTAGCTCTGTTCCAACAGGGCGACAGCACCATCGGCGCCCGCAAGGCTCTGCTCCTCGAGCAGCGCGACCAGCTTGAGGAACGCATTGCCACCATGCAGCAGACGCTCGAGCGACTCAACCACAAGATTGAAAACTACGGAAACTGCCTCGCCAAAGAACCCGAGCTGCGCGGTAAAGCCAAAGACTGAACTGCACCAACACTTCACCACCGCAGAGTTCTCCCGCCGGAGAGCTCTGTGTATTTGTGTATTTTTACCAGTTTCCATCGTTTTTTTCGGTATTTATCACCATACCCCGCGTTTTGAGAATATTCCGCTTGTGCAATCCCTTATAATTTACCAAATTTATTGCTTTATTCCGTTAATATTGACAGTTGACGCTTGCTATCTGGTGTGGTATATTGGTAGACGGAACAAAAACTTAACAAAAAAGTGTGCAAAACCCGCTCCAAACCGAACCACCCTATCGATCGGTTAGACACGGGCAAGCGGTTCCCTGCCGCACCAAATGGCAGTCTGCAACAGGCGGAATGCCGGTTTTTACCGGCTTTGGCAATAAATATCCAAACAAGAAGGAGACTTGAACATGGATTTCCATCTGACCCGTGAACAGGAACTGGTTCGCCAGATGATGCATGACTTCACCGAGAACGAAGTTAAGCCCATCGCTGCGGAAACCGACAAAACCTCTACTTACCCCCGCGAGAACATCGAGAAGCTGTTCGATCTGGGCGTTATGGGCATGATCGTGCCCGAGGAGTTCGGCGGCGCAGGCGCTGACGATCTTTCCTCCGCTATCGCTATCGAAGAGCTGTCCAAGCAGTGCGCTTCCACCGGCGATATCCTCGCTACCCACAATGGTCTGTGCTGCGGCCCGATCATTGCAAACGGTACTCCCGCACAGAAGGAGAAGTACCTCCGCATGCTGACCGAAGGCCACAAGGTAGGCGCTTTCGCACTGACCGAGCCGGACGCTGGTTCTGACGCTGCAAAGGGCACCTGTGTTGCTGAGCTGCAGGGCGACCACTACGTACTGAACGGCTCCAAGATCTTCATCACCAACGGCTACGTTGCTGACGTATTCGTAGTATTCGCTATGACCGACAAGTCCAAGGGCACCAGGGGCATTTCTGCATTTATCGTAGAGAGCTCCTTCCCGGGCTTCTCTGTTGGCAAGCACGAGGAGAAGCTTGGCCTGCACGGCTCCCCGACGGCTGAGATCGTATTCACCGACTGCATCGTTCCGAAGGAGAACCTCCTCGGCGCAGAAGGCAAGGGCTTCAAGATCGCTATGCAGACCCTGGACGGCGGCCGTATCGGCATCGCTGCACAGGCACTGGGCATCGCAGAGGGCGCTATGGAAGAGTCCATCAACTTTGCTAAGACCCGTGAGCAGTTCGGCCGTCCGATCGCAAAGTTCCAGAACACTCAGTTCCTCTTTGCTGATATGCATGTTGCAATCGAGGCTGCTCGCCTGCTGACCTACAAGGCTGCTGTTGCTAAGTCTGAGGGCGGCCGCTTCACTGTGGACGCTGCAACCGCTAAGCTGTTCGCTTCCGAGGCTGCTATGAAGATCACCACCAAGGCAGTTCAGGTACACGGCGGCTACGGCTACACCAAGGATTACCCGGTTGAGCGCATGATGCGTGATGCCAAGATCACCGAGATCTACGAGGGCACCAGCGAGATTCAGCGTGTTGTTATCTCCGGTAACATTCTCGGTAAGTAAGAATAGGAGGAAAACTGAACTATGAAGGCAATTGTTTGTGTAAAGCAGGTTCCGGATAC
>ONZR01000429.1_pt1 | contig 18066 bp, 10 predicted proteins | sample 1671691 | NCBI WGS metagenome assembly ONZR01 (sample SAMN06348182, study PRJEB24527) | human gut metagenome | biome: human gut; feature: ankylosing spondylitis patient; material: feces | host: Homo sapiens | place: China | collected 2015-10 | reverse complement strand
TTATTGAAAGTTGGCCCCCTTCGGGGACCGGAGGTTACTTGCGAAACTTGAATATATAAATGAGGTTACTTGCGAAACTTGTATATATAAATAAGGTATAGGGAGAAGAGAAACTGGACTAGACGAGAGACGAACTGATATACATCAAATGGCAAGAAAGATATTTTTACCCAACTTTTGTTAACTTGAAGGAAAATAGCGGAAAATGAGGGGAAGAATGCTTAAAAAAGATAAAAATCAGTGTTTTTTTCGCATTTAAATGCTTGAAAATCTTTCTATTTGAAAAAAAAGCTATAACTTTGCAGCGGTATATATACATTTGGTAATAAATAAAGGAATAAAAACAAAGGCTAAGAATTAAAAGTCAAAGCGTGACCTAACACAACAATGCAACAGAATGCTATCTTGTCAGTGGTCATGGATGACTTGTTAGAGTTAGACAACATAAGTTTAATTAAATTTTTTATAAAAATGAAAAGACAATTAACTAGTATTTTGCTCTTCTCTGCCCTCTTGATGGGTGGAGCAAGCACTTTTGTGTCTTGTACAGATCACGAAAGCGACGCTGCTTACAACACTAGCATTTCTATCGCTGATGCTGTTACCAAGCAGATTGAGGCTTTGAAAACTGCAGACCAACTTTTGCAGGCCAACATTGATGCACTGAAGAATGGCGAAGTGAAGGCCAATAAGGACAAGATTGATGTTCTCGAAGGAAAGATTGCAGATAATAAGACTGCTATCGAGACCTTGAGTGGCTCTATGACCCAGCAGTTTACAACTCTCAACCAGAAGCTTAATGAGTCTATTGGTGCTCTTAACGCTACTATTGCAGGCAAGGCTAATCAAGCCGACTTGGCAGCATTACAGGAAACAGTAAATGGTATTACAGGTAGTCTCCCTGCAGAACTTGAAAAGTTGAATAAGGCTCAGCAAGATATCGCTGGACTCAGAACAGACCTTAACAATAAGGCTGATGATTTGCAGGGCAAAATTGATAACCTCAACACAGATCTCAATAATAAGTTGGGAACTCAGGGTAATGACATCGAAACATTGAAGGATGCTAAGGAACAAATCAACACTCAGTTGGGAACCATGAGTAACCAGCTTAATGATATTGTTGCTGAGGTTGCCAACCTCAAGAGCGCTATTGCTGACATCTTGAACAAGGGTGTTACTGGCATTGAGATTCAGGCTACAGACTGCCCTGTAACAGGTTATGAGAATGCAGCATTCTTGGGTGCACAGGCAAATATCCTTTCTGCATATTGGGGTGCTCCATCTACAGGTGACGAGGAATTCGGTGTAGAAGGTGGCAAGATTATCAAGTCTGACGCTGGCAACATCTACATCAACATCAATCCTGCTAATGTTGATCCATCTGCTATCACATTCAGATTGGTAGACAGCCAGGGTAATGACGCTCCAGGCTTCAAGTTGGGCGCACCTGTTATCACAGACAAGGTTCTGAAGTATGGTATCTCACGTGCAACATCAGCTAATGGCTTCTACGCTATCCCTGTAGAGTGCACAGATCCTCAGAACGACGGTTTGGAATTGAACAAGGGTCAGTTGAAGGAAGCTGCCAAGAACGTACTCGCTAAGTTGCAGCACCCTAAGTCAACCAACTTGAACTTGTCTGGTCTTGCAACAGCTTTGTATAGCAACATCAATAATAAGTTGACAGCATACGGAATCCAGGCTTCTTGGAAGCAGAAGGATGAGACTGGCAAGGAAGTAGATAAGGTTGTTACATCAAAGATCAACTTGGCTGCCTTTGCAGTTAAGCCTTTGAGTTTCAATTTCTTGGCTAATAACAGCAAGCTCGACAATTTGAGCCTCGACCGCTTCATGTTCCCTACAGGTATGAAGGAGAAGTTGAATGGTATCAATGGTATCGACTTCAACAACATCATCGATCCATCAACAGGCAAGACCATTGAGGTAGCTACAGTAGTGGCTGTTCCTGGTGTAAAGGTAGTTGCTAACGGCAATGATCTCGACTTCATCCAGATTTCAGACAACAAGAAGCTCAACACTATCAAGAACGCTTATATCGTAAGCGAGGAAGTAGCTAACAAGGATATCTCCATTGAAGTAAATGGTGAGTCTGGTTCTACAACTTTGACTACATATATCTATGAGATTAAGGTAAAGGATGATACCATGAAGAAGCTCATCGCAGACCTGAACTCAAACTTGTCAACAACACTTGGTCCTGTAAAGACTGCTATCGATTGGGCTAATACATTCGCAGGCAAGTATGATGCAGTTGTTCCTACAGTCAACAACCTGATTAAGAAGATTGAAGGCATAATCCATAATGCCAACAAGTTCTTGCAGCCAGCAATGCTGTTCAAGTCAAGCAATGGCAACTGGGGCTTCGTAAGCACAGGTCACCGCTTCGCAACCAGCTTCGTAGGTGTAGGTGCTACTCCATTGGTAGCAACAACTTACACAGCAGAGCTTTTGGCTCCAGCTTACAAGAAGCAGTTGTATGTGAAGGAGGCAGGTGCAGAGATCTTGGTTAACGGTAAGGCAACAAAGGCTCCATTCAACGGCGAGATCCAGAAGGTAGTATTCAATGCTTCTAAGGCAGGTAACTATACTATCGTTTACAAGGCTATCGATTACTCTGGCAAGGTAGTAGAGAAGAACTTCTACGTTACAGTTAAGTAATTAAACATTCGATTAATAGGCAATTAAATTAATTAGGTAAGATTATGAAAATTAAGAATATATTACTGTCAGGTGTAGTAGCTATGGGTTGCATCAGTGCATCAGCCCAGGAAGCTGATAAGACTGTAAATGTCTTCAATCCACACTGGTATGTACAGGCCCAGATTGGTGGTCAGTACACTTTGGGTGAGGTTGGTTTCGGTAAATTGTTGTCACCAAACGCTCAGCTTGGTGTAGGTTACAACTTCAACAAGGTTGTTGGTGCCCGTTTTTCTCTTAATGCATGGCAGAGCAAGGCAGGTCAGAAGGTTATTTCTGATGGCGCTACTACAACATACAAGTGGAAGTGGAACTATATCGCCCCTATGGTTGACGCAACATTCAACCTCACAAACCTCTTCTGCGAGTACAATCCAAACCGTTTGGTAGAGGTAGGCGTATTCGGTGGTATCGGTGCCAACATCGCTTGGGGTAATGACGAGGCAGCAGACGCACAGGCTGCCATCTTGGCTACTCCAGGTAGCAAGAACCTCGTAGGTTATGACAAGACAGCTATGCCATTGGAGAATCTTTGGGATGGTACAAAGGCTCGCTTCGTTGCACGTGTAGGTGCTAACGTAGACTTCCGCGTAAGCGATCGCGTTAAGTTGGGCGTTGAGCTTTCAGCTAACACATTGAGCGACAAGTACAACTCAAAGAAGGCTGGTAACCCAGACTGGTACTTCAACGCATTGGTAGGTGCAAAGATTGCCCTTGGACAGACTCACAGCACTAAGGTAATTCCAGCTCCAAAGCCAGTAGAGAAGATCATCGAGCGTATCATTGAGAAGCCAGCTCCAGCACCAGCTCCTAAGACAGAGACCAAGCAGGAGGCTGTAGATGAGAACTTCCGTCGTGATATCTTCTTCCCAATCGGTAACTCAAACATCGCAAAGTCACAGACTACAAAGATTGCTGAGATCGTTACCTTCATGAAGGAGAATCCAGATGCAAAGATCACTTTGACAGGTTATGCTGACAAGGGTACAGGTAGCGCTGCATTCAACGATAAGATTGCTGCTCGCCGTGCTCAGACAGTTTACAACACACTCGCAGCTAAGGGTGTTGCAAAGAGCCGCATGATCAAGAAGTCAATGGGTTCACGCGTTCAGCCATTCGAGGAGAACGATATGAACCGTGTTACTATCTGTATTGCTAAGTAAATTAGCTATCAGATAATCAATTATAAGAATTAATATAACCGGTCTTCATACTTACCATGTAAGCAATGGAGGCCGGTTATTTTTTAACTTTAAGAACGAAAACAAGAATGAAAAAATTTTTTTTTATGCTTCTGCTGGCAAGTTCTGTTTTGCTCAGTGCCCAAGCCCAGATTAAGAGCAGTGGTTTCTACAGAGTGAAGAATGCAAGCTCAGCCAGATGGATGACATTGTGTGACAACGAAAGCGCAGGTATCGACTACAACAGTACCACAGCCGACTGCAGCTCACTTGTTACCAACGCTCTCTGGGATGAGATTTCCTGTGATCCGGGAAGTATCTTCTATCTGGATTCAAAGGGTGGAGAGAGCTACAATATTCAGGCTCAAGGTACCAGCATCAAGGAGATGATTGATTACTATATCAACATCACTCCAAGAGGAAAATATTATGCAGCATGGCAAGAGCTCAAAGGCCAAAGAGCATTATTGGCAGATAAAAACAGTTCGAAGGACAAGAGCTGGGTGGTTACCACAGGTAATCAGAGCAACTGGAGTGTGACTCCAGTCAACAATAGCGACAACTACCTGGGCGTGAAGCCAACCCTCACCGTAGGCAATAAGCATTACGCAGCTTTCTTTACAAGTTTCGCCTACACCTTGGGACAGGGCATGAAGGCATACTACATCACCAAGATAGACGAATGGAGAGGTAATGTAGCCTACAAAGAGATAACAGGCACAGTTCCAGCCAAGACCCCAGTGATCATAGAATGCAATTCAACTGATGTCAGCAAGAACCAGATTACTCCTGTAGTAAGCAGCGTAGCGGCTCCTAGCGACAACAAACTGGTGGGAGTATATTTCAGCATCGGCAACAGATGGAGCGGCAAATACAACGCAGTGAAGTTTGACGCTACAAAGATGCGCACGCTTACACTGAATTCAGCAGGTAAACTGGCATTGACCACATCCACCGATTTACTCCCTACCGTAATTCTGAAAGAAGAAGCAAACGGAGAGCATCTCACCTCGTTGGCAATTCCTGCCAACAGCTGTTACCTACCAGTTTCAAGCAAGGCACCCAAGGAGATAACCCTGATGACAGAGGCAGAGTATGCCACCGGAATTTCCACCCTCAGTGCTACCCCAAGTAAGACCACATACACAGTCTACACACTGACCGGTGTGCTAGTAAAGAAAAATGCAGAGACGATAGGCGACCTTCCAAAGGGAATTTACATCATCAATGGCAAAAAAATAGCTCTTTAAGGAATAAAAAAGCCCCAAATACTTGCCATTTTGGGGCTTTTTGCGTACCTTTGCACCCACATTCAAATGTAATCGACAATTTATGAAGAAATATATGATAGCCCTGGCAGTAAGTTTACTGCCATCTTTGACGACAATGGCGCAGCAGGCAGAGAACCTTGGCAAGGAGCAATCTGCAGAGAAATGGATCAAGAACATAGACGCCTCTATCACAACAGGTACAACAGGTATAGGTATCGACGTAGCCGTACCTCTAAGCAACGTGGTTACCCTGCGTACCGGTTATTCATGGATGCCCCGTACACATGTAACAATGAACTTCGGTGTACAAGTGGGCGACGAAAGGATGTCTGACGAAGAAGAAGCGGCCAAGTTCAATAAGCTGGCAGACATGCTGGAAGAATATACTGGAACCCGAGTTGATAATAATATCGACATGGTGGGAACACCAACGATGAACAACTTCAAGTTGCTGGTAGACGTCCATCCTTTCAGAAACAAGAATTGGCATATCACTACAGGTTTCTATTGGGGACCATCCAAGATAGCCAAGGCAGAGAATGCCATCTATGACGGAACTTCGCTGGTAGCTGTGAGCATGTACAACAACCTCTATGAGCGCGTAAAAGCATCATACGAGAACTTTATCCCTTACATGCAAATGGGCGACCAGTATCTCTATGCCGGCAAGGAGTTATACGATAAGTTTATGAGCTATGGCAGAATGGGTGTACACCTTGGTGAGCGAAAAGACGGTTCTATCTTCCGCCTGGAGCCTGATGCCAACAACAATGTATCAGCCACCATCCATGTGAACAATTTCAAGCCATATCTCGGTTTTGGCTATGGAGGACGCCTCCTCAAGAACAATGATATCTACCATATCTCGTTTGATGCCGGTATTCTGTTCTGGGGTGGAACGCCAAGAATCATAACCAATGACATCTATAAGGTAACCTTCTCGCCAAACGAGGACTATACAGAAGCCATCAAGAACGAACAGATAGAACCTGGTGTAGACCTGGCAAAGGATATATCCAATATTCCTGGCAAGGTGGGCGACTATGTGAAGTTCTTCAAGGCATTCAAGGTTTATCCTGTATTGGAGTTGAGATTAAGCCGTAGAATCAGTTTTTAAACGCAAAGAATCATATCAATAAAACATAAAAACGCTAGAGTTTCCAGATGGTAAACTCTAGCGTTTTTTTTTATTACTGATGCCACGATATATATATAGTTGATGACACGAAAAACAATTATGCTACAATGAATAGCATGCCTATTTTTTCTTATTTTTTAATTCCTTATCCCATTTTAGGAGACTATTATACTCCTTCTTGGTGATTCGCATGAAACTGCCGTGCTGCGGACCTGTTACGCCCTTGATATCCACAGGGTCGGAGAAATTGCGGAGATACTTGTCTGCCTTGCAGATGCGATAGTGCTTTGGATTATCGTGATACTGGATGTATGCCACGCGCCAGGTATCATCACCGATGAGCTGGAAGGCAGAGCTACCCTCGCAGTTCTTGCGACCCTCGAAGCTTACATAATCGTTCTCTACAGGCTCACCCCAGCCATGGTTCAGATACTTGCTGGTGGCAGTGTAGATGCCCGGTTTTCCACCCTCTTTCTTGATGAGCATGTGGTAGAGGCCATCGCTCTTCAGGAAGTTGATGTCGGCATCGATGGTAGCATAGCCCCAGTCGAAGAGCAGCTTGGGTGTGGTGAGCTTGGTGAAGGTCTTGTCGGCATAGCTGTAGTACATGCGGTCGTACTTCTCCTCTGCACGGTTGAGCATGGAATAGTAGATCATGTATCCGCCTTTCTCGCCGTTTTCCCAACGGTAGTCAGGATCCCAGAAGATCTGAGGCGCCCACACACGGTTGATGTTGCTCCAGTCCTTGTATGGAGACTTGGCTGTGGCAGCATCGCAGAAGTTCTGCATACCCTTGCGGTAATCGAAGGTAACGCTGGTCCAGTTTTTCAGGTCCTTGCTCTTCAGGAGGTCGATGCCATAGTTATCCCACTTGCGGCTCTTGCGCACGCACATATCGGTGGTAACCATGATGTACCCCTTGCCATTATGCATGCGGGTGATGTAGGCATCGCGGGTACCGCCTTCGATGCGGGCGTGCTCTTCTGGGTTGAAGATTGGGTTGCCATCGTTGATGTCCTGATAGTTGTAGCCATCACGTGATACGGCGTAGGCAGTCCACTCTCCCTTGTCGCTCATGTGACAGTAGAGATAACCGTAATCGCCCTTTACTAAATTCTGTGCGGTCATTGGCATAAAGGCTGCCAACGCCAGGAGAACAGCTGATAATTTCTTTTTCATTTTCTGCTGATTTGCTAGTTTAATTATTATTAGTTGAAATATTGAGTGCAAATTTACACTTTTTATTTGAGATTACCAAATTCTTGGGGGGAAGAATGGGGAGTTTTAACGAAAAAGGGAGGAAAACCTCATCACTGAGATTAACCTCCCTGCACTTATAGTTAAAAATAACCGATTTTACTTGCTCAGGAACTTATCTACCTGGGCTGCGATCTTTCTGCCGCTTGCCATGGCACGAACCACCAGAGAAGCACCGCTGGCAGCATCACCTGCCACGAATACATTCTCGGCAAACTCAGGCTGCTGTGGCTTCAGGAAGCCCATTGCCAGGAATACTGCCTCTGCCTTGATGATTTCCGGCTCGCCTGCCTCTACCATCAGTGGGCGACCACCCTCTGGGTTTGGCTTCCAGTCGATAGGCTGAACCTTCACACCTGTCAGCTTGCCGTTCTTTCCCAGGAACTCCAGAGAGTTGATGTTCCAGCGACGGGTACAGCCTTCCTCATGACTGGAGGTGGTCTTCAGGGTGCGAGGCCAGTTTGGCCAAGGATTCTTAGGATCCTCAGGGCCTTCCACTGGCTTAGGCATGATCTCAATCTGGGTTACACTCTTGCAACCCTGGCGATGAGCGGTACCGATGCAGTCGGAACCCGTATCACCACCACCGATTACCAATACATCCTTGCCCTTGCAGTTAACCAGTTCGTCCTTAGAGAACTCCATACCGGCGAGGATACGGTTCTGCTGAGAAAGCAGTTCCAGGGCGAAATAAACACCCTTCAGCTCTCTTCCAGGAATCTTCAGGTCGCGGGCTGTCGGCGTACCGGTAGATACCACGTAGGCATCGAAGCCTTCTGGCAACTTGGTCACATCAATCTGCTGGTTGTATCTGAATTCAATGCCCTCCTCTTCGAGAAGACGGAGACGGCGGTCGATGATGCTCTTGTTGAGCTTGAAGTTTGGAATACCATAACGCAACAGACCACCGGCATTCTCACGTGCCTCGAACACAGTTACCTTATATCCCTTATGGTTCAACTGGTTGGCAGCAACCAGTCCCGCAGGACCGGCACCGATGACAGCCACCGTCTTGCCATTACGCTCCGGAATCTCAACATGCACATAATCCTCAGAGAAGGCGTGCTCCACGATGGCGCACTCATCCTCACGGTTGGTGGTTGGCTCATGATCCATGAGATTCAATACACACGCCTTCTCGCAGAGTGCAGGACAGATGCGTCCTGTGAACTCAGGGAAGTCGTTGGTGGAATTTAGGAGGCGGTAAGCCTGCTCCCAGTCGCCCTTGTAGAGGGCATCATTCCACTCCGGTGCCTTGTTGCCCAGCGGACAAGCCCAGTGGCAGAAAGGCACGCCACAATCCATGCAACGTGAAGCCTGCTGTCGGCGGTCGTTGCTATTCAAAGTCTGTTCTACCTCGCCAAAGTCGAGGATTCTATCGTGAATTGGTCTATAACCTGCTTCCTTGCGAGGTATAGTCAAAAATGCTTTTGGATTTCCCATCTTTTTTCTAATTTTAAAATTAGTAATCGCGCTGCATATCCGCAATCTTCTGCTGCAACTTCTTTACCTGCTCCTCCTGGAGAACTCGCTTGTACTCGATTGGCACTACCTGGATGAAATCCTCTACGTAGTGGTTCCAGTCATCGAGCATGGTACGGGCAAGCTTACTGCCTGTGTAGAGATAATGCTGACGGATCAGCTCGTGCAACTCCTTGCGATAGGTGCTGTCCTCCACGAGGTTGATCTCCACCATATCCATGTTACAGAAGTAATCGAAGTTGTGGTTCTTATCCCATACGTAGGCAACACCACCACTCATACCAGCGGCGAAGTTACGGCCGGTTTCACCGAGCACTACTACTCTACCGCCCGTCATGTACTCGCAGCAGTGGTCGCCAGCACCCTCAATCACGGCGATGGCACCGGAGTTACGAACACCGAAGCGCTCGCCTACCTTACCATTGATATACAACTCACCGCTTGTGGCACCATACAATCCGGTGTTACCGGCGATGATGTTATCCTCGGCAGAGAAGTTGCTGCGGATAGGAGGAAGGATGGAAATACGACCTCCTGAAAGTCCCTTGGCGAAATAGTCATTGGTCTCACCTTCGAGCTTGAAATCCACTCCCTTAACCAGGAAGGCACCGAAGCTCTGACCTGCAGAACCCTTGAACTTCACGTTCACGGTCTTGTCTGGAAGACCAGCCTCACCATATTTCTCGGCAATCATACCGCTCAGCATCACACCGGCAGCACGGTCGGTATTCTTGATGGCAAAATCGAGGTTCACTTCTTCCTGATTCTCGATGGCACGCTGTGCACCACGAATCAACTGCTGGTCGAGTACATTGTCGAGGTCATGAATCTGCTCGGTAGTATGATAGAGCGAGCAATGACCTGTCTCACGATGCAAGAGACGGGAGAAATCGAGCAAGTCTGCCTTCTCCTTGATGCTCTCAGCCACCTCCGGCTCTACGGCATCAGCACCCTCGGTAGGAACAATCTCCTCATCCTTCTTGCGGACGATGAGCTCGGTATGACCGATGATATCGTTCAATGAGGTGTAACCCATCTCAGCCAGATACTCACGAACCTCCTCGGCGAGGAAGCGGAAGTAGTTGATAAGATACTTGTAGCTGCCACGGAAGTGCGCACGGAGCTTAGGATCCTGTGTGGCAACACCCATAGGACAGGTATTCAAGTTACACTTACGCATCATGACACAACCCAATACGATGAGGGCGGCAGTACCGAAACTGAATTCCTCAGCACCGAGCAGAGCCATCAGGATGATGTCTCTACCGCTCTTTAACTGACCATCCACCTGCAGGCGAACCTGTCCGCGAAGACCGTTCTTCACCAGTGTCTGCTGGGTTTCAGAAAGTCCGATTTCAGGAGAGATACCAGCGAAACGCATACTTGATGCAGGGCTGGCACCTGTACCACCCTCAGCACCAGAGATAACGATGAGGTCGGCCTTTGCCTTAGCCACACCGGCAGCGATGGTACCCACACCACTCTCAGCAACCAACTTCACAGAGATAGCCGCCTTAGGGTTTACATTCTTGAGGTCGAAGATGAGCTGAGCCAAATCCTCGATACTGTAGATATCGTGATGAGGTGGAGGAGAAATCAAGCTGATGCCAGGGATAGAGTGACGGGTCTTGGCGATGACCTCGTTAACCTTGAAGCCAGGCAACTGACCACCCTCACCCGGTTTAGCACCCTGTGCCACCTTGATCTGGATTTCCTCTGCATTTACCAAATATTCTGTAGTCACACCGAATCGACCGGAAGCCACCTGCTTGGTCTTGCTTGAGAGGCTGATGCCATCCTGTGTAGAATGGAATCGCTCGTTATCCTCACCACCTTCACCGGTATTGCTTCGGGCACCGAGGGCGTTCATGGCGAGTGCCATTGCCTCGTGAGCCTCTTTGGAGAGGGCACCGAAACTCATCGCACCGGTAACGAAGTGCTTCACGATTTCCTCTACCGGCTCCACCTTATCTATAGAGATAGGATTCTTGCGGAAACCGAAGAAGTCGCGGATGAAGATAGGCTCCTGCTTATCGTCAACGAGATGTGTATATTTCTTGAAGAGATCGTAATCGCCCTTGCGTGTTGCGAGCTGCAGGGTGGCGATGGTCTCTGGGTTCCAAGCGTGCTTGATACCATCCTTGCGGTAGTGGAACTGTCCCATACTTGGCAGGAAGTCGAGCTTCTTGGTCTCGAATGCCTTGTCGTGCAGGCGGATGGCATCACGGGCGATGGTCTCGAGTCCGATACCGCCGATGGTGCTCACCTCTGTTCCGAAGTAGCTCTTCAGGAGGCTCTCGCTCAAACCGATGCTCTCGAAGATCTTGGCACCACGATAGCTTCGGATGGTAGAGATACCCATCTTAGCCATAATCTTGAACAAGCCCTTCTTCACAGCCTTGATGTAGTTCTGCTCGGCTGTATGGTAATCCTCCTGAATCTTTCCCTTCTTGACCAGGTCGTCGAGGATGGCGTATGTCAAGTATGGACAGAGGGCTGATGCACCGTAACCCAACAGGAGGGCTGCATGCATTACCTCACGAATCTCACCGCTCTCAACGATGAGGGCTGTCTGCACACGCTTGCCGGCATCAATCAAATAATGATGTACGGCACTCACGGCGAGCAGAGATGGAATGGCAGCATGGGTCTCATCCACGCCACGGTCGCTCAAGATGATGTAGTTGTAACCATCATCCACGCTCTGTGCTGCCTGCTTGCAGAGCTCATCCAGAGCCTCATGCAATCCTTCTTCGCCCTTGGCGGTTTCGAAGAGCATGTGGAGTTTTACTGTATTGAATCCCTTGTAGCGGATATTCTGAAGGATATCCAACTGGGTATTGGTCAGGATAGGATGTGGCAAGCGAACCATCTTGCAGTTGCTTTCGTCCGGGTTCAGAATGCCGGAACCCACTCTACCGATATACTCGGTAAGACTCATCACGAGGTTCTCACGGATGGAGTCGATGGCAGGGTTGGTAACCTGAGCAAACTGCTGACGGAAGTAGTTGAAGAAAATCTGTGGCTGGTCGGAGAGTACGGCAAGTGGGGTATCATTACCCATGGATGCAGTAGGCTCCTGCCCCTTGGTAGCCATCGGAATGATGGTACCGTCGATGTCTTCCTCGCCAAAACCGAATTCCAATTCCTTGCGAGTGAGGTTTTCTACACCATTTTCCACCTTACGTCCACTGCGCAACTTTTCCAGTTCAATACGGTTGGTGTTCAGCCACTGGCGGTAAGGATGCTGCTCAGCCAGGCGCTCCTTGATTTCGCCATCATAGTAAATCTTGCCTTCCTGGGTATCAATCAGGAGAATCTTACCCGGCTGCAAGCGTCCCTTCTCGGCAATCTCGGTTGGGTCGAAATCCATCACACCCACCTCAGAAGCCACTACCATCATATCGTTCTTGGTGATGGTATAGCGTGCAGGGCGCAGACCGTTTCTATCGAGCATACCACCGGCATAACGGCCATCGCTGAAGAGCAGGGCGGCAGGACCATCCCATGGCTCCATCAGGATAGAGTGGTACTCATAGAATGCCTTCAGATCCTCAGAGATAGGGTTCTTGTCGTTGAAGCTCTCAGGCACCATCACAGCCATGGCATGAGGCAGAGACAGACCGCTCATCACGAAGAACTCGAATACATTGTCGAGGCTGGCTGAGTCACTCATATCAGGCTGGACGATAGGAGAAATCTCACGGATATCGCCCAGAGCCTCACTGCTCAACACACTCTCACGAGCCTTCATCCAGGCACGGTTGCCACGGATGGTGTTGATCTCACCATTGTGGGCAAGGAGACGGAATGGCTGAGCCAGACTCCATGTTGGGAAGGTATTGGTAGAGAAGCGGGAGTGAACCAGAGCCAGACCGCTTGTGAAATAATTATTGGTCAAGTCAGGATAGTATTGGCGCAACTGGAGGCTGCTCAACATACCCTTATATACGATGTTCGAATTAGACAACGAACAGATATAGAAATCAGGATCGCTGATTCGTTTCTCGATGCGCTTACGGATGAGATAGAGGGTGCGCTCGAAGACAGGCACCTTATCATCGGTAACGCCCGTGATGAACACCTGCTTGATGGCAGGTTCGTTGCTCAATGCAGCCTCACCCAGACAGTCAGGGTTGGTAGGCACATTGCGCAGGTGCATCAGCTGCAATCCCTCGCGCTCAATTTCCTCGATCATGATAGAGAGGATATCCTGCTGTTTCTTCTCATCCTTAGGCAAGAAGATGAGACCCGTTCCGTATTTTCCCTTCTCAGGCACTGGGATACCCTGAAGAAGAATAAACTCATGTGGAATCTGGAGCATGATACCGGCACCATCACCCGTCTTGTTATCGGCACCCTCTGCACCACGATGACGCATGTTCTCGAGTACCTTCAAGGCGTTATCGACCAGCTCATGACTCTTGTTACCGTGGATATTCACCACCATACCTACGCCACACGCATCGTGCTCATAGGCTGAACTGTACAATCCTTTTTCCATTTCTTGTTCGTTTTATATCGGTTATTTCTAACTATTTTATTATTGATATGCTTGCTCGTAAAAGCTATGTTATTTATACGCCTGTTCATGAACTCCCGCCACGGCTCTGCCGCTAGGGTCGTTCTGGTTCTTGAATGAGGCATCCCAGGCAAGGGCTTCGGCTGTAGAACATGCTACGCTAGGTACGCTAGGCACGCTCTTGGCTGCACTGTCGCTTGGGAAATGCTCGGCGAAGATAGAGCGATAATAGTACTCCTCCTTGTTCTGTGGAGGATTGATAGGGAATCGCTCGGCAGCATGCGCCATCTGCTCATCACTGACGGCAGAAGCCGTAATCTGCTTCAGGGTATCAATCCATGAATAGCCCACACCATCGGAGAACTGCTCCTTCTGGCGCCATGCCACTTCTTCAGGAAGCAGATCGGCGAATGCCTCACGAACCACCTTTTTCTCGATGGTCTTATCCGGACACATCTTCAGCACAGGGTTCATGCCCATGGCTACATCCAGGAACTCCTTATCCAGGAAAGGCACACGACCCTCGATGCCCCATGCAGCCAGACTCTTGTTGGCTCTCAGGCAATCGTAGAGATAGAGTTTGCCCAGCTTGCGCACGGTTTCCTCGTGGAAAGCCTTGGCATCAGGCGCCTTGTGGAAGTAGAGATAACCTCCGAACACCTCGTCGGCTCCCTCGCCGGAAAGCACCATCTTGATGCCCATGCTGCGGATGACTCTCGCCAGCAGATACATCGGGGTAGAGGCACGCACGGTGGTTACATCGTAGGTCTCGATGAAGTAGATGACATCACGGATGGCATCCAATCCTTCCTGGATGGTGTAGTTGATTTCGTGATGCACGGTTCCGATGTGCTCGGCTACCAGTCGTGCCTTTGCCAAATCAGGCGCACCCTTCAAACCTACGGCGAAGGAGTGCAGACGTGGCCAGTAGGCCTTGGTCTCGCCACCGTTCTCCACACGGGTAGAAGAATATTTCTCGGCTACGGCAGAGATGACAGATGAATCAAGACCGCCGCTCAGCAATACGCCGTAAGGCACATCGCTCATCAGCTGGCGCTTCACAGAAGCCTCCAGGGCATCGTGAATTTCCTTCACGGCTGCCTCTTCCTGAGGTTCCGCATCCTTCAGCTGGGCTTCAGCCTTCTTCTTATCATCAATCTGATATTTCTTCTGCATGGCGGCATACTCAAACCAATCACGGGTATAGTAGCGCTTCATGCCTGGGTTCTTGCTGTAATAATAATGACCTGGGAGGAATGGCTCGTAGTGGTCGCACTGACCTTCCAGAGCCTTCAACTCGCTTGCTACCAGCACTTTTCCATCCTTATCATAACCAATATAAAGAGGAATTACGCCGATTGGGTCGCGGGCGATGAGGAACTCATCACGCTCAGCATCGTAAAGGGCGAAGGCAAAGATACCGTTCAGCTCTTCAAGCATCTTGGAGATACGGGCGTGGAGCGCATCCTCACCTTTATATATTAAGGTATCAAAGTCGGAATCTGCTCGCATCTCACGATAGAGAGAAAGAATCACCTCACAGTCGGAACCGGTCTGATACTGGTATTTGCCGGCAAAACGGGCACGGATATTCTGATGATTATAAATCTCACCGTTTACGGCAAGCACCTGTTTCTTATCTGGTGCAAACAAAGGTTGGCGACCACTTTCCGGGTCAACGATGCTCAGACGCTCATGTGCCAGGATAGCAGAACCACCACAATAGATGCCGCTCCAGTCTGGTCCGCGATGACGGATCTTCTGGCTCATACGAAGCGCTTGCTGTCGCAATTCAGGAGTTTGCTCCTGAATATTGAAGATAGATACGATTCCACACATAATATCTTTTCCTTTCTTTTATGGTTATTTCTAACATAATGTTATGTTTCGGCTGCAAAATTACAACTTTTTGCTAGAATAAAAGAAGGTTTACTTGCATTTTGCACAACATTAACGCAAGACATAACAATTTAAAAGTATTTAAACACACAAACATTGCATTTTGCTATTATATCAAGCAAAAATAATACAATTCGTAATTTATTATAAAAAACAAGATATTTTGTATCGTTTTTCCAAATATTATTTGTACTTTTGCACCATAGTATTAAAATCAAACACTTAGGAAGATGGCAGCATTGAAATTATACCCAGTGGGAATCCAGACATTTTCAGAGATTATCAATCGTAATCTGCTGTATATTGACAAGACGGAATACGTCTATCGCATGACTCATGGCGGTGGCAAGCATTTCTTCTTGAGCCGCCCACGCCGTTTCGGCAAGTCGTTGTTAACATCCACTTTCCAAAGCTATTTTGAGGGCAAGAAGGAACTCTTCAAGGGACTTGCCATTGAGAAGCTAGAGAAAGAGTGGACGGAATATCCTGTGCTTCACTTTAGCATGGCCAGCGGCAAACATCTGGAAAAAGAACAACTCCAAAGATACCTTTTGAGTATTTTGAAGAACAACGAAGTGCGATTTGGCATAGAGGAAGATGCTATTGATCCCAATATTCGTTTGGCTAACTTGATACGGACCGTATATCAGAAGACCGGCAAACAAGTAGTTGTCTTGATTGATGAATACGATGCCCCTTTGCTGGATGTAGTACATGAGACAGACAAGCTAAAAGAGCTACGAAACATCATGCGCAACTTCTATAGTCCATTAAAAGATTACGAGCCTTATCTCCGCTTTGTCTTCTTGACTGGCATCACCAAGTTCTCACAACTTAGTATCTTCAGCGAGCTGAACAATATCACCAATGTGAGCATGGACGATGAATATGCGGGCATCTGCGGCATCACCAAAGAAGAATTGCTAACCCAGATGTCGGCAGACATCGACAACCTGGGAGAGAAACTAGGCAAAAACAGAGAAGAGACCATAGAGGAACTTCGTGACTATTACGATGGCTACCATTTCTCAGCCAATTCGCCAGATGTATTCAATCCTTTCAGCCTGCTCAATGCCATGACTAAGGGAAAGTTGGACTATTATTGGTTTACCTCAGGCACGCCAACTTACCTCATCAACATGATGAAGAAGTACGATACGGCATACACCGACTTTGCCGAAGGAATGGAAGCTGATGCCTCCGACTTTGATGCGCCTACAGAAGCCGGAACGATGACCACCCTCACTCCTCTCCTCTATCAGAGCGGATATATCACCATCAAGGGTTATGACAAGGAGTATGATTCTTATTTCTTGGGCATTCCCAACAGGGAAGTGCGCATCGGATTGACCAAGGCACTCATACCTTATTATGTCACTCCTAATACGGTAGCCACCAACAATACCGTTCGCAACATGGCTCGTGCCCTGAACAAGGAAGACATGGAGCTGGCATTGCAGCATCTCCAGACATTCCTTGCCACCGTGCCTTATTGCGACAATACCGACTATGAGGGTCATTACCAGCAGATGCTGTTTGTCATTTTCACCCTGCTCTCTGCCTATATGGTAGATGTAGAGGTTCGCACACCAAAGGGCAGAGTAGATATGGTACTTCGCTCATCCACCCATCTCTATATCGTGGAGCTGAAGCTAAATCAGGATGCAAGTGTTGCGATGAAGCAGATAGACCTGAAAGAATACCCCAAGCGATTTGCTCTTACCGGTCTGCCTATCGTGAAAGTGGGTATCAACTTTGATATGGCAACGCACAACATCACAGACTGGAAGATAGAATAAAAGGCATAAAAGACATAAAAAACTATAAGAATAAGGCTAAAATAGCCCCAAAAGGTGTTGCATTCCTAGGAAAGCAACACCTTTTTTAATCGGAATCCTCAATTTTTAAAGGAAAATTTGGCATTCACATTTTTTTTTCTTATCTTTGCATCAATCAAAATATAACGAAATTCAATATTAATTATTCATAACTAATAGTTTACAAGAACTATAGTTTGCACGTTTAAAACAATACACGTTAAAACAATATGAGAAAGAAACTTATCAATCTATTCATGATGACTTGCGTGATAGCCGGCGGCTTCACACAGGCATCCTTCGCACAACAGGCTAAGTTGAGCAATCTCACCCAGTTTGTAAATCCAAGAATCGGAACGGGTGGTCACGGTCACGTATTCCTCGGAGCCAATGTTCCATTCGGATATGTGCAGCTGGGTCCTACTGAGCCATCACGTGGCTGGGACTGGTGCTCGGGCTATCACCATTCCGACTCCGTGCTCATCGGATTCGGACATCAGCACCTCAGCGGAACCGGCATCGGTGACCTGGGCGACGTGGCTTTCCTGCCCGTAACTGATGCAAGCCAGAAGGAAATCCTCTTCAGTCATGCCAACGAGAATGTGCGCCCGGGCTACTACGCCGTGAAACTGCAGCAGCCCAACGTATGGGTAGAGCTTACAGCCACCCAGCGTGCCGGATTCCAGCGCTATACCTTCGGTGCAGATGCCCAGCAGGCACAGCTGGTGCTCGACCTGAAGCAGGGCATCGGATGGGATGCGGCAAAGGATTACAACGT
>ONZR01000421.1_pt1 | contig 18257 bp, 15 predicted proteins | sample 1671691 | NCBI WGS metagenome assembly ONZR01 (sample SAMN06348182, study PRJEB24527) | human gut metagenome | biome: human gut; feature: ankylosing spondylitis patient; material: feces | host: Homo sapiens | place: China | collected 2015-10 | reverse complement strand
TGCAGGTGGGCGAGATGATCGCATTCATCACCTACACCATGCAGATCGTCATGTCCTTCCTGATGCTGGCCATGGTGGCCGTCATGCTGCCCCGCGCCGGTGTGGCTGCGGAGCGCATCGACGAGGTGATCCGCACCAAGGCCACCATCAACGACCCGGACGAAGCTGCTGCAGAGCCCGCGCAGGAGCACAAAAACTGGCAGGGTGAGGTAGAGTTCCACGATGTGAGCTTCCGCTTCCCGGGTGCGGACAGCGATGCGCTGGAGCACATCAGCTTTACCGCAAAGCCCGGCGAGACCACCGCCATCATCGGCTCTACCGGCTGCGGCAAATCCACCCTGCTCAACCTCATCCCCCGCTTTTATGATGTCACCGGCGGCAGCGTGACCGTGGATGGCATCGATGTGCGCAATATGCCGCAGGCACAGCTGCACGACCTGCTGGGCTATGTGCCCCAGAAGGGCGTGCTGTTCAGCGGCACCATCGACTCGAACCTGAAGTTCGGCGGGGAGCACATCACCGATGCCGATGTGAAAAAGGCTGCCGCCATTGCGCAGGCCACCGAGTTCATCGATGCAAAACCGCAGGGCTACCAAAGCCCCATTGCGCAGGGCGGCTCCAATGTGTCCGGCGGCCAGAAGCAGCGCCTTTCCATTGCACGCGCCATTGCCAAGGACCCCAAAATTTATCTGTTCGACGACAGCTTTTCTGCCCTCGACTTTAAGACCGATGTTGCCCTGCGCCGTGCACTGAAAGCCCAGACCGATAACGCTACCGTTATCATTGTGGCACAGCGCATCTCCACTGTGCTGCACGCAAACCAGATCCTGGTGCTGGACGAAGGCCGTCTGGTGGGCAAGGGCACCCATGCCCAGCTGATGGCTTCCTGCCCGGAGTATCAGGAGATCGCCCGCAGCCAGCTGAGCCAGAAGGAGCTGGACCTCAAATCTCTGAATACCGAAAAGGAGGGTGAGTGATATGCCAAGACCCGGACGCATGACGACCGAACGCGCCAAGGACTTCAAGGGCACCCTGCTGCAGCTTGTGCGCACCCTTGGCCGCTACCGCCTTTCGCTCGTTACCGCCATTGTATTTGCCATTCTTTCTACCATCTTCAATATTGCAGGTCCCAAGGTGCTGGCAAAGGCCACCACGGCTCTTGCCACCGGCTGGATCGCCAAGCTGCGCGGCACCGGCAGCATCGACTTTGTGTATATCGGCCGCATCCTGCTGTTTTTGCTGGGCATGTACCTGCTGAGCAGCGCATTCAGCTTTATTCAGGGCTGGCTCATGACCGGCCTTTCCCAGAAAGCCTGCTACGACTTCCGCAAGCAGATCAGCGAAAAGATCAACCGCCTGCCCCTTGCCTACTTTGAAAAGCGCACCGTGGGCGAGGTGCTGTCCCGCATCACCAACGATGTGGACACGCTGGGCCAGAGCCTGAACCAGAGCATCACCCAGCTCATCACCAGTGTCACCACCATGATCGGCGTGCTGGTCATGATGCTGTCCATCAGCCCGAAGATGACCCTGATCGCCCTGCTGATCCTGCCGGTCTCGCTGGTGCTGGTGCTCATCGTGGTCAAGTTCAGCCAGAAATACTTCAAGGCCCAGCAGGCCATTCTGGGCGTTGTGAACGGTCAGGTGGAAGAAGTCTACTCCGGCCACAACGTGGTCAAAGCCTTCAACCGCGAGGCCGTGGTGCTGAACGACTTCAACGCCGCCAACGACAAGCTGTACGAATCCGCATGGAAGAGCCAGTTTCTCTCCGGCCTGATGATGCCCATTATGAACTTTGTGGGCAATCTGGGCTACGTGGCAGTGGCCATCGTGGGCAGCATTTTTGCGGCAAACGGCACCATTACCATCGGTGACATTCAGGCCTTCATCCAGTACGTCAAGAACTTCACCCAGCCCATCCAGCAGCTTTCTCAGGTGTCCAACATGCTGCAGAGCATGGCCGCTGCCGCTGAGCGGGTGTTCGAGTTTCTGAACGAGCCGGAAGAGGATCAGCAGGCAGACCCGGCCCGCCGCGCCGACCCCGGCTGCATCAACGGTCAGGTGACATTCAGTCATGTTCGCTTCGGCTACACCCCGGACAAGACCATCATCCACGATTTCAGCTGCGAGGTCAAGCCCGGCCAGAAGGTGGCTATCGTCGGCCCTACCGGCGCGGGCAAGACCACCATGGTCAAGCTGCTCATGCGCTTCTATGATGTGGATTCCGGTTCCATCACCCTGAATGGCCACGATGTGCGTGACTTTGACCGCAGCGCTCTGCGCGAGGGCTTCGGCATGGTGCTGCAGGACACATGGCTGTTCAAGGGCACCATCATGGAGAACATCCGCTATGGCCGTCTGGATGCTACCGACGAAGAAGTGATCGCCGCCGCCAAGGCTGCCAACGCCGACCACTTTATCCGCACCCTGCCCGGCGGCTACCAGATGGAGCTGAACGAGGATGCTTCCAACGTGAGTCAGGGCCAGAAGCAGCTGCTCACCATCGCCCGCACCATTCTGGCCGACAACCGCATCCTGATTTTGGACGAGGCCACCAGCAGCGTGGATACCCGTACCGAGCAGCGCATCCAGACCGCCATGGACCGCCTGATGGAGGGCCGCACCAGCTTTGTGATCGCACACCGTCTTTCCACCATCCGGGATGCCGACCTCATCCTTGTGATGCGAGATGGCGACATTGTGGAGCAGGGCACCCACGACCAGCTGATCGAAGCAGGCGGCTTCTACGCCGACCTGTACAACAGCCAGTTCGAGGACGTGGTGGAGTAAGCTGCCCGTCATCGCAGTATAAGCACAAAAATAGCACCTGCTGCCTTCCTTTCCGAAGGCAGCAGGTGCTCTTTGTTTACCCTCCCAGTCATCGCTACGCGATGCCAGCTCCCCCGAGAGGGGGAGCTTTTCAGCAGTTACCGGTCAGCTGCAATAGAGTTCTCCCTTCGGGAGAGCTGGCGCGAATGCGCCTGAGAGGGTTTTCTTTTTTCTTTATTCTTCCACCGGTTCCAGCTTCAGGCCGAACAGCTTTTCCGAGAGGGACGGCAGCAGCTGCTGCAACGCGCGGACATAGGCCATCACCCACGGGTCCTCGCGCTTTTGTCCCAGCACGATGCCGAACCGGTGTCCCCTGCCCCAGTCCAGCACCCGCGCAAAGCTGAGATCCGGTCTGCGGTAATAGACTGCAGGAACCATCTTGAGCGCAGGATCCCCATAGGATGCGCTGCGGATGCCGCCCACCGGCGTAAAGTTCACTCCGCGCTCCAGCCCCTCCTGCAGCAGGCTGGTCTCGTAGACGGTCTGGTACATCTCTTTGACGGGCAGCCAGCGGTATTGCAGCGCCTGCTCCAGACTCAGCCTGCCCACCGGCATATCGGCAGGCGGGTGGATGGGAATGCACAGCTCCGGCACATAAAGCAGCGGGATGAAAGTGAACCCCTGCGCGTAAAATTCCGCACTTTCCAGCTGGAAAGAAAGGTCCGCGTCCCCTTTTTTCAGACTGCGCCAGACCTCGCTGCGACTGGCGCACTGCATCATAATAGACGTGTATTGCAGACACAGCTCGTTCGTCAGAGAAAACAGGTCGTACCCGAACATCCGCATCGCCTCATGGCTCCATGCAATGACCAGATGCCTTTCCGGCGGGTTTTCCTGCTGCTGTACCGCACGGGCATGGCGCACTGCCTCCTGATATAAGGCCGTCAACTGCTTTGCCTTGGGGTAAAAGTCCCGGCCTGCCGGGGTCAGGATCACCCGGCGCGGTACATGCTGAAACAGTTCAAACTGCAGCTGCCCCTCCAGCGTGCGGATCTGCTGCGAAAGCGCTGACTGCGAAAGATACAGTGCCTCTGCTGCTGCCGAAAAGCTGTCCATCTCTACGATCTTCACAAATCCATCCAGTGCACTCTGGTTCATCTGCGCGTCCTCGCCTTCTTACATTAGGATTTCCTAAATTATAATATAACATAATTGAATTGTAAAGTGCGTCACTCTACGCTACAATTGTTAAAGATTCAGCAAAGTGGTTTTTACCCTGCTGCACGATAAGAAGAGAAAAGAGAAAGAGAGCGTACCTATGAACAAGATTTCCCGCAAGGGCTTTCTGAAGATCGCCGCTGCCGCCGCCATGAGCGGTGTCACTGCCGGTGCTCTAGCCGCCTGCAATTCCGCCTCCAGCTCCACTGCCTCCGGTGCTGCCGGTCAGTACATTCCCGGCACCTACGAGGGCACCGCCGAGGGCATCTCCTCCACCGTCAAGGTCACCATGACCTTCTCCGACAGCGCTGTCACCGACGTGGTGGTGGACACCTCCGGCGAGACCGCCTCTTTCGGCGCTGCCGCTGCCGATGAGCTGCGTGAGCAGCTGCTTTCTGCCGGTTCTGCCGAGATCGACGGCGTTTCCGGCTCTACCATCACCTCCGATGCTGTGATGAAGGCCGCCAAGAGCTGCTATGCACAGGCAAAGGGTGAGGCTGTGGTGTCCAGCGTGCAGCTGCCCACAGGCGACGCAAACGACTGGCTGGGCAAAGAGCCTGATATCGACGAGACTGCCATCACTGAGACCGTGGACACCGACATCCTCATTGTGGGTGCAGGCAACGGCGGTATGTTTGCTGCCGCCTATGCTGCTGCCAACGGCCTGAACTTCCGTGTTATCGAGCAGAACGCCAACGTGCAGGACACCCGCCACTGGTACGGCGCTATCGACTCCGCTGCCGCCAAGGAGGCCGGTGAAAAGCCCGCCGACCGCGCCAAGCTGCTGAGCGAGATCTCCCGCTACGCCTCCGGCAAGTGTGACCAGCGCGTCGTCAAGACCTGGATCAATGAGTCTGCCGCTATGCACGACTTTATGCGCAGCATTCTGGAAGATAAGTACGGCTGGGTGTGCGATTTCACCTCCGGCAGCGAGGCTGCATGGCCTGCAGAGAATGCCGAGCACAACACCGACTACCTCTACCCTGTGCAGGAGCACAACTACATGGCCAGCGAGAGCGCATCCGGCCTGCCCCGCAACGAGCTGCTGCTGCAGTACATTCAGGAGCTGGGCTACGATGTGGACTTCAAGACCAGTCTGGCCAAGCTGGAAAAGAACAGCGAGGGCCGCATTACCGGCATCATCGCCCAGAGCACCGAAGATGACCACTTTATCCGCTACAACGCCAACAAGGGCGTGCTGCTGGCCTGCGGCGGTTTCCCCGGCAACCCCTACATGATGGAGCAGCTGGACCCGCTTGGCACCAGCGTGACCACCGCCTGCTCCTACTCCCCCGCCGACAAGGGCTACGGCATCCGCGCTGCTGTATGGGCCGGTGCCAATCTGGACAAGGAAGCCGCTCCCATGCTGTTTGACCGCGGCGTTGTTGCCCCCGGCGTGGATGGCGGCTATGTGGATAGCGACACTGCCTTTGGCGGCAAGGCCTTCCCCGGCAAGATCCGCCAGTACAACCCCGGTACCCAGCCCTTCCTGAAGGTGAACCGCAACGGCGAGCGCTTTGCCAACGAGAGCTGCCCCTACAACGATATCGTCTACGCTGCTGCCCACCAGCCGGGCCGCGTCTACGCACAGATCTGCGATGCCAACATTCTGGAGGACGCAAAGCGTTTCCACACCATCGGCTGCTCTGCCCAGACCCGCAACGGCGGCGAGAAGTACATTCAGGGTAAGATGGACGAGGCTATTGAGGCCGGTGCATTGTTCAAGTGCGATACGCTGGACGAGCTGGCTGACAAGATGGGCTTTACCGGTGCTGCCAAGGACACCTTCCTTGCTACCGTGGAGCGCTACAATGAGCTGTACGACAAGCAGAACGATGAGGATTTCGGCAAGCCCGCTTACCGCCTGAGTGCCATCCGCACCGCGCCCTTCTATGGCTGCTGGCTGGGTGCCTCTCTGCTGACCACCGAGCAGGGCATTGCCATCAACGAAAAGGGTCAGGCGCTGGACAACAACAACCAGCCCATGGAGGGCCTGTATATCACCGGTGATATGTCCGGCAGCTTCTTTGCCAACAACTACCCCTGCCTGATGGCTGGTGTGGCCATGGGCCGCACCCTGACCTTCGCCATGAAGGCCGTCAAGCAGATGGCGGGTCTGGATAACGCCTGATCCAGCGCGGTTTTCCGGCACAACTTAAGCGTTTTTCCATTTCTTCTTTCTTCATGAAGAGAGGCGGTCCCTGTTTGGGGCCGCCTCTCTTTGCTATTTTTTCGCCACGTGCCCCCTACACAAATCCCCACGATTGTGCTATGATAAAGCTGAACAGCCGGTTTGTGCCAGACAACCGGCAAAATCGAGGTGTTTGTACAAATGTCTGATCTCCTTGAAACTCTGCAGCAGGAAGGGGTAGACCCCGCTCTGCTGGAAGCAGTCCAACAGTACCGCGCTGCCCATGCCCTGCCGGACGCACTGCGCCCGCGCATTCCTTCCCCTGCCTTTACCTACTACGGCAAACAGGTGTGGGAGCAGGCGCTGGCGGCGCTGCTCTGCGGCGAAAACCTGCTGCTGGCAGGCGGAAAAGCCACCGGCAAAAACGTGCTGGCCGAGAACCTTGCCGCCGCCTTTGGCCGTCCCGCATGGGACATCTCCTTCCATGTGAACATGGACGCAGCATCCCTCATCGGCATGGACACTTTTGTGGACGGTCAGGTGGTGTTCCGGCCCGGCCCGGTATACCGCTGCGCCCAGTGCGGCGGCTTTGGTGTGCTGGATGAGATCAACATGGCCAAAAACGAAGCGCTGGCCGTGCTGCACGCGGTGCTGGACTTCCGCCGTGCCATCGATGTGCCCGGCTACGACCGCATCCCGCTGGCGGAGGAGACCCGCTTTATTGCCACCATGAACTACGGTTATGCCGGCACTCGTGAGCTGAACGAGGCCCTCACCTCCCGTTTCGTGGTCATCCAGATGCCCACCATTACGCAGGACGATCTGGAAAAGCTGCTGCGGACGCAGTTCCCCGATCTCGCTTCCAAGTATGTGCGCCAGTTTGCACTGCTGTTCCTTGACCTGCAGAAAAAATGCGACAGTGCAGAAATTTCCACCAAGGCGCTGGATCTGCGCGGTATGCTGGATGCCCTGCGGCTGATCCGGCGCGGCATCCCGGCAGGCGCGGCACTGGATATGGGCATCACCAACAAGGCCTTTGACTCCTACGAGCAGGGCCTGATCCGTGATGTGATCGCAGCGCGCATTCCGGCCAAGCTGGATGCCGCCAAGCTCTTTGGCTGATGGACGCCCAGAGTTACACCGCGCAGGAGCGGCGTGCGGCCAATCAGGTCTGGGCTGCTGCAGGAGCCTATGGCTTTGAGCCGCTGTTTCTGGCCCGCTATACCGACGGCACCACCGATTTTTACATGAACACGGTCGTGGGCCTCATCCACAAATATTACGGTGACGCGCTGATTCGCAGCATCTTTGATGCATGGGACGGTGATCTGCGGCAGACCATGCTGGACGACATGACATGGCTGTATCTGGAAAATGCAGCCTATCGGCTGGAGCTGCCCCGCCGCCCGGTGCTGGAAGCGCTGCGCCATGCCCATGCAGATTACTTTTTTGCGATTCAATACAAGCTCTCCCGTCAGGAGTGGATGGCAAAAAATCAGCTGGTGTACACCATGCAGGCTGCACGCTGGCGGCGTGTGCTGGGCCGTGCCGACCCGGTGATGACCCCTTATGAGTCCGGCCTTGCTGCGGCTCTTTCCCCGGAAAAAGCGCCGGCAGCGGAACAGCTGAAAGCCGAAATTTTATCGATCTACGCAAAATTCAACCTGTTCGACGGCACTGTGCACCAGAGAGCAGCTTTGCATCTGCATCTGGACGGCCTGCTGGCAAAGCTTGCCACCAAAGCCATGCCCACCCAGATGATCAAAACGGACCGCGTGACCGTGGAACACTCAAGCTCCGTGGATGCTGTGGGCGGCGGGCTGGCGGTGGACAAGCGCCGGGCCCACATCACCCTGAAGCAGAATGCCGCGCAGGACAGAGCCTACATCGAAAGCTGCTTCGGCCGCTCTCTCTACCCGCCGGAACGGCTGCGCAAGGCTGAGCAGGAGCTTTGCGTGGGCGACCATCTGGGGTGCCATTTGTGGTTCAGTGCCGGTGTGCCCAGCCCGGAGCAGGCTCCCACACCGGAAGCAAAGCATCTGGCTGAACAGGCTGAGCTGCAGGCCGACCGCAACCGCGCTTATTACGCCAAAAATCGGGAACTGCACCGCAGTGTGGTGCTGCGGCTTACCGAGCAGATCCGCAACTGCATCCTTGTGCACCAGCAGCCCAACGCCCGTGTTGCCCGCAGCGGCAACCTGAACGCTGGGCGCATCTGGCGCGCACCACTTTTGAACGATGACCGGGTGTTTTTGTGTGCCGAGGAAGAGAACCAGCCCTCTTTTACGGTAGACCTTTTATTGGACGCATCCGCTTCCCGCCTGCACTGTCAGGAAGTGATCGCGGCTCAAGGATCCATTTTGGCCCAGAGCCTTGCGGCCTGCGGTATCCCGGTGCGGGTGTCCAGCTTCAGCAGCCTGCGGGGCTACACCGTACTGCGGGTGCTCAAAGGCTTTGCAGACAAAAACCTGCAAAACATCAACCGATATTTTGCTTCCGGCTGGAACCGTGACGGCCTTGCTCTGCGGGCCGCAGGCGACCTTTTGCAGTATGCGCCCGGTCCTGCGCCGCGGCATCTGCTCATCGTGCTGACGGACGCTTCGCCCAACGACAGCCGCCGCATCCCGCCCAGTGCAGAAAACCCGCTGGGCTGCGGTTACGAGGACGCTGCCGGTGTGGCTGACACTGCCGCGCAGGTGCGTGCGCTGCAGCGCATGGGCATCCGGGTGTCGGCTGTGTTCATGGGTGAGGACAGCTCTGCCGGTGCCGCTGCACAGATCTACGGCAAAAACATGGCCCGTATCCGCGGCATGGACCAACTGGCCCGCGCGGCCGGGCGGCTGATCCAGAACGAGATCCGTGAACTGGGCGATTGAACCATATTTTACCAGAACAGCCCACAGATGGGAGGCTTTGGCCTTGCCGTCTGTGGGCTGTTTTTGATACAGAACACAACTGATTCACTCTTGCAACAACCATGTTTCGGGTCACTATTGCAGGATGCGCGGAAATATTTTGTTTTTCTGCAAACTTATAGTTGTTTTTTGTTGTGAAGTATGCTATACTATGTTCAGTCAATAAAACATTCCTGCGTAAGCCGCCTGCTGTGCACCGGGTCGTTTGGCGCAGTGCCCATCCGTTATACAACGAACTGCTGTGTTATAGTTTCAGGAGGGAACCGATCATGGATGCCAACCGTTATTTTGATGCCATGCACAACGCTATGTCAGCTCAGCACCCCGGTGCGCAGCTGCTGTTAACGGTAAAGCTGCAGGACACCTGCGGCAACGATGCCTGCCTGGAGCTGAAGCAGCTGCCCGGTGAGAGCACCTCCATTCTGTGCTACTCCACCATGGGTCGCCGCTGCCTGAACTTCCAGCTGTTCCGCAAGGGCTGGCAGCTGTGCCACAACGCCGATGGCCAGCTGGTGGGCCGCTTCCCTTCCAGCGCCGACGGCCTGATTGACGAGACCGATTTCCGCGCCTACTGCCGTGAGGACCGGCTGGATCTAGCACGCACCCAGCGCATCACCGCCGAGCTTCGCCAGTGCGCCGGTATCAATTATCAGGGCAGCATCCCGCAGAACGCCCGCACCGGCGCTGTAATCACGGTAGAAAGCCATGTAGGGGCCGGTGCCCGCTGGACCTACTGGAGTCAGGATGTTCTGCCCAGCCTGCCGCTGGGTGCCATCCTCTACTGGCTGGCGGATCATCTGGCCGGTGCCGAGCGCCGCACCCTGCAGGCCGACCCGCAGGCAGCCCGCCTTGCCGCCCAGTGGCTGGCCGGTGATACAGCCGTATTCTTCCATCCGTCGGTGCCGATGACTGCCATGAATACGGTCTCTTCCGGCTCTGCACCCGCACGCCGCCGCACCACTGTGCCCGCTGCCCGCAACAAGAGCTGGCAAAGCATCATGGCCGTGATGGCAGGCATGTGAACGAAAAAGCAAGGAAAGACCGATCGTCTCTCCTTGCTTTTTCAGTATTATTCGAGGTACGGGTCGAGCAGGGCATCCACCGTTTTGTTCCGCTTGGGGTTCGGCTTTTTGATCACATGGCCGCGGCAGACCACCAGTTCCAGATGCTGCAGCGCACGCAGGTCTTCCAGCGGGTTGTGCTTTGTCACAATAAAATCTGCGCTCTTGCCCGGCTCAATGGAACCGGTTACGTCTCCTACTCCGGCCAGCTGAGCATTGCGCAGGGTGGCCGTGTACAGGGCGAACTGGTTGCTTACACCGCAGTATTTGTGGAAGTAGCACAGCTCCCGCCAGAAATCGTACTGGGTGATGTACGGGCAGCCTACATCGTTGCCCAAGGCCACCGGGATGCCGTTGGCAAGGGCGGTCTTTGCGCTTTCCACCACACCGTCAAACACGATCTTGCCGTTATACTGGTCCTTTTCCGATGCACCGGAAACCGCCGTATCAAACAGTGCGTAGGGCAGCGCCGGGGAGATGGTGGTGCACACAAAGGCTCCCCGCTCCTTGTAAAGCCGGATGGTCTCATCGTCCATCTTTGCGCCGTGCTCAATGGAATCCACGCCGTTTTCCAGCGCCACCTTTACGCCTTCTGGCGACTCGGTGTGTGCCGCCACGGTATAGCCCAGCTTGTGGGCCTCGTCGCAGACGGCTTTGACCATTTCCGGCTTCATCTTCAGCTCGCCGGGGGTTCCCTTTTCGGTGGCATCCAGCACGCCGCCGGTGATCATCAGCTTGACAAGATCCACCTTCTGTCCGCTGGCCTTTTTGAGCTGAGCAAGTGCTTCGGCATTGTTATGGGCCGCAACTGCCACCGAGCCTGCCATATGTCCGCCCGGCACCGAAATGCCTTCGTTGGCAGCAAGGATGCGCGGTGCCAGCAGCTTGCCAGCTGCAGCATCATCACGGCAGCGGGTGTCAAAATCTGCAATGCCGCCCACGGTGCGGATGGTAGTCACGCCACCCAGCAGTTCCAGCTTCGCGTAGCTGCATACCAGCCTGTAGGCCACCGCACGGGTCAGGCCATTGCTCAGAATTTTGCGCACCAGCGCAGCATTATCCCGCGGCTTTGCGCTGGGCTTGCCGTTGCCTGCCAGATGCACATGCAGATTGATCAGGCCCGGGCACAGATAGCCTCCGTGCAGATCGATCACCTCATAACCGTCCAGATCCACGCCCTCATCGACAATGGCAATGATCTTATCATCCTCGGTCAGCAGGATCTTGTGCGCTTCCGGCTGCATCTGCTCGGTGCCATCCAGCAGGATCCCGTTCGTATAGGCACGTTTCATTGGGAACATCCTCTCTTTTTCAGATTTTTCGGACAGGAGTTGTTTTGTTCCAGTATAGCACGTTCCGGCAGATGGTGCAATGCAAAAACGGGCAGGAAAGGTTCAGCCCTCTCCTGCCCGCTCGGTGTTTTTATTTACTGTGCGGCTGCGCTGGAAGCTACTTCGGAAGCAGCAGCCTCAGAAGATGCGGCTTCCGAAGAAGCAGCTTCGCTGGATGCGGCATCTGCGCCGCCGGTCACGCCGCCCTCAACGACCAGCTCATCCTCATAGTCAAGGCCGTAGGTATCCACCAGAGTCTCCTCATAGTCCTTGTGGAAGAAGTTCTCCTCGCCCAGAGCCTTGATCTCCTCGTTCAGCCAATCCAGAACGGTGGTGTTGCCCTGGCTCACAGCAGGAGCAATGGTGTCCTGACTGCCCAGAGAGGGAATGCCGACCGTGTAGCCGGTGTTCTGCTTTGCAAATGCAATGACCTCGGTGTTATCGTTGGCCCATGCCACGCCGTTGCCGTTCTCCAGTGCATTCTTGGCCGTTGCATAGGAATCGTACTTCTGCAGCGGAATGTCGGGGTACTCCTTGGTCAGGTAGGTCTCGGCGGTGGTGCCGGAAATGACGATCATCTGGTCGTCAGCGTTCCAGTTGTCCAGAGTGGTGATAACATTGCTGTCCGGAGAAATGACACCCAGAGCCACGTTCATATAAGGCAGAGCAAAGTCCACTTCCTCTGCGCGCTCCGGGGTCACGGTGAAGTTTGCCAGGATCACATCCGCCTTGCCGGTCTGCAGGTACTCGATGCGGTTTGCAGCCTCGGTGGAAACGAAGTTGATCTCCACGCCCAGATCCTCGCCCAGACGGCGTGCAAAGTAGACATCATAGCCCTGATATTCGCCGTTCTCGTCCACATAGCCGAACGGGTTCTTATCAGAGAACACGCCGATGTTGATGGTGCCGGACTCCTTGATCTGATTCAGAGTGCGGTAGACCACGCTGCTGCCGGATGCTGCGCTGCCGGATGCTGCAGTGGAAGCAGAAGAAGAGCCGCCGCATGCGGTCAGAACAGCGGCAGCGGAAACTGCGCCCAGACCCAGCAGGAAGGAACGACGAGAGATCTTAGACTGGTTCATAATGATTACTCCTTTACAAAATCTTTCCCATTTGGCTGCGGAACACCCGCAGCCTTTATCTTGATCTGTGACTCATTTCACAGCATCAAACGTGAAGGTGCGCAGGAAGCGTTGCGCGCGCTCGGTCTTGGGCCGGTCAAAGAACTCGGCCGGTGCAGCTTCTTCCACGATCTTGCCGCCATCCAGAAAGATGACGCGGTTGGCAATGGCGCGGGCAAACTGCATTTCGTGGGTGACGATGATCATGGTCTTGCCCTGCTTGGCAAGGTCCAGCATAACGTCCAGCACCTCGCGCACCATTTCCGGATCAAGGGCAGCGGTCACTTCGTCAAACAGAAGGATCTCCGGGTGCATACACAGTGCGCGCACGATGGCAACGCGCTGCTTCTGGCCGCCGGAAAGCTCCCGCGGGTAGCTGTTTTTCTTGGCAAGCAGGCCCACACGGTCCAGCAGAGCTTCGGCCTCCTGCTGCACTTCCGCTTTGGGGCGCTTCTGCACCTTGGTGGGTGCCAGAAGCACATTGTCCAGCACCGTCATGTGCGGGAACAGCTCGTAGCTCTGGAACACCATGCCGATGCGCTGGCGCAGCTGAGTCAGATTTTTACCGCCGTAGGCAACGGTCTCATTGCCCAGCCGCACCCGGCCGCTCTGGGTGGGCTCCAGACCATTCAGACAGCGCAGCAGGGTGCTTTTGCCGCAGCCCGAAGGGCCGACCACCACGATGACCTCGCCGGGCTTGACAGCAAAGCTGATATCATCCAGCACGGGGGTCTCGCCATAGGCCTTGATCAGATGTTCAACAGTCAAAATAGGTTCTGCCATGTACGGTCACTTCCATTTCTTTTCGAGATAGGATGCCAGCAGACTGATGGGCCAGCATACGAAGAAATATAACACGAAAACCGTGAGATAAATGCCAAACGCTGCGTTGGGGCTGGCGGTGCGGTTGGCCTCGATGATCTGCTGTGCTACCTTGATCACTTCCACCACACCGATCATCAGCACAAGGCTGGTGGTCTTGATCATGCGGGTAATCAGGTTGATGGACAGCGGGATCAGGCGGCGCACCGTCTGCGGAATGATGATGTACCAGTAGGTCTGCGCACGGCTCATGCCAAGGGCCTCGGCGCTCTCATACTGGTGCTTCGGAATGGCGATCAGCGCACCGCGCACAAGGTCGCTCATTTCTGCGGTGCCCCACAGCACAAACACGATGATGGATGCCGTCTCGCCGGAAAGGTTCCACCCAAAGGCACGGGTGGTGCCGAAGTAAACGAGGAACAGCAGCACCATCTGCGGCATGATGCGGACGAACTCCAGATAAAGCCGCAGGATCGCCTTGATAACGGGGTTGCGGGAGGTCATGAGCACGCCCAGCAGGATGCCCAGCGGCAGGCTGATGATCACCGAGACGGCGCTGATCTTGAGTGCAACGCCAAGGCCGCCCAGCAGGCGGGCCATGTTTTTGCCCTTGAACAGGACATCAAGACCCAAATCCAGCATAGCGCAGCCTCCTTTCGATCAGGCTGCCCACAATGGACACCGGCAGCAGAATGATAAGGTAGAACACCACCAGCAGAAACAGACATTCGATGGTCTTGGAGTACATGCCGATCAGGTCCTTTGCCGTGAACATCAGGTCCATCAGGCTGATGGCGCTGAACACGCTGGTCTCCTTGAGCAGGAAGATCACATTTGCCATGAAAGCCGGCATACTGGTGGACATGGCCTGCGGCAGAATGATGTAGCGCATGGTCTGCCAGCGGTTCATGCCAAGGCTGTAGGCACTCTCGGTCTGGATGGGCTCAATGGCTTCCAGACCACTGCGGAACGCTTCGGCCATGTAGCTACCGCCCAGAAACGCCAGACCGGCAATGCCGCAGATCTCGGCATTGGTGCGGATGCCCACCTTGGGCAGGCCATAATAAATGAAGAACAGCTGCACCAGCAGCGGTGTGTTGCGGGACAGCTGGATGTAAACACCCACGATCTGCCGCAGAACGGGCACCTTGTCATACTGGATCACTGCGCAGGCAAGGCCAATGATGATGGCAAAAATGATGCCTGCAACGCCCAGCCGCACGGTAAGTACAGCGGCCTTCTGGTAGAGCGGCAAATATTGCTGGATCGCATTCCAGTCCATTGCCGGATTCCTCCCTTGTATCCTGATTTGCGGGTCAAAACAAAACGCCCGGAAGCTCCCTCTTCAAGTAAGCTCCCAGGCGGTCAGCGACAGATCCTTCTGCGTGTTCCCACACAGAATATGCAGATATGCTCACACGGCATACCATACTGCAGGGCGGCCGGTCCGGGAAGCGTTTGCGGTACAACAACACATTGCGCAACAACACATCATAGCCATTTCCTCCCTGAATGATCTCAATTTTCGGATTTGCTCGACCCGATGCACGTAGTTTACACCCTATTACCCATTATGTCAATATGATTATGGGGCTTCTTTCGATTCTTTGCTCATTCAGCCTAAAATCATATCATTCTATGTGTAAATTTTATTCATTTTTCAACTTGACCGTATGCGTCGTGCGGACAGCAAAAAGCCCTCCCGTCGGGGGAGGGCCGGGCCGGATAAAGATTTCTTAGGAAAGTTTAAGAAACAGCCGGTTTTGCTTTCTGCTGCCATATGCTCCCCTCCTGCCTTTTCTTTTATAAATAAGTATCATGATCTCCCGGGAAAAGTGCAATCAAAAGGCACCGGCTTGTGCAAAAAAGCCGGTGCCTTTTGGCAGGAATATTTTACAAGTTCAGCAGCACATTGGCCCGGAAAACGTTGCCGCCCGTTTCCACCGTCAGATTGCCGTGATACCTGTGCACGGCAGTTTCGACGGAAACAAGGCCGATGCCCTGTCCGTCATGCTTGGTAGAGTGCAGAACGTCGCCCTGCTTTTTCAGCACGCCATCGTAGCGGTTCTCCACCATCAGGCCCATCATGGCCGGGCTGAGCATCCGGGCCAGCACCTTGACCTGCCGTTCTTCCGGCGGCAGCTTTTGGCTGGCATGGAGCGCATTTTCCAGCAGGTTGCCAAGGATGGTGCACAGGTCGGCCTCCGGCAGGGGCAGAAGCTTAGGCAGTTCCAGCTTCCATTCGATCTGGATGCCCTGTTTCCGGGCCTCGTAGTCGTAGTGGCCGGCAAGCGCATCCACCGCAGCGTTGACGCACAGGGTGGGTCTGGCATCGCTGAGTTCGCTCTCGTACTGGCTCAGGTAGCTTTTCAGTTCATCCAGCCGCCCGGCCTCGGTCAGGCCGGAGATCACATGCAGGTGCTGGCGGAAATCGTGCCGCAGGTGGCGGGTCTGTTCCAGATAGCTGCGCAGCTCCATATAGCGGCGGGACTCCACGGCCAGCAGCTGGTTTTCGCGGTCCAGCTGGGAGCTGCGGGCATACTCCTTTGCCACGCGGTACATCTCGTACAGCAGCAGAAAGATGCCCAGCAGCGAGATGCTCACTGCCAGCACCGCGATGATGCGGATGCGGTTCATCAGGATGACGCCGATCTCCTTCGGCATACAGAACACCAGAAACGCCGCGTACAGCGCCGGCAGCGGCCATGCCGACTCCCAGAAGGCTTCGCCGTGGTACTCCTGCAGCAGCCACCGGCTCCAGCGCACTGCCGTAAAACGGAAGATAGCACTGAGTATCACCGAGAGGGTCAGGCAGATGACCGAGGTGCTGGGCAGAAACACCGGCTGTGCATTGTCCAGCTCAGCTTCCGCGTTCAGCACAATGGCAAGCAGGGTGCACACAGACATCATCACTGCCGACACTGAGAACAGAAACATGGTCTGGCTGATCGATACTTCCCGGTCGGTGCGCCAGCGCAGCAGCCAGAAGCTGATGATGAGCAGCGGGATAAGCAGGAAGTTCGTTTCCATGTCCAGCATGCAGCACACCGCTGCGCCAGCCAGACCCATCAGTGTGATCGCCGACGCACCGATGGCATAAGTTTTACGCGGTGCACGCAAGTGCTCCTGCAGCGAGGCAAGGCAGAGGTATTCTGCCGGATACATCATTGCAAATTCCAGAAAAAAACGTCCAAACAATGCAAAATTCACAAGCGCTCTCCTTTCCGGGTCAGAATTCCCGCTGCATACCACGGAACTGGTACTGCGTAAATTGGGCAAGCAGGCTGTTTTTGTCCTTCTGCCGCACCGGCAGATGGGTCCCATCCAGCATTTCAATGCAGTCGCCCTCAAACCGCAGCACCTTGGACATGTTGATGATCACGCCGCGGTTGCACACCAGAAATTCCGGCTGGGTCTGAAGCTGTTCCTGCACCTGTGCAAAATTTGCCGTGGCCCGGCACTCGCCGTCATCCGTGACCACACGCACATAATGGTTCTGTGCCGTAGCATAGTAGATCTTGGTCAGCGGCAGCCGCACGATCTGCCGGGCAATGCGCACCTCCAGCTCCGGCTGCTGGCGGCACAGCACCCGCCGCAGCTCCCCTGCCAGCTGCTCAAACTTTTCTTCCTTATAAGGCTTGAGCAGATAATCGAATGGATGTACCGGAAAGGCATCCCACACGTACTCCGGCGAGGATGTCACAAACACGATCAGCAGGTCCGGGTCGGCCGCACGCAGCCGCTGCGCCGTCTCAATGCCATTGGTGCCCTCCATGCAGATGTCCAGAAACACCACCTGATACCCTTCGCGCCCGCCGGCCCGCAAAAATTCATCTCCGCTGGCAAAACAGCTGCAGGATATGTTCTCATTTTCAAATGCCTTTTTCAGCAGCTGTTTCAACCGTTCGGCATCCGGCTTGTTGTCTTCCACGATCGCCGTCCGCAGGTTCATTGCTGCACCCCCTGTTCCTTCTGCTTCCCTGTTTTTTATATTATAGCACAAGTTCCGCCTTCCGTGGTCTGCCATTCGCGCACAAAACAGCCCGTTTCGCGCAGGTTGCGGCAGTGGGCAGAAATTTTTTTGTGTTTTCCTGCTGCAATGCAAAACAAAAAAGGCACCACACAATGTGTGATGCCTTTCTGATCTGGTGGAGATTACCGGGATCGAACCGGAGAACGAAGTGACAGCTGTTCGCATTGACTTCGTTGCACAATATGGATATAATATAATTAGAATTTTACTATTATAGATCGTTCAGGAGCAGGAGGTGCTTTTATGAATATCCGTCCATCTGCAGCGATTCGTCAGAACTACAACGAGATCGCCGATCTGTGCAGAGAAACCGCTGAGCCGATTTTTCTCACCAAAAACGGCGAGGGTGACTTGGTCGTCATGGACATCGAAACCTACAACCGCCGTGAAAAAATGCTGAAGCTCCGCGAAGAGCTGCTTTCCGTGGAAGAGGACCGGATGCGTGGAAGCGAGGGCTATTCGATCGACGAGGTCACTTCCATGATGCGCAGTGCGATCAAGGAGGCCGCCGGACATGGAGCAGCAAAATAAATACCGCGTGATCGTGTCAGCACGGGCTGCTCAGATGCTGGTGTCCCACGCCGCATTTCTGGCACAGGTCAACCCTGCAGCAGCAGAGCGGCTTACAGTGGAATTTGAAAAGGCTGCAAAATCTCTGGAGCAGATGCCGCAGCGCTGCCCATGGCTCAAAGGCGAATACATTCCTAAAAATGCTTACCGATTTATCTTGTTTGAAAAACGCTATATGCTTATCTTCCAGATCGTAGATCATACGGTTTATGCAGATCATGTGGTAGATTGCAGACAGGATTACGGCTGGCTCATCCGATGATCAACAAAGGCGGTGGCTTTCCCT
>ONZR01000412.1_pt1 | contig 18809 bp, 14 predicted proteins | sample 1671691 | NCBI WGS metagenome assembly ONZR01 (sample SAMN06348182, study PRJEB24527) | human gut metagenome | biome: human gut; feature: ankylosing spondylitis patient; material: feces | host: Homo sapiens | place: China | collected 2015-10 | reverse complement strand
GTGGCCCTTCGGCGGCTCGGCCACCTTGAGGATGCGCAGGTTCTTCTTCTTGGTCTTGAGCAGTTCAAGCGCCGCGTCCTCGTAGGCGGGGGCGACGATGACCTCGGTGAAGATCGGGCGAACGCTTTCGGCCATCTCCAACGTGACGGTGGTGTTGCAGGCGATGACGCCGCCGTAGGCGCTCACCGGATCGCAGGCGTGGGCCTTCTTGTGGGCCTCGGCCGCGGTGGCTCCGATGGCGAGGCCGCACGGGTTGTTGTGCTTGACCACGGCCACGGCGATGGCGGGTGCCATATCCCACACGGCGCGCCATGCGGCGTCGGCGTCCACGTAGTTGTTGTAGCTCATCGGCTTGCCGCCGAGCTGCTCGGCGTGCGCGAAGCCGTCGCGGTCGAGCGGGTCGAGGTAGAGGGCGGCCTGCTGGTGGGAGTTCTCGCCGTAGCGCAGCATATGCGCGCGGTCCCAGGTGCGGGTGAACGCGGCCGGGAACTTCGCCTCGTTGACCGGATTCTCGCCTTCGGCCGGGCCGGCGGATTCGACGGTGGCGGGCTTGGGCCAGTGCTTGGCGGTCCACTCGTTGATGGTAGCGTCATAGGCGGCGGTGTGGGCGAACGCCTTGCCGGCCAGCCAGCGGCGCTCCTCCAGACTGAAGCCTTCACCATTGGCCACACGGGCCGCGACGAGCGCATAGTCGGCCGGGTCGGTGACGATGGCGACGGTGGCGCTGTTCTTCGCCGCGCCACGCACCATGGACGGGCCGCCGATGTCGATCTTCTCGATGACCGCGGCCTCGTCGGCGCCGGAACGAACCGTATCGGCGAACGGGTACAAGTTGACGACGACCAGGTCGAAGGGCTTGATGCCGAACTTCTCAAGCTGGGCGGCGTGATCGGGGTTGGTCATGTCGGCGAGGATGCCGGCGTGGATGTGCGGGTCGAGCGTCTTGACACGGCCGTCGAGGCACTCCGGGAATCCAGTGACCTCGCTCACCTCGGTGACGGCGACGCCGAGTTCGGCGAGGCGCTTGGCGGTCGAGCCGGTGGACACCACTTCGGTGCCGGCCTTGATGAAGGCCTCGGCCAGTACTTCGATGCCTTCCTTATGGAAGACGGACACCAGAGCCCGTCGTATCGGTCGATTCGTGTTGGTCATCGTGCTCCTTCTTGGTTGTTGGTTGTATGGACTTGCGGGAAACGATGGTACGCGGGTGCGTTGTTGCGGCTCGTTGTGCCCCCGTTCTTCGTGCAATCCAGCGTATCCCGAAAACAATGGCGACGCCAATCAGCGCCAGCACCCAGGCCATGCACAGTCCCATGGCGCTCGGACGTCCGACGGCCTGCGCGGACTGCATCACGTCGACGCCGACGTATTTGAGCCTGGCCTTTCCCAGCGACCCGTTCGACACCCCGAACATGACCGACGACAGCAGGGATATGACCACGCTCGACAGGCAGAACCCGCCCGCCGGGTAGGAGAGTTCGAGAATCAGGTCCTTGCGGTCGAGGGGATCGGACGCGCTGCCGACGATGATGCGGAAACCGGATTTCATCGCCATGGATGCCAGCCCGGCGACGAATCCGACGACCAGCGGAATCAGCACGACGGCGAACCGTATGCCTTCATCGCCGACTGCCTGCGGAAGCAGGCCGAAAACAGGAAGAGGCGGAAGCGAACGCCCCTGCCCGATCCAAAGGGTGAATGTCGCAAGCTCTCCGATGTGGAATCCGGCACCGAACAGCCACGAGACCGCCCATATGCACAGGTTGGGCAGCCATGCAAGCGATGCGATCGTCGTCAGTATGCGCGAGCCGGTCCCCATGCCGATGTCGGCGAACAGCGAGTCCATGGCCGAACGGTTCAGCACGCCCCACACGATGACGGTGATCAGTCCCATGACCAGGTACACGCCCATCATGATGACACCCACCATCAGGCCGGTCCTGATCGTGCGGCGCACGCCGTCGGACACATGATGACGGATAAGTTCACGCAGCTGCCCGGAGAGCGGGCCCTTCGACAGCGCGGCGCCGGCGAATCCAAGCGAGAACACCACGGCCGATTTGACGCATACCAGAGCCGGCCAGTCAAGCAAGCCGACGGGAAGCGACTGCGTGCCCATGACGTTGATAACAATCCAGACCACCACGCCGCTGACGTATGCGCGGATATCCGTGCATATCTTCCGGCTGAACGACCAGACCAGGCCTATCAGCAGCACGGTGAGCAGCAGCGGCATGATGGACAGGGAAAGCGAGTCGGTCTCGAATCCGATGCCCTGGCTGAGCAGGACCACGATGCGGGTCATGTCCAACGTCGAGGACGACAGGTTTTCCCCACCTTCCTCCATCGAGATGACCAGCAGCATGAGCGCAAGAAAGCAGCCCAGGGCGATGGCGTACAACGCCATCGAGCCGATGGCGATGATCGGCCCTCTGAGCCAGGCCTGGATACGCTTCCTCATACCAGCGAGCGTTCGGCGAGCACCTTGCGCATGAGGTCCGCGGTCTGACCGGGAGTGCGTCCGACGGGAATACCGGCGGCCTCCAGCGCGATTTTCTTGTCCTGCGCGGTTCCCTTGCCTCCGGAGACGATGGCGCCGGCATGGCCCATCTGCTTGCCTTCCGGCGCGGTGAATCCGGCGATGTATGCGACGACGGGCTTGGTCATGTGCTCTGCGGCCCATGCGGCGGCGTCCTGCTCCGCGCTGCCTCCGATTTCGCCGATCATGACCACTGCCTTCGTGTCGGCATCCTGCTCGAATTCCTGCAAGGCCTCCAGCAGCGTGGTGCCGACGATGGGGTCGCCGCCGACGCCCAGGCAGGCGGTGAAGCCGATGTCGCTCAGCTCGCCCATCAGCTGGTAGGTCAGTGTGCCGGACTTGGAGACCAGTCCGATGGGGCCACGGCCCACGATGCCATCGGGGATGATGCCGAGGTTGACGCCATGCTCGTTCTCCTGCGACGGCAGGGTGAGCAGGCCGGGGCAGTTCGGTCCGATGATGCGCACGCCACGCTGAAGGGCGAGTTCGACGAAGTAGGCGCTATCCGCAACGGGAATGCCTTCGGTGATGACCACGATGAGCCCGATTCCGGCTTCGACGGCCTCGACCACGGCGCCTTTGGCGAACCGAGGCGGCACGAAGACCACACTGGCCTGAGCGCCCGTCGCCTCCTTGGCTTCGGCGCACGTGGCGTACACCGGAACGGAGACGTCCCTGCCCTCACGCGCGGCCTCGAACGTCACTTGGCTGCCCGCCTTGCGCGGGTTGACGCCGCCGACGATGTTCGTACCGGCACGGAGCATGCGGGCGGTGTGTGTCATGCCCTGATGCCCGGTCATGCCTTGGACGATGACGGGAGCACCCTCCTTGATGAATGCGGTCATTGCTTGGCCTCCTTCGATGCCTTGGCGTTCGCCGCCAGACGGGCGGCCTCGGCTGCGGCCTGCTCCATGGTGCCTTCCACATGCAGGTTGGGGTTGTTCGCCGCGGCGAGGATCTGCAGACCCTCGGCTGCGGCATTGCCGTCGAAGCGGACCACGAGCGGCTTCGATGTGTGCAGCTCCTCGAACGCCTGCAGGATGCCCTTGGCGACCTGCTCGCATGAGGTGATGCCGCCGTAGACGTTGATGAACACGGATTCCACCTGCGGGTCGGACAGCACGATGGACAGGCTGTCACTCATCACCGCGGCGGACGCGCCACCTCCGATGTCGAGGAAGTTCGCAGGCGTGACATTCGTGCCCTGCTTCTTGCCGGCGTCCCAGACGGCGTCGAGCGAGCTCATGACCAATCCGGCGCCGTTGCCGATCACGCCGACCTGACCGTCGAGGTGCACGTAGTGCAGCCCGTGTTCGGCTGCCGCCGCCTCGAACGGATCGGCCTGCATCGGATCGTCGAAGCGGGTCCACCCGTCGTGCCGGAACGCCGCATTGCCGTCCAACGATATCTTGGCGTCGAGGGCGCACAGTGATTTGGACGCCTCATCGTCGGGATCGCCGATCTTGGCGAGCGGGTTGATCTCCACCAGCGTCGCGTCGTTGTCCTTGAAGCACTGCCACATGCGCAGCAGGATGTTGGCGGCCTGATCCAGGTCGGCGTGGTAGAAGCCGATCTGGCCAGCCATGCGCTTGGCGGCCTCCATGTCGAAATCGCCGAGGGCGTTGATGTGCAGACGCTTGACCGATTCCGGATGTTCCTTGGCGATCTCCTCGACTTCGGTGCCGCCGTTCGCGGTGGCGAGGACATCGAAGTCCCGCGATGTGCGGTCCACGGATATCGACACGTAGTACTCGTGCAGGATGTTCTTCGCCTCGGCGACGAGCACACCGTTGACCTTATGGCCGTGGATGGTCATCGGGAGGATGGATTCGGACAGCAGTATCGCTTCGTCCCGGTTGTGGGCGATCTTGACGCCGCCCGCCTGGCCACGATGGCCGATCTTGACCTGGGCCTTGATCACGCACGGGTATCCGATGGCATCGGCCGCTTCGGCGACCTCGTGGGAGTTCTGGGCGAAAACGGCCCGCGGCGTGGGAATATGCTGTTCCTCCAGCAATTCTCGTGCCTGGTATTCATAAAGATCCATGTTCGACGCCTCACGTTCCTATGATGTGTTCTTCGAATGATGATTAGTGCCGTGCGGCGCGTCCCGATGCACGGCACCGCCGGGTCACGCCGGCATCGACACCAATGTGCTGCTGGGTTTGTCGCCCAGTTTGTCCAGTCCGTCGAGTCCTCGCAGCCCCATGACGAAGCTGAATCCGACGACCGTGCCCCCGGCCGCCTCGACCAGATCCATGGCCGCCTTCGCCGTTCCGCCGGTCGCGATGAGATCGTCGACGATCAGCACCCGATCGCCCGGACGGATGGCCGACGTCTCGATCTCCACTTTTTCGGTGCCGTATTCGAGATCGTATTCCTCGGCGATGGTCTCCGGCGGCAGCTTGCCCGCCTTGCGGATCGCGATGAACCCCTTGCCGAGCATGGCCGCGAGGGCGGGGCCAAACAGGAACCCTCTGGCCTCCAGCCCTGCCACCGCGTCGAACGAGTCTTCGGTGACGGGAAGGCTGGCCTGGAGCGCCTTCATGAGAATGCGCAGCCCCTTGCCATCCGCCAGCACCGGCATGAAATCACGGAATTTGATACCCTCTTTGGGGAATCCCGGTATGGTGCGAATCTTCGAGACGAGGTATGCCGCGTCACCGGCACCGACATCGGCCAGTCTCTCAATGGTGATGTCAGACTGCGTCATGGTCTCGCGCTCCCCCGTCACTTCTCGGCGTCTGCGGTCTGCGCGGAATCGTCGGACTGCGTTGCGTTCTCGGCGGATTCCAGCGCCTTGTCCACCGGTACCTGGGCCTGGTCGTCGGCTTCGTCGGTCTGCTCCGCGTCCTCCACTTCGTCATCATGGATGAAGGCGGGACGCGTGTACTCCTTGTTGATGGCGCGGAAGGTGAAGCGCAGCAGGGAGCCCTCGGAGTCGATGACGATCTCCTCGTATTCCTCGTCCACGGACACCACCTTGCCGATGATGCCGCCAATGGTGATTACCTCGGTTCCGGGCTCAAGGGAGGAGCGGAAGTCCTTCATCTTTTGCTGCTGCTGCTTGGCCTTGCGGGACTGCCACCACATCATGATGCCGATCAGCACGATGGAAACGATCATGATGAGATAGGATGATGAACCTTGCGGCATGATTTCTCCTTGCAGTAGGGAACGAATGCTCTATGGACGTCGGTCAACAAACAACCAATGTTAGAAGAGCTTGCTGACATCCTCTCCGTTTGTTTCACCTTGTGGCTCCAGACCCAGATGAGACCAGGCCTTGGCCGTGGCGACCCGGCCTTTGGGAGTGCGGATCAGAAATCCTTCACGGACCAGATACGGCTCGCATACGGTTTCGACGGTCTCCGATTCCTCGCCGACCATCGCGGCCAGGTTGTTCAGGCCGACGGGCCCTCCGTTGAAGTTGCGCACGATCGCGTTGAGCACGGCGATGTCCAGCCGGTCGAGGCCCTCGGAGTCTATCTGATAGAGCGCAAGCGCGGCGCGCACGTCATCGACGTCCACGACTTGCAGGTCATGCACGATCGCCCAGTCACGCACACGGCGCAGCAGCCTGTTCGCGATTCGTGGCGTGCCTCGAGAACGCAGGGCGAGTTCCGCGGCAGCCCCCTCCCCCAATGAGACTCCCAGAACGCCGGAGGATCGCTCGATCAGCTTTTCGAGCTCATCGTGGGGGTAGAAGTCGAGATGGGCCGTGAAGCCGAAACGCGCACGCAGCGGAGAAGGCAGCATGCCCTCCCGGGTGGTTGCGCCCACCACGGTGAATCTGGGCAGCGTCAACGGGATGGACGAGGCGCCGGGCCCCTTGCCCACCATGACGTCGACGCGGAAATCCTCCATGGCGATGTACAGCAGTTCCTCCGCGGCGCGCGGAAGACGGTGGATCTCGTCGATGAACAGCACTTCCCCTGCGTCCAGCGAGCTGAGTATCGAAGCCAGGTCGCCCGCGTGCTGGATTGCCGGACCGGACGTGATGCGAATCGGCACCTCCAGCTCGTTGGCTACGATCATCGCCAACGTGGTCTTGCCCAATCCGGGAGGGCCGGCGAGCAGGATGTGGTCGGGGGCGGTGTCACGTTTGCGGGCGGCGTCCAGGAACAGCTGCAGCTGGGCCTTGAGCCGCGGCTGCCCGACGAATCCGTCAAGGGCATGAGGCCGCAGTTCCTCGTCGCTGATCGGCTCGTCGTTGATTGCGGTAGCGGAGACCATGCGTAGGGAGTCCTCCGAGACGCCGGTGTTGGTCCGCCCATCCTGCATGTCGATGTTGGATGTCATGGAATATCACCTTCCTCTGTCCAGCGACGACAATGCCAGTTTGAGCACCCGCGGCACGTCCTCCGCACTGATGGGGGTGGCTATGGACGCGGCATCGCATGCCTGACGTACGGCCTCCTCCGCGGTCTGGGGGCGCCATCCCAGAGAGACGAGTCCTTCGATCACCTGCCTGGCTCCGGGGTCGCGACTTTCCGACGGCCCATCGGCTTCGGGCCGTATCTGGTCGAGGTCGATGCGGCCTGCCAGTTCAAGGATGATCTTCTGTGCGCCTTTTTTGCCCAGGCCCGGAGCCTTGGACAATGCCGCCGTGTCGCCGTCCGCGACGGCCTTGGCCAGACGGTCCGGAGGCAGCGTCGACAACAGGGAAAGCGCGACCTTCGGCCCGATGCCACTGACCTTCTGCAATTGCAGGAACATGCGTTTGGACGCGGGTGACAGGAACCCGAACAGGGTGACGGCATCCTGCGATATGGTCAGCGAAGTGAAGACGTGCGTTTCCTGACCGGCATGCAACGCCGCAAGATCGGCCGCCGCCATGCGGACCTCGTACCCGACGCCATGAACCTCGATCACGGCGCTGGATGCCTCCACCGACTCGACGCGCCCGGTTAACGTACTGATCATCACGTCGTCCTTTCCTCGCCGAACCGCACGCGGAATGGGCCGCCACGAGCTCGTTCGCCCCGCATCACATAACGAAAGCACATACCGAACGCGCCCGCCCCGAACTGGCACGTCGTGCGGGATATGGTGTCGAGACGGCCCATCCACATAATGCAGAACATCTGTTCGATACACATTACATGCCGCTGCGGACGCCGGCGCGTCGGGCGGCCTTCTGCGCCGCCTGCGCCCACTGCCGTTGAGCCGCGGTCAGATGCTGTTCCCGTTCGCCTCCCTGCAAGGCGCCTTGCGGGCGCAGGGCATGGCATATCGCCAGCGACAGTGCGTCGGCGGCATCGGCGGGCTGCGGCAACGTGTTCAGCCCCAGCACCTTGGCCACCATGCGTTCGATCTGTATCTTCTCGGCCTTGCCGTTGCCCGTGATCGCGAGCTTCGCCTCGGTCGGCGTGTGCAGCGCCACGGGAATCCCCCGTTGCGCGGCGGCGAGCATGGCCATTCCTGCGGCCTGGGCGGTGCCCAGCACGGTGTTGCGGTTCGACTGGGCGAACACGCGCTCGATCGACACCGCATCGGGAATGAACCGGTCCATTTTGGAGCACAGCCCGTTGTAGATCGTCAGCAGTCGGAGATCCTGCGACGTATGGGGATCCGAACGCACCACATCGACGTGGATAAACGAAAGCCGGCGGTTAGCGCCGGCTTCGATCACGCCGACCCCGCAGCGTGTCAGCCCGGGATCGACGCCAAGGATGATCACAGGAGATTACTCCTCGTCCGCGAGCTGGGCCATCACCTCGTCGGATGCGGTCCAGTTGGCGTAGATGTTCTGCACATCGTCCAGGTCATCGAGGTTGTCGATGAGCTTGGAGACCTTCTGGGCGTCCTCAAGGCTGAGCGACACCTCGTTCTTCGGTCGCATGACCATATCGGCGGAGTCGTAGTCGAAACCAGAGTCCTGCAGAGCCTTGCGGATTGTATGCAGATCGGAGGGATCGGTGATCACGGTGAACACGTCGCCGTCGTCGATCACGTCTTCCGCACCGGCGTCGCCGGCCTTCTCGAACAGGTCGTCGAAGTCGACGCCCTCGCTCGGAACCTCGATCTGGCCCTTACGCTCGAAGTTGAAGCTGACGGAACCGCTGGTGGCCAGCGAGCCGTTGCCCTTGGTCAGGGTGGAACGGACTTCGGCGGCGGCGCGGTTGCGGTTGTCGGTCAGGCACTCGATGATCAGGCCGACGCCGGCAGGCGCATAGCCCTCGTACACGATGTCCTCGTAGTTGGCGCCACCGGCTTCTTCACCAGAGCCGCGCTTGACGGCGCGCTTGATGTTGTCGGCCGGCATGGACGCTTTCTTGGCCTTGTAGATGGCGTCGTACAGCGACGGGTTGCCATCCGGGTCGCCGCCGCCCATACGGGCCGCGATCTCGATGTTCTTGATGAGCTTGGCGAAGAGCTTGCCGCGCTTGGCGTCAATGGCGGCCTTCTTGTGCTTGGTAGTCGCCCACTTGGAATGCCCTGACATAATGCTCCTACAGGTATACGGATACTGACAAACGCCACTATGATAAAGCGGCAAGACGACAACGGCAGTCCTGGGTTCTGCCGCTGCCGGTCATTACGCCGCAAGAGGAACCGCAGGCACCGCCGAAAGTCCCATCTGATGACACAGAAATGGGACTTTCGCAGCATCACGATGGCACCTGCCGCGCAGATCATCGCGGCCAGTGCGGCGCCAGAGACGCTGGCACCGGTCTCGGCGACGACATCACCGGGCTTTTCGCCTTCGGGCTTGATCTGGGGCTTGTTGTCGCCGGACGGCTTCTGCGGGTCCGGATTCGGCTTGGGGGTCGGATCGGGATCAGGGTCGACCGTGCCCTTGTCAGTGACGGTCATCGTGAACGAATCCTTGATCGAACCGTCATCCTTCAGTGCCACGGTCACGGTCAAATCCCCGGCGGCCTCGAACGGCTTGGTCACATCGATTGCGTTGCCGTCCTTGTCGGTCACCGCGATCGTGTAATCCGCGGCTGCGAGCACGGCGGTCGTCTTGTCGCTCTTGGTGGCGACCACCTTCACCTTCGACGGATCGAACGTATCACCGACCTTCACGTCGGACTGCGAGGTCGAGGCCTTTATGGAGACGACCGTCACCTCCGGTTCGGGATCCGGATCGGGCGTCGGACGCTCGTCGCCGGTCCAAGTCTGAGTCACCTTACCGTCCTTGATAGCGATGCTCATCGAGGAATCCGAAGGGATCGGGTAGGTGGAGGAGGACACGGAGACGTCGATACGGCCTACGGCCTCGCTGTCGGCCGCGAGCACGTCGGACGGCAAGGTGACGTACACGTCGACGATGGAGTTCATGTGCGCCCCGTTGACGACGAGACGACCGTTCTTCAGCTGCTGTTGGCTGTAGGTCTGCTTCATGTCCGGTGTCACCGGCAGATTGACCGCGGTACCGCCCTCGGCCGTGTACGTGGCAGTGAAGCTCAGGCCATCGGTGCCGGTCAGGCCGGGTTCGGCGTACCGTCCGACAAGCACCTTGCCGTCGGTCACCTTCTGCTCGGCCGCGTCGACAGCCGCGTACGAGCCCTTCCAGCTGGTCACCTCGGTGGCCTTGTGGAAGTTGGCGCCACGGTTCATCAGGTCGATGGCGATGTCGCCGACGCGCTTGTTCCAGTTGTCGTAATCCTTGCGGTTCTGCTGGGTCCAGCCGACCTCGGCGGTCGCCATCATGCGGGTGTACATCAGGAATTCGGCGTCGTTGAGAGAACGCAGGTGCTCGCTCCACAGCGCATCCTCGACGCCCAGAACCTTGTCCTCGGTGGTGCCGGCGGATGAGGTCGGGTTCCACTGGTAGAAGTTGCTGGTCGTGCAGGCGCCGCACGCCCAGGTCACGCCAGTGGTCTCGGTGCCGGGACGCTGCGGGAAGTAGGTGTTGCCGGCCGGCGACATGATGATCTTGCCATTGCGCTGGTTGAGCAGCTTCTGGATGCTGGCATTGTTGGCTGCGTTGCCGGTCCAATGCTGCACCACGGATCCTTCGGGGATCTGGTCAACCGCGTCGAGGCCGTCGTTCCACACGATGGTGGTCTTGTCGCGTTCCTTGACCAGCGCTCCGGACCGTCCGAGATACTCCTGTAGACGTTCCGTCTTGTTGCCGGCGCCGCCGCTGAGGAACAGCTCATCGCCGCCCAGGTGGAAGTACATGCGTTTGAGCTCGGACGCAGGCATGGTGGACGCCTTGATGCCCTTGTCGATCATGCCGTCGAGCTGGTCCATGATATGCCCCAACACGGTGTAGGTGATGTCGGCGTCAGTCGCGAGGCTGCTCCTGCCCTGCGCAGACTGGATGAAGGCGGGGGTGTCCTCGCCGTCCGCAGGCTTCGGGTTGGAGTTGCCGGTGTTGAGCTCGGCAAGGCCATGCAGCAGGCTGAAGGAATGTCCGGGACCGTCGATCTCGGGCACGATGGCGATGCCGTGATCGGCGGCATAGGCGACCAGTTCGATGAACTCGCTCTGCGTCCAGTAGCCAGTGCGCCCGTCCTGTGCCGGGGACCAGTTGCTGGTCCACGCGGACTGGTAGCTGATGGCGCCGGACTTGATCGCGAGCTGCGTGTAGTCGGTCGTATCGCCGTCCGCACGCCCGTCATTGGTGATCTCGACGCGGAAGCCCTCGTCCTCGCTCAGGTGCAGGTGCAGCGTGTTCATCTTGTAGGCCGACATCACGTCGATCATCTGCTTCATCTCATCGAGCGGGTAGAAGGAACGCGCCGGGTCGACCAGCACGCCGCGCCACTGGTAACGCGGGGCGTCGGCGATGTTGACGGCCGGGATGAAAGCGACATCGGCAAGCTTCACCGTGGAGTTCGTCCACGGACCGATCAGCTGCAGCAACGTCTGCGCCGCCCATATGCCCGCGGTGGCGCTGCGGGCCTTGACGGTGACCGAGTCGGCGTCGGAGACGATCGTGTAGGCCTCATCGGCGGTGATCGACTGGGCGGAACCGACGTGACCGGTGACGTCCAGGTTCTCGTCAAGGGTGAAGGTGATCGGGCAGTTCGTGCCTTCGGCGAGTTCCAGGCCATACGAGGTGCCGAGCTCGTCACGCATGACGTCAACCGCAGGCAGGAGGCTGCCGTCGCTCACGGACACGCAGGTGTTCTTCTTAAGTTCAAACGCCTCTCCGTCAGCGGATTGCGCATATAGCGGCCTCGGGGTGAGCCGGCTCAACGGGTCGGTGGCGACTGCCGAGATGGTCCCCATCGTGCGCATCTCCCACACGGAAAGCGACCAGGATTGGCTTTTCGTGGTCGCGATCATGCGGATGTGCCGGGTTTTGATCGGCGTGTCGAATGTGGTTTTGACCCATTGCGCCTGTGCCGTCGCCTTGAGTCCCGTCTTCACATCGGTCCAGTTGGAGCCGTCATCGGAAGTCTGGATGGAGTAGTTCGTCGCATAGGTGTTGCCCCAGGCGATGTTCACACTGGAAATCGTCGCTTCGCCGGGGAATTCGTAGGCCAGCCACCAGGGGCCGCTCCCCCTGTCGGCGCTCCAGCGCGAGGCGCCGGATGCGTTGTGCACGCTTTTGTCGGTGGGGTTGTCCGGCAGATCCTGGTTGTCGGCGGCCAGTTCCGGCCCGAATCCGGAACTGACTTCGCGACCGGACGCGGTGACCGTCGCCATGGTCGCGAGGTTGGACACTGTGGAAGTGGATGATTCCGCCGCTGCCGCCGCCTCTGCGTTGTGCTGCGCCAAGGCCGATGAGGCCGGCACCAGCAGCATCGCCGATGCGCAGATCAGTGACATGAATCTTGCGAGGCCACGTCGTTTGATATTCATGGGATGATGACTCTTTCTCTGTATCTCCTGGCAGGCTCGCTATTGAACCACACCATTATCCGGCCTATTGAATGGACCGCGACTTTACAATCCAGCGTCAATATATCACGTCATCCCATTTTTGTAAATATAGTGCACAAAATGAGCGAGTCTTGACATCACTTATGGAAAGACCCCCGTCGGCAACGAAACGGTTGCTGACGGGGGTCTTCAACGGGCGCGAGGAGCCCGTGCGTCACCTTATGCCAATGCGGCGGCGAAGTCGTCCGCGGAGTTGACCTGCGCGCGCTTCTTGATGACGGCGAGAATCTTCTCGCGCGCCTCGTCCACCGGCACGCCGTTGAGCTGGCTGCCGTCGCGGAAGCGGAAGCTCACCGCGTTGTTGTTCATGTCCTCCTCGCCGACGATGAGGATGAACGGCACCTTGGACTTGGAGGCGTTGCGGATCTTCTTCCCGAAGCGGTCGTCGGAGTAGTCGATCTCGCAGCGGACCATCTCGTCCTCCAGCGACTTGACGAAACCGGCCAGATGCGGCGCGAACTCGTCAGCGCACCTGCACGGGGGCGAGCCATGCCGGGAACGCACCGGCATAGTGCTCCAGCAGCACGGCGAAGAAGCGTTCGATGGAGCCGAACAGGGCACGGTGAATCATCACCGGACGCTGGTGGGTGCCGTCCTTCGCGATGTATTCGAGCTGGAAACGCTCGGGCAGGTTGAAGTCGAGCTGGATGGTCGAGACCTGCCAGGTACGGCCGATCGCGTCGCGGGCCTGCACGGAGATCTTCGGGCCGTAGAACGCGGCGCCGCCCGGGTCGGCCACGAGGTCGAGGTGGGATGCCTCGGCGACCTCGCGCAGCGTGCGGGTGGCCTCTTCCCAGATCTCGTCGGAACCGACGTACTTGTCCGGATCCTTGGTGGACAGCTCAAGGTAGAAGTCAGACAGGCCGAAGTCCTTGAGCAGGTTCAGCACGAAGGTCAGCAGGCTGGTCAGCTCGTCCTTCATCTGCTCGCGGGTGCAGTAGATGTGGGAGTCGTCCTGAGTCAGGCCGCGCACGCGGGTCAGGCCGTGGACCTCGCCGGACTTCTCGTAACGGTACACGGTGCCGAACTCGAACAGACGCAGCGGCAGCTCGCGGTAGGAGCGCTGGCGCGACTTGAAGATCAGATTGTGCATCGGGCAGTTCATGGGCTTCAGGTAGTAGTCGGCGCCCGGCTTGGTGATGTTGCCGTCGGCGTCGTACTCCTCGTCCAGGTGCATGATGTTGCCGTCCGCGTCCTTCTCCTCGTCGAGGTGCATGGGCGGGTACATGCCGTCCTTGTACCAGTGCAGGTGGCCGGAGGTCTCGTACAGGCCGCCCTTGGTGATGTGCGGGGTCTGCACGAAGCTGTAGTGGTGCTTACGGTGCATCTCACGCGAGTAGTCCTCCATCGCGTTGATCACCGCGGCGCCCTTGGGGTGGAACACGGCCAGACCGGGTCCGATCTCCTCCGGGAAGGAGAACAGGTCCATCTCGGCGCCGAGCTTGCGGTGGTCGCGCTTGGCAGCCTCCTCCAGGCGGGTCTGGTAGGCCTTGAGGTCCTCCTTGGTGGCCCACGCGGTGCCGTAGATGCGCTGCATGGTGGGGTTCTTCTCGGATCCGCGCCAGTAGGCGGCGGCGGAACGCTCGATCTTGAACGCCTTGATGAAGCGGGTGTTCGGCAGGTGCGGTCCGCGGCACAGGTCCTTCCAGACGGTGTTGCCGTCACGGTCGACGTTGTCGTAGAAGCTCAGCTCCTTGCCGGAGACCTCGGTGGCGGTGGACGGGTCGAGATGCGCTTCCTTGTCCTCGATCAGCTCGATCTTGAACGGCTGGTCGGCCTCCTCCTTGAGGGCCTCCTCCTCGGTGACCACACGGCGGCGGAAGGACTGGGCAGACTTGACAATGCGCTGCATGTGCTTTTCGATCGCCTTCAGGTCGTCCGGGGTGAAGGGTTCGTCGACCTGGAAGTCGTAGTAGAAGCCGTCCTTGATGATCGGGCCGACGCCCAGCTTCACGTTCGGGAACAGCTCCTGGACCGCCTGGGCCATGACATGCGTGGCGGAGTGGCGCATGATGCCGAGGCCGTCTTCGGAATCGATCGCGACGGGTTCGACCGCGTCGCCGTCGCTGAGCGGCGTGCACAGGTCGCGCAGTTCGCCGTTGAGGCGGACGGCAATGATGTCCTTGTCGTCCGCGAAGAGCTCGACGCCGGTGGTGGTTGCTTCCACCTCCTTCGCTTCGCCGTTGACTGTGATGGAGATGGAGCTTAGCGCCATGATGTGTCCTTTGCTATCGGGGCCCGCGTTACCAATGTGCAGGCCTGGACTGGTAATCAACAGTGGCAACGATAGGAACCCGCGCAGACAATGCCTCGTTCATGCTCCGCGGCCGGGGCCGCCGGGCATGCGAACGGGGCCGTCGCCGCGGTTCCCGATCATGGGGAGAACCATGGCGACGGCCCCGGCAACGTACCTTGGAGGCGGAGTATCAGTCCTTCTTTCTGGAAGGCTTGATGCCGCATTGTTCCTCACCGGTGCCCTCCAGCGCGGAGGCTGGAGAGAAGTTCAGCAGGTTGGCGGAGGAGGCGCCCTTCACGGCACCGAGACCGGAGGGCTTGCCTGCCGCCGGCGCTTCGACGGGTGCCTTGGCTTCCGGTTGCGCGGCCGCGACGGCGTCCTCGTCCTCGCTGGCGTCCTCATCCTCGAACTCCTTGCGTCCATAGTAGAGGTCCTTGTCGAGGTCCTTCTCGGTGGCGGCCACGATCACCGCCGTGTTGGCGGCACCGGCCACGTTGAGGGCGGTGCGGCCCATATCGACGATCTGCGAGATCGGCTGGCTGATCGCGATGAACGGGATCGGCAGACCGGCCGCCGCGAACAGCGAGGTCGCGGTGATCGTCGCGGTGCCGGGCACGCCCACTGTGCCGATGGACACAAGCAGGGCGAGCACCACCAGGAACAGGAACTGGGCGGGCGAGTACGAAATTCCCTGGGCGTTCACTGCGAACACAGCGAGCAGCACGGGCCACACGCCGGCGCATCCAGGCATGCCGAGGTTCGCGCCAAGACTGGCAACGAAGGACGCGATATCGCCAGGTACGCCGCTGGAGCGCAGGTTGCGCACGGTCACGGGAATCGTGCCGATGCTGCTTTCGGAGGTGAACGCCACCACGCCGGTGGGCCAGTACGCCTTGAAGAACGGAATCGGGCTCAGGCGCGTCGTGACGGACAGGATGAGCGGCTGCACGACGAACAGCTGCAGGATCATCGCGACGTACGCGACCACGAGCACGGTGACCAGCGGTAGCAGTGCCGCCACATCACTGTTGCTCACAGCGGCGGCGATCAGCGCGAGCACCGCGTACGGCGTGAATCCGACAACGATCTGCGTGGCCTTGGACAGCACTACGTTGCCGGCATCCACGAACGCCTTGAACGGTTTGACAGCCGCGGCGCCCTTGGCGGTCTTGGCGGCGGAGTTGTAGGCGACGGCCACGAGGATCGCGAAGATCACCACGGGCACGACCTGATTGGAATACCAGTTCTGGACGAGGTTCGTCGGGAACAGCGCCACAATCGTGTCGAGCACAGCGGGCACCTCGCGCTGCTGGTAGTCGGTGGGCAGCGTGAACTTGAAGCCCTCGCCCACGCGGAACAGCAGGGCCAATCCCAGCGTGATCAGCGCGGCGGTAAACGTATTGATGAGCAGGAACACCACGGTCTTGATACCGATGTTCCTCAGCTTGAGCGATTCTCCCAGATTGGTGATCGCCGCGATCACGCTGAACAGCAGCAACGGCACCACAATAGCCGCGATCGCGTTCGACCATACGCTGCCGAACGCCGCCACATAGTCGGTATGTCCCTTGAACGCGATACCGACCACAATGCCCAGTACGGTCGCGATCAGCACGCGGACGCTGAATCCCGCTTTCTTCCTGATACTCAGATAAGCCAAACCCGCAAACAGCACAACAGTGGCACCCAGCGCCACCCAATTCCATGCCGTATCGGACATGTCATCTCCTTTCGTGTCATGACGACGCGACGCCTGATACAGGTGCGGCACCGCTCTTGATTCCATCGATTCACCGTACAGTAGCGGACGAAACAACATTTCGGAAGTGCTATCGGTTTTTTCGATAAGGGCTTAACAGTACCGCTTCAAAGTTGGGAGCAGAGGACTGCGGCAATTACCTAAATGACTGAAGCTCTTACGCCGGTAGGTGAAACGCGAAGCAAGCAGCGGGGTATTGTACGGGCGCTGAAAACACCGTATCCGAAGCCCCATAGACCAGAGCGGATTGATGGAGCGGACAACGGGACTCGAACCCGCGGTCTCAACCTTGGCAAGGTTGCGCTTTACCAACTAAGCTATGTCCGCAGTATACCGATACAAGACCGGCATCGTGGGTGATGTAGGAATCGAACCTACGACCCCTTCCGTGTGAAGGAAGTGCGCTAGCCGCTGCGCCAATCACCCGCAAACAACAAATGTTCATTTTACGTGACATCATCGGCGAGCGCAACCATTACGGCGAGTCGCCATGCAGTCCGCGGCTACGACGAAAGCACATGACTTGAACAACGCAGACCGACACGCGATAATCGACGCAACGGGGGCAAAGGAGACGTCATGACCGAACAGCAGCCGCAGGAACCCTATGGCGATCCGCAATACGAGTCATACAGGGAAGGCACGCCGACCGAGTCAGTGCCGACCACATCAATGCCGACCGAGTCGATACCCACCACAGGCGCGTCGGGCCCGACAGGAGCATCACGGCAGCGCCAGGCACCACAACCGCACACCCCATACGGATTCTCTTCAGCCACGCGGCCTCCCACATCCGGGCCGTATGCGCCCGGCCCTTTCCCGACTCCTGAAGCCCGTGCGACACAGGGCTCATACGAAGCGCCCGCCCCATGGTCCAGGACGCCCAACGGCGCATCATCGTCGGCATCATCCCCGTTCACCACGGGCCAAACAAATCGTCAGGCCCATCCCCCGTACCAGCCGTACCCGATGCCGCCATACCAGCAGTACCGCCCGATGCAGCCCCCGAGCCCCCGAGGAAAACGGGCATCGGGGCGGGCGGCATCACGGCGATAGTCGCCGCCGTAATCGTCATACCCGCGCTGCTGTTCATCGCCGTGACCGCCGGGCTCATGACGGTGGCGAAGAACCATATCAGCCAAGGCGCCAACGAGCCGACCAACAGCTACGGCAACGCGTCTCCCTCCGACCCGAATCAGGCCGACCCCGAGCCGACCGCCACCGTCTACCGCATGGACGAGCGGCCCGGATACGAGAGCATGGTGACCTACGTGACCGACAAACTCGACCATTACAAGGACGAGATACTCAACAACAACACCATGTTCATGAGCGAATACCGGATACCCGACACGCAGAACGGCACCGACTACATGACGGGATACATGGCGGCGTTGCTGGGCACCGTGAACGAGGCCAAGGCGGCAGCGGACGAGACCAGCGAGGACCCCGATGCGCTGGATGCAAAGATCGACTCGTACCGAACCACCGTCGACACCCTTGAAGCACGGTTCAAGAAAGGGCAGGCGCTCGGCGTTTCGATGACCGTTACCGGCAACGATGGCAAGAAGTACACGGTCGACGGCAGCAGATCAATCACGCTCAGGCCTACCTGGGACGAGCTGGAACAGCGCGTCGCCAAAGCCTCGAACTCGCTGGGGAGTGGCAACGCCGCCAGCGCGCAGAAACTGGTGGAGCTCGCGGACATGAAGCTCAGCTGGGACATCGACGAGGGATTCAGACAGTGCCCGGCGTTTGCGGGCACCGATGACGGCGACAACAAGGCGCTGACGAAGTCCGAGACGTTCGGCTTCTACTGCCCTGCCACGCCGAACGTGATCTACGGCAACCGCAGCATGCCCGACTGGAACATGACCTACGCGCCGGCCGCGGGCGTGAGGCACGAGTTGTCCCACCACGCCATCCACATGCGCTGCGGCACCATCGAGCCCGAGGCCATCATGCAGAACGGCGTGAACCGCACCGAAGGCGTGACGAACAGCTACGCGGTCAAGTACATGGGCGCGAACCGCGCCCTGATCCAGCAGAGCATCGATTACGCGGCCAGCACCGGGCACAAGCAGTATCGCATGGATGCGTTCACCGACCGGGCCGCGGAACGCATCCACTCCGGGCAATGCAACGCGGGATGAGCAATCGGGCGGGGTTCTGGAGTCTAATTGCGTTTCGAGGGGGGTGCTTCAGGCTCGTTCGGACATCTATCTGCGTTTCGAGGGGTTGGTGCCCGAGTAGAGCCGGGCCGGAAACCGCATGATTCCAATGCGGGATGTCCCCGCATACTCCGGATATCGCGTTTGGGCAACCCCTTGAAACGCAGATAGATGTTCCGAGAGCGCGAGATCAACCCCTCGAAGCGGAGATACCGGGTATCAGCCTGCCAGCGGAGGCAATGAGGCACGGTAAAA
>ONZR01000411.1_pt1 | contig 18931 bp, 14 predicted proteins | sample 1671691 | NCBI WGS metagenome assembly ONZR01 (sample SAMN06348182, study PRJEB24527) | human gut metagenome | biome: human gut; feature: ankylosing spondylitis patient; material: feces | host: Homo sapiens | place: China | collected 2015-10 | reverse complement strand
TATCATTATTGCAACAGCGAAACAACAGGTACCAGCCAGAGGAAGGACGACCGGGTAACAGCCACAAGGCGGCCACCCATTCACCATGAAACGCGCGACCATCAACGACGTAGCTCTCACGGCCGGAGTCTCAACTTTTACCGCATCCCGCGCTTTGCGAGGTAAGGATCACGTGGCAGCAGCTACGCGGGATAAGGTGCTGAAAGCGGCCAAAGAGCTGAATTACACCGCGTCTCGCTCGGCGGCGGCGCTGGCAAGCGGACGCACCAATCGCATTGCCATGCTGGCTCGCGAACGGCTGGCCGGCTGGTTCATGGGCGAATTATTCGACGGGCTGTATGACGAACTGAGCCGCGCACGCTATGACTTGACCGTATACCGAGCCGGCAGCGTCGAGGAGCGTGCGGAATTCTTTACTCGGCTGCCAGCCAATCGTAACGCCGACGCCCTCATCGTATCCGGATTTTCCGCCACCGATGAGGAAGCCGACACGTTGGCCAGCATGGGTATGCCCATCGTCTCGGTGAATTCGCCGTATATCAGCTGCTGCCAAGCCTCCGTGGCCATTGATGACGAGGCGGCCGAAGCCATGGCAGTGCGTTATCTTGCGGCCCTCGGGCATCGTCGTTTCTGCTATGTGGGGCGCACCGATCCGCTGACCGGCAAGGAATGGGGATTCGATGCACGCGCACGCGGATACAAAGATGAGATAGTCTCGCTTGGCCTCACCGACTGCGGCATCCACTTCATCGACTCGGAATCACCACGCTCGGCCAAACAAGTCATCGCCACCATGCTCGCGCAGCCTGAGCGGCCGACCGCTATCTGCGTGTGGTCTGACTACTACGCATTGCGCGTGGTACATGAGTTGCAGGCAATCGGAGTACGAATCCCCGAAGACGTTTCGGTCTTTGGCTTTGATGGGTCCGACGTGGCGGAATCCATTGGATTAAGCACCATGGTGCCAACTCCCCCGCGCGAAATCGGACAGATTGCCGCGCGCAAGGCACTGAATTTGGTTGAGGGGAAGACCTTGGACGACCCTCATACGACTGTACCTGTGGCGGTCGAGCCCGGCGCGACCAGTGGGCCAGTGCGGGAATAGGCGATATGGGAAAAGCCCCCCTCGGCGGAAAACCGAAGGAGGCTTGGGTGGAGCTGCACTACTTCACAGCGCCTCGCATGACTCCACCGATGACCCACTTCTGGGCGAAGATGTAGACGACGAGGATCGGGGCCATGGCCATCAGGTAGCTGGAGAAGGCCATCGGATAGTTGGTGGCGAACTGCGAGCTGAAGACGTACTGGGCGAGCGGGATGGTCTGGTTCGACTGGTCGGTCAGGATGATCAACGGTAGAAGGAAGTCGTTCCAGGCCCACAGCGCGGTCAGGATGGCGATAGTGGCGTTGATCGGGCTCATCAGCGGGAAGATGATGGTCCAGAAGATGCGCCACGTGGATGCACCATCGATGCGGGCCGCCTCTTCCAGCGAAACCGGAATCGAGCGGATGAAGCCGGTGGCGATGAACAGGTTCGTGCCCAAACCAAGCACCGTGTACAGGATGATCAGGCCGACCTGGTTGTCCAGATGCAGGGAGCCCATCTGCTTCGCAATCGGCAGCATGACGACCGGGAACGGCACGAACATGGCGGCGATGAAGAAGTAGTACAGGAAGCGGAAGAAGCGCTTGTCCATGTTGCGGGCAACAGCGTAGGCCACGAAGGTGTTGGTCAGCAAGGTGAGCACCACGGCGGCCACCGTGATAATCGCGGAGTTGAGCGCGGCCTTCGGGTAGTTGACCTTGGCGGAGGCGTCGGCGAAGTTGTGCCACTGCCACGAGGTGGGCAGGGCGAAGGTGCCGGCCTCGGCCGGAGTCTTCAGCGCGGTGACGATGGTGAAGTAGAGCGGGATCAGAATGGTCAGGCTCAGCACGGCCACGGCGGCGGTCAGCCACCAGTTGATCTTGTGGTCCCTGCGGAACTTGGCGGGCTTGCCGGACTTGGACGGGGTAACTGTTGCAGTAGTCATTTCTTATCCTCCCCTAAATCAAATCTGTTCCTGGCTGCGGGAGATGCGCAGCTGCACGAAGGCGATGATCGCCAGCACGATGAAGAAGAGCACGGCGTTTGCGGTCTGGTAGGCGTACTCGCCACCGGTCAGGCCACCCTTCCAAATGAGGTAGGTGACGGTTTCGGTGGAGGAGTTCGGGCCGCCCTCGGTCAAGGCGACGACCTGATCGAAGGTGCTGAGCGCGTTCTTCATGGACAGCACGAGGTTGATGGTGAAGAACGGTCCAATCAGCGGGAATGTGATCTTCCAGAACTTCTGCCAGGCGTTGACGCCGTCGATGGCGGCGGCCTCGTAGATTTCGTCGTCGATGGTCTGCAGGCCGGCGAGGTAGATGAGCACCGAGTAGGCGATGCCCTGCCAGACGGCGAGGAAGACGATCGGGATCCAGCTAAGCTGCTCATTGGTCAACAGCGAGGTGGACAGCCACTTGATGCCCAGCGCCTTGCCGAGCTCGGGCAGAGGGTTCATGAAGATGTACTTGAACACGTAGCCGATGACCAGCACGGAAAGGGTGTAGGGGATGAAGAAGATGGCTCGGAAGCCATTCTTGAAGGCGATCTTCGAGTTCAACAGCACCGACAGGAACAGGGCAATCACGTTGATCAGCACCGTGATAAGGATGGCGATGAGGAACGTGAACAGGTAGGCGTGGCCCACGCGGTTGTCCTGGAAGAGGGCGATGTAGTTCTTCAGTCCGATGAACTTGTAATCGCCGTAGCCCTGCGAGTTGGTGAAGGAATACTTTACGCCATCAAGAAATGGCAGGTACAGGAAGAAGGCGAAGATAATGGCCGCCGGAACCACCATCCAGTAGTAAGCGGGGTCCACCTTGCGGGTGGAGAAGGCGGAGACCTTCTTCTTGGCGGGTTTCTTGGCAGCGGTCTTGGTTGCGGTTGCGTGTGACATGATGTTCTCCTCTCCTACCGATCACTCGAAGGTCCTGGCTTGGACCTTGTCCCATTCGGTCTGCATCTGGTTCAGGAAACGGTCGGTGTTGCCGGAGGTCACCATGGTCTGCAGGTAGCCGCCGATGTTGATGGACGAAGGAATGTAGTGGTCGCAGAAGTCGGCCAGTCGGTTTTCCTCGAAGAACGGGCGCACGGTTTCCAGCGCATCGTTGCCGAAGTAGGTGTCCTTCAGCGGCGTGATGGCGGACTGGGCGTCGGCGTAGGCGTCAAGCTGATCCTTCTGCATGAGGAATTCGACGAGCTTCATCGCTTCCTTGGGGTACTTGGTGTCCGCACCGATGGTGAGCATCACGTCGTCGCCGGCGGTGAGGATCTGCTCGCTGGCGTCATCGGTGGCCGGCATCTGGGCGAAACCAAGTTCGATATCGGGGTTGATCAGCAGGATCTGCGGGATGGCGTAGGTGCCGAGCGGGATGATCGCGGCCTTGCCTTGGGCGAAGTTCTGCGTGCCCTGCTGGTAGGTGACGCCGGTGTTGGCAGTGGAGTAGGTGAAGAGCTCGGATTCCTTCTCGACTTCCTGGAACGAGGTCCTGCCTTGCTTGAGCTCGGTGTACTTCGATTCGGGAACCAGCGTGCCGGCCAGGGAGGCGAGCGGTGCCTGGGTGGTCCAGGCGTCGGCCACGGAACCCTGCAGCGGGTTGATGCCGGCGTCCTTGAAGGTGTTGAGCATGTCGGTGAACTCGGTCCACGTGGTCGGCGGGTTCTCCGGGTCGAGACCTACCTTGCGGAACAGCGCCTTGTTGTAGATGTAGCCGGAGGCGTTGCCGGCAAAGGGCAGACCATACAGGCGCTTCTTGGAGGAATCGGTGGTCTGCACCAGATTCTTGGCGATCTCGACCATGCCGGGATTGAGGGTATCCACGATGGGTTCGTCGGTGAAATCGTAGAAGACACCGGACGCGGCGAAGTTGCCGAAGCTGATGTCGCCGTTGAAGGTGATCACGTCCGGCACACGATTCTTGACGAAACGGGTGCGCAGATCGGTCTGGGCGTTGGCGGAGTTGTTGATGTTGACCTTGATGGTCGGGTTCTGTTTCTCAAAGTCGGCGACCATGGACTTGAACTGGTCGGCGGCCTCGGACTTGAACTGGAAGAAATCCAGCGTGACGGTGCCTGCGGTGCTGGAGCCGCAGCCTGCCAGGCCGAAGCCGACGGCGATCGCGCACACCACGGCGGCGGTGCGCACGGCCAGACGCTTCAGTCTAGGCGTTGCATGTGGGGAATCGGACAGCATAATTGTTGACTCCTTTATCTTTCTTTTCCTCCGGCTTCGGTGCCGGCGGTTCTTCCACTTTCTAAGATAACGGTTCGGCCATTTCATTCCCAGCGCCAGCGAGCCCACTTGCGCAAGCAACAAAAAGCGCGGTATTTTGTGATTAACGCAATAAATACAGCGAGGGGGGCTTGCATGTCTGATGCCAACGCGATTCCACAGTGGTTTTCCGGATCCGAGCATACGCATCGCGTGGCGGCGGCAATTGCCCAATACGGGCCGATAGCCCGCACTACGTTGGCACAGATGCTGGGACTGAGCCAAGGGGCCTTGTCCCGCATCACCAGCGATCTGATCTACGCCGGGGTGATCGAGGAGCTTCCGGCCGAGGCCGGCCCGTCAGGCAAGCTGCCCGAGCGATTCACGCCAAGGGAAAGTTCGGATCGTCGCGGACGCCCGCAGACTTCGCTGGTGTTGTGTTCGAACGCACGCACCTTCATTGGTGTCAAGGTTCATGGGATGTCGATTGTGGCCGCTGCGGTGAACGCGCATGGCGAGGTGGTGTCCGGCCGGCACGAGGTGCCGATCGGGGCGGATCAATCGGCTGAGTATGTGGTGTCGGCCATCACGCGGCTGGTGCGCGAATGTTCCGCCGATATCGCCTCTTCCGGACTACCCTCCCCCACTGCGGTGGGCGTTGCGGTAGGTGGGCATGTGGTCGACGATTCGATTGTGACGTTCGCGCCGTTCCTGCATTGGGACGGGGCCACGGACTTGGGGACGATGGCCACAGAGGCGACCGGCCTGCCGTGCGGGGTGTTCAATGATATCGATTCTCTGCTGGTGGATGCCTCCTGGTTCGGGCCGGGTGTCGGCGTGGATATGTTCGCCGTGGTGACCATCGGTGTGGGTGTTGGTTATTCGCTGGCCGTGAACGGCAAGCCAGTACAGTACCCGGATAAGAGCTATGGTCTGGTGGGCCACGTGCTTATCGATCCGGAGGGGCCGCGCTGCACCAGCGGACATATCGGCTGTTCACAATGCTTGACTGACGATTCGATCGCCGAACAGTACTCTGCGATTGTGGGTCGCGCGGTCAGTTTTGAGGACTTTGCGCGCGATGCCAAGGGACGCGTGCCGCAGGCCACGCAGTTGGTGAACCGGACGTGTTTCCGGTTGGGATCGCTGGTGGCTACGGTGGCGAACATCGCGATGCCCGGGCATGTGCTGATTGCCGGGGAGTCCGCGTTTTTGGCCAAGCTCGGCACCGATTCGCTACGTGACGGCATTCGTTTCTACCGTCACAGCCAGACCCAGCCGGTCAAGTTCACGATTATGAACCACGACTGGCAGCTCTGGGCCAAAGCCGCCGCCAGTCGCGTGATTGTGAAGCATATTGGGTAGGCCGTTCTTGGCTCCCCTCAGAGAGGGGAGCCAAGAACGTTGCTTCGCCACAGTTACTCCGCCACGACCAGCAATTACGGACTTGCCTATCGGCAAGGCTCAATCCCACCTTCGCTCAGCTGTCGCTTCGCTCAGGCCGTGGCTACTGACAGCCTACTAGGCTGTCAGCTTAACGCCACAGCCTTGAGCAATACTGCCTGCTGGGGGTGGAGGGACGGGGGACGAATGCCGTAGCGCTGCAGGGCTTCGCCGGTCAGGACTACGCCTTCCTCGTTCCACCAGCCGAGAGTGCTCTGGCCGTTGGTCAGACCGGTCAAATCCAAGCTCGGGTCAAGCGGGCTGACACGGTAGGTGCGCTCGGGGTCAAGTCCGGGCAGATGCACGGGCGCGGCCGGATAGGTCTGGCTGGTGGTCAGCTGGGTGAAGCGGTAGATGGCGGCGTCACGGTTCGGCATCACCATACCGTCCAGACGCACGGCCGGATCGTTGGAGTCGGCGTGCACGCAGGTGTCGATGGCGAACCAGTCGCGGTGCTTCTTGAATTCGGCCACCCACACGGCCAGCTTGGCGAGCGCCTCGTCCGGCTCCTTCAACAGGTTCCATTCGATGCCCATGTGACCGAAGAACGCCATGGCCATGCGCAGTTCCTGGCTGGTGGCGCGCTGGGTGGAGTGTGCGGGGCTGGCGCCCACGTGCTCGCCCATCATCGCCGGCGGCACCAGCAGCGAGGTGTAGCGCTGGATGTCCGCGCGCTCGACCGGGTCCACGCAGTCGGAGACCCAGATACGATCGGCGTGCTCCAGGATGCCAAGATCCACGCGGCCGCCACCAGAGGAGCAGCTTTCGATCTCAAGGCCCGGATGTGCGGTCTTGAGGCCCTTGAAGATGTTGTAGACGGCAAGGGTCTGCGCGTGCACGGCCGGGCGGCCGGAGCGGCGGGAACCGGGCTCGGTGACGAGCTTGTTGTGGTCCCACTTGATGTAGTCGATACCAAGCTCGCCGACAAGCTGGTCCATGCAGCCGTAGATGTAGTCGAACGCATCCGGATTGGTCAGATCGAGCACCTGCTGAGTGCGGCCCTGCAGCGGCAGTCGGCCGGTGGTGGGCGAAAGAATCCAATCGGGGTGGTTGCGGGCCACGTCGGAATCGGGGTTGACCATTTCCGGCTCGAACCACAAGCCGAATTCCATACCCTTGGCGTGCACGTAGTCGGCGAGCGCCTTCAGGGACTTCGGACCATCGGGCCAGACGTCCTGCGCAATCTGCCAGTCACCGAGGCCGGAGGTGTCGTCGCGGCGGGAGCCGAACCAGCCGTCGTCCACCACGAATCGTTCCACGCCGGAGTCGGCGGCCCTGTCGGCGAGCGCCTTCAGCGTATCGAAGTTGTGGTCGAAGTACACGGCTTCCCATGTGTTGAGGATCACCGGACGGCCGTGCGAGAACAGGCGCGGGTGCAGGGAGCGCACGTAGGAGTGGAATCGGGCGGCGATCTCGTTGAGACCATCGCCATAGGAGCCGAACAGCCACGGGGTGTCGTAGGAGTTCTGGCCTTCGCCGGGGCCGGCGAGCGTCACTTCGCCGCCGAACAGGAGTTCGCCGCCGCCGATCACGCCGGTTGTGTAGGGCAGACGTTCGGCGGACAGCACGGAGTTGCCGCTCCAGCCCACGTGCACCGAATAGGCGTCGCCATGCTCGAAGCTGAAACCGGGCACGCCGGCGGTCAGGAGCAGGGATGCGTCGAAGTCAGGGCGGCCGGCGAGCTGCGGCTTTTCGAAACGGCCGACGGTCAGCGGCTGGCGCTGCGGACTGCGTTCACGTAGATGGTGACCGGTGGTGGTGAGGATTTCGCCGGCGGATTCGGGCAGCGGGAAGCCAAGCTCGATCTTGCCGATCTCGAGCTGGGCTCCGGCGTCTGCACCGAACAGGTTGGTTACGGTGGCCTTCTGACGGGCCAGGCCGCCGGGGAGCAGTTCAAGGTGCCATTCGACTTCCACGCCCTGCTCCTCATCGCGCGCGGTGACTATGACGCCGGGCACGCGGGCCGGGCCGGTGGCGCGGGCATGGCCGGCCACATCGGTCGCCGGACACGGCATCGAGGGTGGCTTCCAGCACGCCGCCGGCCTCGATATTGGTCACGGTGAACTTGGGGAAGAGCTCGACGCCGGCGCGGCGCAGCACCACGCGCTGCTCGCCGATCCAGCTTTCGGCCTGGGTGGGCAGGATGGACGGCCAGGCGGTGTCGTCGAGCGCGCCGGACACGCGCTGCGGCTTCAGGGCGTCATAGGCGGCCAGCAGGGTGTCGGGCTTGGCCAGCGGGCGGCCCCAGTGGACGATGTGCGGCAGGTCGCTGCCGGCAAACACCAGACCGATCGCCACATTGGCGGCGGGCTGGGTCAGGTAGACGGCGGTGAGTGCGGTGCCGTCAGCGGCGGCGCCGGTGAAAGTGGAGGTGTTCTCGGCCATATTGTCTCCTTCGACGTGTGTGGATTTGCATTGCACTACTGGTTTCGATGGTAGAAGAAATGGAATATGTTGCCTTGGTGCCGCGTGTTGGTTGCGTGAGGTAAGTAATGCGTCCGTGTCTATCGCCGCTGGGCGAAGAAATCAGTCAGGATGGACTGACACTCGCCTTCCAGCACGCCGCCGTGCACTTCAGGACTATGGCCGATATGCGGATCGCGCGGAATATCCCAAATCGAACCGCATGCACCGAGCTTGGGATCCCAGGCACCGAACGCGATGGTGCCGATATGGGTCTGGATGCAGGCACCCGCGCACATCGGGCACGGCTCAAGTGTGACGGCCAGCGTGCAATCGGCGAGATTCCAAGCGCCCAAGGCTTGGGCCGCCTGACGCATGGCGATGATTTCGGCGTGGGCAAGCGGGTCGCCATCAGCCTCACGCGTGTTGTATCCGCGCCCGACAATCTGGCCGGCCGCATCCAGCACCACCGCACCAACCGGTACGTCACCAGCGGCTGCGGCCTGACCGGCCAGTTCCAGTGCGCAGCGCATCGCCTCGTCATATTCCATACCAACGAGTGTATGCCTTTTCTCATATCGTCTCATGATGTGCATAATCGGCCGCAAGCTTAACGTTTTCTTCATGGTTCCCATATACTTTTGGTGGAGAAAAATTTAAGGGAGAAGGCGGCAACATGGCGGTATTTGAGCTCATCCTATGCATCATTGCGGCGGTGGTGGTGAGCTCGTTTGTCAGTCGCTTCGTGCCCAAAGTCTCCACGCCGCTGGTCCAGATTGTGCTGGGCGTGCTGGTTACGTATCTGCCGTTTTTCCCGGATGCAACGCTCGACCCGGAACTGTTCATGGTGCTGTTTATCGCGCCATTGCTGTATTTGGAAGCCCACGAAATCGATAAGTCGGCGTTGCTGAAAACGCTGGATCTGAGCCTATCGCTGGCTATCGGACTGGCTATCGTCACGATGGCGGCGGTCGGATTCACTTTGCATGCCGTCTGGCCGTCCATCACCTTAGCCTCAGCCTTAGCACTCGGCGCGGCACTCGGCCCGACCGATGCGGTGGCCGTCAGCTCCCTCGGTAAAGAAGCCTCGCTGACGCAGCGTCAGCGCAGCGTGCTGAAAGGCGAATCACTCTTCAATGACGCTTCCGGCATCGTCGGCTTCCAGTTCGCTCTGGCCGCCGCCTTCACTGGAGAATTCGCCGTGGGGCAGGCCGCCGGCGAATTCGTGATCTCCTTCTTTGGCGGCACCTTATTTGGCCTGGTGATAGCAGCAGCGGCCAACTGGCTATTCGAGACCGTGCGATCCCTCGGTTGGGAAACCACCACCACACGTATTCTGATGGAACTGTTCCTGCCCTTCCTGCTGTATTTGGGCGCGGAGGAATTCAATGTGTCCGGCATTCTGTCGGTGGTGGCCGCTGGCCTGTTCATCCGATTCGACCGCACCGGCGTGGGGCCGAATGTGGCACGCACGAATATCGTTTCCACTTCAGTATGGGGTGTGCTGAGTTTCTCGCTCAACGGTGCGGTGTTCATTCTTCTGGGCATGCAGCTGCCGCGCGCCATGATGGCCAGCTGGTCTGACCCGTATATCAGCAATACCGTGCTGATCGGCATTATTCTGCTGGTCACTCTGGTGGTAATCGCGCTTCGATTCTTCTGGATTGCGGCCATGCTGCGCGTTGCGCGAGATACAATCACCGGCCAGCGCCGCAAAATGACACCCGAACGCTGGCGCTCGGCCGCAGTGATGACCTTTGGCGGCCCCAAGGGAACCATCACGCTGTCATTGATGTTCACCATCCCGTATTACATTGCCGGCGGCGCGCCGTTCCCGATGCGTGACGAGCTGATTTTCATTGCGTCAGGCGTGATTATCGCGACCTTGCTGCTGGCCAACTTCCTGTTACCGCTATTGGCCCCGAACCGTGGCAAGGATCCCAGCGCGGAAATAATTCCGGTGACCATCGATGTGTTACGCGCCACGGTGGAGGAATTGACCGGACGCATCACGCCAGAGAATCGTCGTGCGATTCTGATGGTAATCGACCAGTACACCAAGCGCATCGGGCGATTGCAGCAGCGCATCGGCGATACCGATCCCCAGGGATTCGAGCAATTGCAGATCGAAGCGCTGCATTGGGAAAAGGAATTCGTGCGCGACCGGCTTGCCGACACCAAAGCACATCCGGCGGCGGATACGGCCACGCAAGAGCTGAACGTCGAAACCTGCGAGCGCATGCTTGACCAGATTATGAATACGCTGCGTCACACTTCCACTGATCCGACTTCGGGGCATGCGGTATCGCAGATTCGCGGTCGCTTACGCATGTTCCAGCGGCAGATGAGCAATTACGCCAAACGCACGGTGTCCAAGATTCGCCATACCACACCATTGGTGAGCGAGGATCAGATTTTCGCGCGCACCCGCGAACTGCAGGTCGAGGCGATTCATCATGTTATCGGCCGGCTTATTGACGAGATGGGCCAGGATACGTACAACACCGAGCATTGTTCGGCGCTGTTGCTGGATTATCGTCGCGCTGAGGCTTCATTGCAGGCACGTCCGAATATGAGCGGCACTACGGAAACCATCACGCAGGTCGAGGACGTAAAGCGCGAGAGCTACGGTATCGAACTCGGTATGATTCAGGACATGTACGAAGCCGGCGACATCAACCGAGCCCAAGCCCGCTCCCTGAGGCGCAACATCTACGTTATGCAGGTCGATGCCGATTCCGGCATCTAGTTTCCTTGGCTCCCTTCTCTGAGGGGAGCCAAGTTGGGGATTGCTATTTCCGTATGATTCTCTTCAGTATGTGCAGTAGTGCTTGCAGTGCTCACTTCGCTCATGGGAGAACAGTCTATGACCGCGCCGGCCACAAGCGCCCTCGATGTCCGATTGCTGTGACGGCCGCGCCAATTCCAGTGATGGCGGCTGACTACAGCACGCCAGAGGTAATGTCGTTGTCAAGTAGCCACTGGCGCAAATCGGCGAACTCCTCAAGACTCACATTGTGATCCAGACCGTGGTAGCTCTTGGTTTTCAGCCACGTATGCTCTTCCAGCCAAGCGGCGGTGGCGAACAGTTCGTATTTTGGGATTACGCCATCGTTCTTGCCGTACGTATAGAACACGGGGATATCGTAATCGGCCAGGCGAGAGTCGGCGGGGGCCGTGCCGGGCACCTGACCGGGTGCGTTGAAGCCGGACAGGGAGACGACGGCCCGGTACCGCTCGGGATTGATACGCAACAAATGCACGGCGACCAGCCCACCTTGCGAAAACCCAAGCGGCACCACGTCACGGTCGGCGGGAATGTTGTCGGCCACCCATCGGTCGACTGCTGTGGCGGCGGCATACGCGTCGTAGTCACGATCATCGCCGATAGGCAGGGCATCGTGAAACCACGCGTAGTTGCCGGGGTCGGGACTGCCTTCACGGGCCGGCGCGAGTGTCAGCGGCCCGCGCAGTGCCACGAAGTCGTTATATGGAGCGATGAGGCGCATGATGTCCGCCATGTCTTCTTCGCTGGATCCCCATCCATGCAGGCACAGGAACAGCGGATGCGTGGCATGCTGGTCGAAGCCGCCGCGCGAGGTGACGCTGTGTTCCACGGTGAGTGGCTCGCCAAAACGTCCGGGCACAGTGGTGGATTCGCGGCCGATCAGAGGCTGGCTGGCATTCGCTTCTTTGCTCATACCATTCCAATATAGAGGTCTTGCGCGCTGTGCGGAAAACGATGGACCATGATTTCAATCATATTGGGTAATCCGCGCCGAATCGCCTTGGGACTTTTCAAGGGATACCGGCAATCTGTCAGGCGTTACCGCTGTCTGCGGTATCTGCGGCTGCGGTGATTGTCTCAAGTTCGCCGCCCCACTGCTGCTGCAGTGCGGTCATCTTGCTGGCCTCGCCGAACACCATCCAGCGTTTGCCGTTCAGCAATCGCCAATCACCTTTCGTTTGCTCATTATCAGCGTATTGGCTCAGCAGTTCGGAAATCTTGCTTTCGATAGGTGCCCGGCTGATGGCTGCGGACGATTCCGATTCAAAGGATACGAAGGCCACTCTCGGATCAGTGCACATCTGTACGGTGGTGATGCCCGGCAAACCGCCCGTATCAAGCCCCTGCCATCCTTCTTTGCACGCGCCGGCAGCTTGTTCGATGCCTTGCTCCATCTGTGCGGTATCTTCGACGGGTGCCTTGTCGTTCGACTGCTGAATCAGTCCTTCCGGGAACAATACGCCCACGGCCACGCCGATAACCAAGCAAACTATGGCGCACACCAGTGCGATGATGCCGCCCGCGCCCACTCCCCCGTGAGTGGCGTACCGAGGCATGGTGACTCGCGCAGCGATGACCAGAATCAGGGTGATGCCGATAAGCACCGCCGCCATCAACGCAATGTATCGTCCTGGCACTGCCGTCATAAAGGAAATGGCGTAAGGCGCGATCTCATGAACCGCCGAGGTGGCCGATACCACGACGGCTAGCAGTCCGCTGACAACGGCAAGTCTGCGGCACAATATCGACGTTGGGCTGCTGGCTTTTGTAGCGGCGAATCGCCGGCCGGCATCCCGTCTGGATGGGCGTCGATTCTGTGCACGACGTGAGCTGCGCGAATCGTCATACTGACCATCGCCGAAGAAATCGTAGTCCTCATCGTTGCGGGCCATCGGTGCCCCCTTCCTGCCGATTACACAGCTAGTGTACCGCTATGGCTTGGGAATGGCGGTCATTCGGGGGAATGATTCAGGGCACAAAAAGAACCCCGGCGGTTGCCCGCCGGGGAGAGAAAGGAGAGAGAAGAAGAAAGGGGGTTCAATTGTCGGGAACTGCTGCGGCTCCTGATCAGCTTTCCGCTGACATCTTTTATATAACCACTGCTTTCTGGGTCTACCTCTAAGTTTCTCTGAGAAAAACCTGAGAATACTTGCGATTGATGGACCGCGGAAGCGTGAGGAGCCTCTCACGTTTCCGCCCAAGGCGCTAGACTTGAAGGCAGTATTTATTTGCCCAAGGAGTTTTTCACATGCTGCTGTCCGACCGCGACATTCTCGCCGCACAGTCCGCAGGTCATATCTCACTTGATCCGTGGACCCCCGAAATGGTGCAGCCCGCTTCCATCGACGTGCGATTGGATCGGTACTTCCGTTTGTTCAATAACCACGCCTACACCTATGTCGATCCGGCGGAAAACCAAGGCGCGCTCACCGAACAGTTCGAGGTGGCTCCCGACGAACCGTGGATTTTGCACCCCGGCGAGTTCGCACTGGGTTCCACGTGGGAATACGTCAAGTTGGACCCGTCCATTGCCGCCCGTCTGGAAGGCAAGAGCTCACTGGGCCGATTGGGGATTCTCACCCATTCGACTGCGGGCTTCATTGACCCCGGTTTCGAGGGGCATATTACGCTTGAGCTGTCTAATGTGTCGACGTTGCCAGTCAAACTATGGCCTGGCATGAAAATCGGCCAGATGTGCTTCTTCCAGCTGAGCTCGCCCGCTGAGCACCCTTATGGCTCCAAGGGCACCGGCTCGCATTATCAGGGCCAGCGGGGTCCGACGCCGAGCCGTTCCTACGAGAATTTCTACCGCGCGCACATCGACGACTGAGCGTTGCGACGTACCATTCGGCCGGCGGATGCCGGCCATTTGCTTAATCCCAAGGAGATGTCATGACCAACAGCGATGGCGGGTTCCAGTTCGACTTCCAGCAGCCCGAAAAGCCGGTCAGGCCAACGGTTCCTCCGATTCCCGGGCAAGAGACAGCAGCATATGGTGCGCAGCCAGCGGCACAGGACATACCGGCGCTGCAGTTCCCGCAGTCTGTGTGGGCTGTGCAGTCTGCGCAGCCCACACAGTTTGTGCAGCCCGCGCAAGCAGCGTATGCCGCACAACCCACGCAAGCTGTGCCGCCCGTACAAGCCGCTCAGCCGACGCAGCCCATCGATCCGGCCATGACGCAACCGTTCTCGCCGCAATTCCTGGCTGCGGTTGCCGCACAAGCACCACAGCCGGCGGCAGCCACGCAGCCAGTAGTATCCGAAACACCAATCGCCGCTGCGCCCGGCCAGCAGCAATACGTTTGGGATCAGACGACGCAAAGCTTCCGCCCGGTGGAACCGACAGCGCCAGTGACGCCAGCAGCACCAGCCGCACCAGCGGCACCGGCGACATCGCCTGTTTCGGTAGCTTCAAACGCCGCGACACAGGCGTTCCAACCCAATCAGGCCGAGCAGCCTGCGGTAGATGCCGAGGCAACACAAGCGTTCCAGCCTGATCAGGTCATGGCAACACAGCCTTTCGAAGCTCAGGCCATGCCGAATGCCGAAACCGCGGCCACACAGGCATTCCAGCCTGATTCAGCTGCGGCCACACAGGCATACGGCGCATCATCCACCGTATCCGGTGAGACCGTTACCATGCCGGCAACGCAAGTAGCGTCTGCCGATGATGCTGCAGCCACACAGGTGTTCCAACCGGCCGCCCTGGCCGCTTCGGCACAGGCTCAGCCTGCTGTGATGCCTCCCTCCATTCCGTTGGATCAGGTCTCCGATGAGGACGATTCCGATGGCGCCGAGCCTCGTCACGGCGGTAGCGGCAAAAAGAACACCCGCAAGATCATCAGCATTGCCGTAGCAGTAGTCGCCGTGATAGCGCTGGTTGTCGCCGGCCTGCTCTGGTGGCATTCCAACAGCAGCAAGGCAAGCCAAGCCGTGGCATTGGCCGAGTGCAAGGTAGCGGCCAAGCAGTACACGAATGCTCAGAAGAAGCTCACCACCGCCATATCCAATGGCCAAACCAGCGCGCAAACATCCACCAGCGATGTGGCCGATGCCAATACGCTCACCACGCTGAATCAGGCGTTGCAAGACGCCGGCAATCCGGCTGACACCGCCAAGTGCGATTCCAGCCTCAACGCCACTGAGTTGAAGTCTCACACTAAAGAGCTGCAGAATGATGCCAGCGACATGGCTGACAAGACGGATGCCATCAACAATGCGATCAAGGCCGTTAATACTTCAAAGGCGACGGCCGATACCAACACACTGAAATCGAACCTGAGCTCGGCTATTTCGCAGGCGCAGGGCACGCTGGATAATTCCGCGGGCAGTGTGGCCGATGAAAACACCCGCACCGCGCTGCAAAACGCCATCACCGAGGCCAATACGGTGATGAACGGGACCAGTCCGTCCGAATCCGACGTCAACAATGCGATTTCTAAACTGCAGAAGGCCGAGTCCGACGTCACCGCCTCGATGCAGGCCAAGCAGCAGGCAGATGTCGCCAAGCAAGCTCAGGAAGAGGCTCAGCAGAAGGCCGACCAAGAGGCACAGCAGAAGTCTCAAGACGAGTCCAACAATAACGGCGGCGACAACTCCACCTCTACTGACGGCACCGACGGCAGCAACAACTGAGGTCTGCAGCGTTCTCCTGTTTCCCATGGGGCGGTAACTTCCCCATGGGGCGGTTAGCACATTTTCCTTTTTCGCGGAATAATGCCGTTTTCAGCGCCCGCCCCATGAGGAAATCACCGCCCCATGGGATAGTTACCGCCCCATGAGGAGCCGTTTGGATATAGCAGTGGGCCGGGCTCTGAATCCCAGAGCCCGGCCCACTGCTATATGCCCACAATCAGGGCTATTGCGATGGCTTAACGCTTGGCCATCGCGCGTAGCACAATCTTGCGCAGTTCGGAGGCAATCAGCACGATTGCGGCCAGGCAGATGCATTCCACCCAAGCCATCGGGCTCAATGCCACGGTGCCGAACGGACCGTTGAGGAACGGCACGTAAATCACCACGAGCTGCAGCGCCACGGACAAACCAATCGCACCCCATAGCCACTTGTTGGAGAACAGACCCACGAATGCGGACTGCAGATGCGAACGGGAGGACAGCGCGTTGAACAGCTGGGCAAACACCAGAATCGTGAAGCCCATCGTACGGGCCTCGGTCATCTGCGCTTCATGGCCGATGGCATCCACCGAGCGGTCGGTGAACAAGCCGCCGGACAGGTGCATGTCCATACCAATCAGCGTGACGATGGCCATGATGACGCCGATGTAGATGATGTCGCCCCACATGGAGGCGTCAATCACGCGGTCCGTCACCTTACGCGGTTTACGACCCATCACATCGTCGGTCTGCGGGTCCACGCCCATAGCCAACGCCGGCGCGGCATCGGTCAGCAGGTTGATCCACAGCAACTGTGTGGCGAGCAGCGGCACGGTGACGCCCACGGTTTCCGGCTGGCGGATGCCGAGGAAGCCGGCAAACACCACACCGAGGAACACGGTGAACACCTCACCCACATTGGAACTCAGCAGGTAGCGCAGGAACTTGCGGATGTTGTCGAAGATCACGCGACCCTCGCGTACGGCGGCCACGATGGTGGAGAAGTTGTCGTCCGCCAGAATCATCTTGGCGCTCTGCTTGGTCACTTCGGTGCCGGTGATGCCCATGGCCACGCCGATGTCCGCGGACTTGACTGCCGGGGCATCGTTCACACCGTCGCCGGTCATGGCCACGATGTTGCCTTGGCGCTGCAAGGATTCGACGATCTTGAGCTTGTGCTCGGGGGCCACGCGCGCGTACACGGACACTTCGGACGTGGCCTTGTCGAGCGCGGCCTCATCGGGCAGCTGGTCGAGCTGGTCGCCGGTCAGGGCCTTGCCATCCTTGGCGATGATGCCAAGGTCGGAGGCGATGCGGGCGGCGGTCAGCGGGTGGTCGCCGGTGATCATCACCGTGCGGATGCCGGCACGATGGGCCTCGGTCACGGAGTCGCGCACCTCAGTACGCGGCGGATCGATAATGCCGACCATGCCATTCCAGATGAGATCGGTTTCAATGGCTTCGGCCTGATCGGCGATGTCGGACACCTGGCCTGCAGCGTTGACGCTTACACCGGGCACATCAGCCAAAGAACCGGTTTCCAGCGGACGGCAGGCCTCGCCAAGCGTACGGTAGGCCTCGGAGGAGAGACGTTCGACGGTGGCGAGAATCGACTGGCGATCGCCTTCGGTGAGCTTACGGACCTGACCACCCACGCGGATGCGCGTGCAGTAGCTCAACAGCACGTCGGGCGCGCCCTTGGCGAACACGGTGAGCTTGTCTGAATCGGTGCTGTCCTTGGCGATGATGGACATGCGCTTGCGTTCGGAGGTGAACGGAATCTCGCCAACGCGCGTGTATCGCTTGATCTTGCGATCGGCCTTGACCTTGCGTGCGGCCACGATCAGCGAGACTTCGGTGGGGTCGCCCACAATCTCCCAACGGCCGTTCTCCTCGCGTAGTTCGCCGTCGTTCGCGAGCGTGCCGGCCACGAGCGTGGCGACGACTTCATCGGCCACAATCTGGGCCTGCTCGGATTCAGGACTGACGCCGCCGGTCATAACCATGCGGCCTTCCGGCGCGTAACCGGTGCCAGTGATCTGCACTTCGCCGGACGGGGTGACCACACGTTCCACGGTCATCTCGTTGCGGGTCAGCGTACCGGTCTTATCCGAGCAGATCACGGAAGCGGAGCCCAAGGTCTCCACCGAATGCAGTTTCTTGACGATGGCGTTGTGCGCGGCCATACGCTGCACACCAAGCGCCAGCACCACGGTCAGGATGGCGGCCAAGCCTTCCGGCACGGCGGCCACAGCCAGCGAGACAGCCAACAGCAAGGAATCAATCACGTCATGGACGTCGTTGAAGCCTTCCAGCACGGCGAGCGCCACCAGCACCACGACAGCGATGACGCACACCGCAATGCCGAGGATCTTGGAGACGTAATCCATCTCCTTCTGCAGCGGAGTTTTCTCATCTTCGGTGGCGGAGAGCATGTCGGCGATCTTGCCGACCTGCGTATTCATACCGGTGCCGGTCACGATTGCGCGGCCGGTGCCTTGCGTCACGGAAGTGCCGTTGAAGATCATGTTGGCGCGGTCGCCCAGCGCCTTGGCTTCGGTGAGTGTGTCCGGCTTCTTGCCAACCGGCACGGATTCGCCGGTCAGTGAAGCCTCGGCGATGCGCAGGCTGGCCGCGTTGACCAGTCGGCCATCAGCGGAGACCGAATCGCCTTCCGCAAGGACGATGATGTCGCCGGGGACCACGTCGGCGGTGTTGATGCGCATGACCTTGCCATCGCGCAGCACCGAGGTCTGCGGGGCCGTCATTTGTGCGAGCGCTTCGACGGCCGCCTCGGCCTTGGCTTCTTGCATATAGCCGAGCACAGCATTGACAATCAGGATCAAGATGATCACGATGGCGTCGAACGGCAGCACTTCGCCGCCTTCCGCGCCGGGCTGCGCATTGGCTTTTTCGATGAACCAAGCGATCACCGAGATAATAGTGGCCGCGATCAGCAGGTAGACCAGCGGATCTTGGAATTGGGCCAGGAATTTCTTCCATTTCGGTACGGGCGGGGCGCTGGCGAGCTCGTTCGGGCCGAATTTGGCCAGTCGGCGCTTGGCTTCTTCCTCGCTCAGGCCGTGGGATGGGTCGACGTTCAGGGCTTTGGCCACGTCGTCGGCGCTGGTCAGACTTGGATCAGTATCCCCCAATAGCGCTTCCTGTGCGCGCACCTCTTCCGATTCCACGACCCCGTTCGTTGCGGTCGTGGACACTGCGGATTGATCTTTGAGATCATCCATAATGTTCTCCTTGGTATTGCCGCGGAGTAGTCAGCCTTGCGGCCGCTGCCGGGTTTTCTCTCCCGGCTGGACGCACAGGACTGCGCGGTTATGGACACCGGCGCAACTGCTGCCGATGCATACGATTGCCATTATTCCATAACCGC
>ONZR01000409.1_pt1 | contig 18977 bp, 15 predicted proteins | sample 1671691 | NCBI WGS metagenome assembly ONZR01 (sample SAMN06348182, study PRJEB24527) | human gut metagenome | biome: human gut; feature: ankylosing spondylitis patient; material: feces | host: Homo sapiens | place: China | collected 2015-10 | reverse complement strand
CCACGCTCCCGTGAAGGGAGCGACAGCAAAAATCACCAAGACTATTCCCAATGATCTTCGCAAAATAAACAATTACAATAACAGTTTTACACAGATTTGTGCAAAACACAACTGCAAATTTGACATCCGATAAAAGTATGGTATATATCCTATCGGAAATTCCGGTGCGAAGCGCCGACGCTTTTCGGTTCGCTTACACTTCGCACCGCCTTACACCATGAGCACGCCTTCCGGCTCATAGCCGCGTTTCGTGCCGAAATGCTCAATCTTATTCTCATACTTGCTGCCGAGATAGTAAAATCGCAGACTGTCCAGTTCATCATCCATAATGGAGCACAGCTTCTGCTGCAGCATACGGCACTGAGCCGCGTCAATCAGGCATTCAAATACGGAATTCTGCACACGCTGTCCATAATTGACGCACTGCCTGGCAATCTGCCGCAGGCGTTTGCGCCCGGCGGCTGTTTCGGTGTTGACGTCATAAGTAATCACAACCAGCATATTCGGCACCTCATTTCCACAAAAACGGCGGATAATCGTCCAGATCGCCGCGCAAATAGCGCGTCAGCAGCAGTGCCTGCGCGTAGGGCACCATACCCCAAGACAGCTTTTCCTCAAGGTATGGGTGACGAATTTCCTCGCGCTTTTTCTCCTGCCAGCCCTGTAAAAAGGTTTTGCGGGCGTTCTCTGAGAGATAAACCGCACCGTTCTCCTGCACCTCAAAATCCTTCGCGGAAAACCTGCCGAGATTGACAGCCGAAAGCACAAAACGGTCTGCAAAGCACGGCCGAAGTTCTTCCATCAAATCGGCGGCAAGAGACTGCCGGCCCGGACGGTCGGTGTGCAGAAAACCGACATAGCTGTCCAGTCCGACGGCTTCCAGCGCAGCGGCGCAGTCGTTCGCCAGCAGGGAATAGGCGAACGACAGCAGTGCGTTGCATGGGTCGAGCGGTGGACGGCGCGAGCGTCCGGTGAACGAAAACACGTCTTTGTGGTTGAGAATCAATCGGTCGAATACATCGAAATAGATGGCCGCACCTGCGCCCTCCAGTCCGCGCAGAGAGCCTGAATCAGTCTCTGCCTGCACCTGCGGCAGCAGCGCTTTCAGCTTGGCGGAGGCGGCTTTGAGCGTTTCCGTGTCCACGCGCATGGCGTGGTCGCGGCAGGTGCGCTCGATGCTCCACCGCGCGTTGTAAATCTTGCCGAACACCATCATGCGGGCAATACGGCAGGCTTGTGGTGGGTCATCCGCCGTACAGTATTGTGTGCGTTGAAGCAATACATTACCGTTGCTCACGCCGCAGGTTCGCGCCAGAAACCGCCCGCGCGGTGTGCAGAACGACAAGCTTACATCTCGCTTTGCACATGCGCCCATGAGTGCCGGAGACGCGCCTGCATAGCTGAAGCTGATAATTCCGGCGAGGGCATGGAGCGGGAAACGAGCCGTTATCTGCTTCTCGCGGTTGACGACAACATTTTCGCCATCGAGCGTTAAGTATGCGTCCTCTGAGGTGACAAACAGCGTGTTAAGCAGCTTTTTCATTCCTCCATCGCTCCTTTCAGGTAGCCGGAGACAGGTTTCGCCTTCATCAGCTCGGGCAAACACAATTCCTTGAGCGAGCAGACCGAGCAGCCTTTCTGCGGTTTTACCTTAGGCGTGCAGCCGCGCCGCAGATAGTCGTGCATTTCGGCAAGGCTGTCGCGTACACGCTGCCGCAGTTCGTCTGTAAATGCAACCGGCATCCGTCGGCGCGGCTCACCGTAGAACAGCGCACCGTCGGAAATCTGACAGCACAGCATTTCCTCGAGACACATCGCCTGAGCGCACAGCTGCAGCTCGTCCGCGTCGTGCGGCTTGGGCTTGCCGCGCTTGTATTCGATTGGAAACGGTGACCACAGTCCGTCTCGTCCCTGCAGGGTAACGCCGTTTTCCGAGCGATGAAATTCCATCACATCGCATTCACCGGACACACCGAGTACCGCAGAATGGATACGCATGGCACGAACAATCAGCAGGTCGCCGCGGCTTTCCGTGCCGCCGCCGTGCGCTTTTTCGTGCAGAATCGAGCCGTCCACCGTGCGGTAATTCTCCGCCCACTGGTGCTCCACATGGATGAGCGCCCACTGCCGACGGCAGAATGCGAAATGCTGCAAACCGGAGAGCTGGAGGAAATCCTCCTCGGCGTAGATTACCCCAGCACCTTGCAGGTCACGCCGTCCGGCAGGTTGGCTTCGTCAACCGTGATGGTGTAGTCTGTGTACGCACGCGGCACAATCACGCCTTCGTTGTGCTCGGCATGAACCAGATCAAACAGCTTGTGCGAGGGTGCGTTGCCAAGCTCGGAATCATGCTTGAACACAATCAGCTGGCGTACAGCCATCTTGCCGCGAGCAGCCGAATGGTCGTTCTCGAACATGTTGATGATTGCCGTCCACAGCAGTTCGAGGTCATCCTCGGAGAATCCGGTCGTCTTGCGGGCGAGGTTGGCGGAAACATAGCCTTCCGCACGGTACAGACCGTAAGGCACGATGTACTTGCGGCCCATTTCGGTGCCCTTTTTCTCCGCGTCAGCCTCGGTGGTGATGGCAACACGGGTGATCGTGACTTCCTGCGGAACAATAGGATCCACACTGCGGGCAAAGCCAAGCTGCACCGGACCGCGCACCTGTCCGCAGTTGAGTGCACCCTTGACAAAGGTGGTCATAACCGCACCGAATGTGCGAATATCGTAGAAATTCTGGCACATAAAGTCGCGCAGCTTGCTGTCTAGCTGGTCGTCCTTCTTCTTTGCATCCTTGAGCTTGTCCGGCGCTATACCGACATAAGCGCAGGCTTCTGCATCGCTGCGGTTGAGCGGTACACCGTCTTTGACGTAAATGCGGTAGCCGGATTCGCCTTCCTTGGCCATCTCTACATAGTTGCGGATTTTGCGCTTGAGGCATACATCGGTCACCAGACCATAGCCGGTTTCCGGGTCGATACGCGGCATGTTGCCCGCATCCGGATCGCCGTTCGGATTGCCGTTTTCCACGTCGAAAAAGATTACAAATTCATAGCGGCTTTTGATGGGTTCCATTTACTTGTCCTCCTTTTTTGTGTAACGCTTTTGTGTCTGATGGTAGTAACCGAGGTCAAACGAGCCTTGCTGCGGCAGGCTCAGTCGAGCGGGATACTCTTCGTGCAGAATATCCATGATCTGGCCGATTTGCTTATTAAAATAAATTTGCTGATCGATTCGCAGCTTACGCAGATGTTTCTGACAGAGCTTGTCAAGAATAGGGAAGATAGTCGCGGGGATAGACGAAGCGGAGTTGAAGTATTTATCCTTGATAGTAGCGTTGATGCCCGGATTTGCCGCCTGCTGTACGGCTTCATACACCGAGAACAGCCGTCCGAGCGCATAAGGGATACTGGTGCTGGATTCATTCAGGCTCACAGTTAAGACCTCCTTGGGACAATTTTCGTCCTCATTTTTCAGGTAATATGCTTTGATGATTGCGGCACGCCGCCAGTTTACCTCAGAATCTGCGCGGATACGGAGCATAACACCATTCAGCAGTGCCGCCGGATAACGGTCGTTGTTCCAGACAGCACGGGCAGTCGCACCGGCCATAACCGGACTCGGCTTTTTGTCGCGGGCACTCTGGTTGACGGTTTCGGCAAGCAGCTGCCACAGCGGCAGGAATCCGGTCGGCGCCTTCGCCGGACGCTTGATTTTCAGACGTTCATAGTGCGCGTTAACGTTCTTCATCAATTCACCAAACGTGTTTTTATAGAAGAATCGCACACTCAGACGCGCGGCATTCGGTGCCAGACCGAGAATGTAGAACGCACGTTCAGGATCAAGATTTAATTCCTGACACGGTTCGCTGTCTGCAAGGTGTTTGAGTGCAGCGGATAAGTCATTATCCGACCAACTTTGCGTGTTATTGCCCATAAGGCAGCTGAAAAAATCAGTATACTGCGGTTCTGCAGTCTCCGCCCAGCAAACGACGGTGGTGTCGCCGATGTACTGCGTATGCTCGCGGTCAGCCAGCAGGTGATTGAGCGCCGTCGTATAAGCAAATGCAGCGTGCTTACCAACAGGTGCGTTGTAGTTCTGCTCGTGACCGTAGGAACAGAAGGCGGGGGCGTTGAACGATACAAGTGCGGCTCCGCTGGATTGTGCATCACGCACACCCTTGATGGCGGGATGAACGGCGGCAATCTCATCCAGTTCGCCGGTGACAAGACATTGCTGTTTGGGTGCATCGGAGTCTCCGTCATAATGTGCCTGCCATGCAGCGCAGATGGCCGGATCATCTGCCGGATACTGTCCATTCACATAAAATACCAGATTGGCACCGGCAATGATTTTGTCGTAATCATCGATAAGAGCAGGGTGCTGTGCAGCTTCGGCAGGCTGCCATGTATCAAAGAAGGAGAGAATTGCGTGTGCGGCAGGAGAGTCCACAGTGTCTAACAGCTTGCGGTGCAGCTCGGCGGCGGCGTGAAAGCATTGCAGGCTGCGCTCCGGTTTGCCTTTTGCGTCTACGCCAAGCAGATATGCCGAATTATCCCACATAAAGTTGGACGTGACACCGGAAGAACGCTTGACTGCCGCCGGCAGACGAATATCCTCACGCGGACGGAGCACTTTCTTTTTGCCTGCCTCTGCTTCGTGCAGCAGCGGAATAACCTGGGCGAGTTCACCGTTTTCCCGCAGATGGAGCGCATAACTGATTTTCGGTCTGCCCCAGCCGGGCGCATCAATTTCACCGCGGGCATTGAGGGCATCATAATATTGCGTCAGCGCCTGCAAAATCATTTGACCACCTCCGCACTGTGAATCGGGGGAACCTCCATGACACCGTCTATCAGCTTGGCGCGGAAGAACATCGGTGTGATATTGGCGGGATCGCTGTAATCCATGTCGAGCAGCATCCAGCCGAGATCGTGCTCACCAAGCAGTTTCTCCGGACAAGGTGGAAGTTGTTCACAAAGCCCAAACTTTACCGGAAATTCCCGTGTGCCGAAGTAGGGCATGCTGTAGCACTGTCCGCGACGCAGACGGCGTTTCATAATGTCCTGAAACTTGCCGGGATTGTCGGTCGGCGCAGCCTTGTCGGTCATTTCAAAGTGCGCTTCAATGACATAGTGGACATCACGCAGCACCATGGCGGCACGCTGCTGAATGCTTTCCGATGCAGCAAGGTACAGCTCACCCTTGGGTTTTGCAATCCACGCCTTGACCGAACGCGCGTTGATGGTGTCCTTCACCTCATTTCGGCGGATGTTGGTGAAGTGAATCGGCGCACAGACATGAATGCGGTCGATAATCCAGCGAAGACCGGGGTGCCAGTAAATACTTTCCAGCAACCCGCGTGCCGCCGAGGGTGTCATGCAGTCATAGCTGACGCGTTCGGTCTTCATTTCGGGTCTGCTGAATAGAGCGTATGGTCCGCTGACTTCTACCTTAATGGACATTGAATATTTCCCCTCCTTTACGAAGCCTTGCCAAATATTTCCTTGTATCAACAGAGAGTGGAATATGTGACAGGGCTTCGGTGTGATTTGTTGGATAGATAGGGTAGCAAGCCCCCTTATCTACGATTACATTATATCGCTTTACGCTGTTGATTACAACAGCAATATTTCCTAATATGAGATAATTAAATTTATGCAAATGAAATAATAAGGCAGGGTAAAGAAACTTGACAAAATAAATCAGAAACTGTTATAGTGTATTTGTCGTCATTAGACGTGGATTGAAATCTAATTTGAGATAATTAAGGAAGCGCGGGAGAATGTTACCACATTCTCCCGTTTTCCTTTTTACGCGAAAAATTACCCGAAAAACGCCTGACCGCTGTCTGCCTTGAGCGACAGACCGGTTTTCTCATCATACAGTGACAGATCGCACAGAATAGCACTGCGGTCGTCCAGACCATTGGTTTTATCGGCGGTTTGAAGCGCACCGGCGTCGTACAGTGCCTGAAAATGCGCATCATACACCTGCACGGCGTACTGCCCAAGCTGCCGATACAGTTTTTTAGAGCACGCACCATCGCAAAGCCGCTCGATGAGTTCAGAACCGTCCTTCCACGGAATATAAACTGTGCGTGTGTCGTTGTCGATCATGCGAAAATTCTCGGCAATCGTGCGGAACGGATACAGAGAGCCGCCGCGTCCACGCTCAAACGCGTCGATCACGCCGATTTTATCAATCGCGGAACCGTTCAGCTTGCGCAATTCGCGGAAATAGTTTTCCATTGTCTGCGGAGAAGCGGGATCGGCATTGTTATCCAGCGCAATATTTGTCGCGCCGATGGCTTGGCCAAACAGCGGCGGAGCCTTCTCCGTACGGCGGAAAATAGTAACAATGCTGTCCTCTGCGGCACGCTTGCCCTCGCGGTTGCAGCGTCCGGCGGCCTGCAGAATGGAATCCAGACCCGCCAGTTCGCGGTAAACGGCGGGGAAATCTATGTCAACACCGGCTTCAACAAGAGAAGTCGATACGACACGGCAGGGCAAACCGTCATTTAGTCGGCGTCGGATTTCCTCAAGCACCGTACGGCGGTGTGCCGGAACCATCAATGTGGACAGGTGGAAACTGCCTTCCTCCGGCAATTTCAAGAAAATGGACTGCGCCGCTTTGCGGGAATTGACGATGCAGAGGACCTGCTCATGTGCGCACAGCAATTCGGCGAGTGCGTCATCCTCGAGGACACCGACTTGCCGGAACGTTACACGGCGGAATTTGTCAAAATAGAACGGAATCTCCGGGCAAATCTCGGAAACCGCATGCGACGGTGCGAATCGCTGAATCAAATCGCCGAGTACCGGCTGGGTAGCCGTACACAGCACGGCAGTTGCGCCGAACTGCTCTACCAGAGCGCCGATGGCTGCAACGCACGGCATCAGGTGGCACAGCGGAAGCATCTGCGCTTCATCGAAAATAATCACGCTGTTCGCCAGATTGTGCAGCTTGCGGCACTGTGAGGAACGGTTAGCGTACATCGACTCGAAAAACTGAACGGCAGTTGTGATAACGAGCGGGCTGTCCCAGTTTTCGGCGGCCAGTGCCTTGGGATCGGGATTGCCGTTTTCCTCATCGTTCTCGAACTGTACACCGGAGTGATGCTCGAGTACGTTCTCATCGCCTAAAATACCGCGGAAAACATCGGCATTCTGCTCGATAATGGAGGTGTACGGTACAACATAAATCACACGTTTCATACCGTGCTCAACGGCGTGATGCAGCGCAAATGCGAGAGAACTGGTCGTTTTACCGCCGCCGGTCGGAACCGTAAGCGTGTAAATGCCCTTGGGATTGGCTGCGGCGGAAACGCACGCCCGCAAGATCGGCTGACGCAGCTTGTTCAGCGCGGAAGTCGGGTTGTCCCATTCATTTAGCCTGGCCTGTAAGCGGGTGAGCAGGGTTTCAAGTGAATCTCCGGTGCCGCGCGGCATATCGCCCTGCATGAACTGCTCGGTGTCCAGATAATCCGCATCCACCAGACAGGAGTACAGCATGCGCGTGCGGAATGACTCGGAAAGCGACGGCCTGGTGACCGGACGCTGCGGCAGGCGTACCGGCGGAATGGGATAATCCGGGTCAAGCGGCGGAATAGCGGGAGTGCCCCACTTTTTTATTCTGCCGGTGAAGGTGGGCGCACCTTCCGGGTCGTTTGTGCTGCCTAAATCCGGCAAACCGCTGTGATGCCCCATGACACAAGCGGCTAAGAGCAGATTGTTTGACAACATGATGTTTCGTGCACCGGCGGTTGCATGATCGACCTTTGGACCATTATCCAGAAGACGATGCTGAAATGCGGCAGTTGCTTTGCCATCATCGTGGTGAACACCGGCCTCGTGACCTTCAGCTTGTGCACCGAATGCTTCGGCAAACTGCCCGCAGAGCGTGCCGACACCGCGCTCGTGATCGGAGAGAAGCTGATATTCTGTACGTTCAACGCCGTTTTCATTGATCGGGCGAGTATGTGCATAGAATTTTTTATCCATAGCGATCACCTTCTATTGAATTGTTATATACAGTATATAACAGGTAAAGTCCGATAAAAAGTACAACACCCAATATGCCTGCCAAGAAGACCGCCTTGAATTACAGCAAACTGCTGAAAATATCAGTCAAATCCCATAGATTTCGCTGACTTGATTTGTACAAAACTGGCAAAACCGCCAGAAAACGAAATTCCCACAATTCCGAGGTTGACACTGGGGTATTAACTGTGCTATTCTATAACCAACAAATCCAGTAGGGAATCGGAAGGGAGCGAGCAAAATGTTCATCGTAAACGCACGAATGTCGGGTCGAATGTGTATGAACATGCTGTACTATGCTCAGATGCTGCCTGACCGACAGAATACGAAATTACTTTGAATCGTCTTGCCTGACGCTGCGCGTTCTTGCGGATTCATTGCATTTTCTGAAGCGGGGAGCTGCGAGCTTCCCGCTTTTTTGCGCATTTAAGAGGAATAAGGAGGAATTTTCTTGATAAAATTGTCACATATCTCGAAGGAGTTTGTGAGCGGCAAGCGAACCGTTCATGCGGTGCAGGATGTTTCGCTGACGATTGACAAGGGCGAAATTTTCGGTATGATCGGCTTTTCCGGTGCGGGTAAATCGACGTTGGTGCGCTGCATCAATCTGCTCGAGCGGCCGACCTCCGGCAAGGTGATCGTAGATGGTCAGGATATGCTGTCGCTCTCGGCAAAGGAGCTGCGGCAGGCCCGCAAGAAGATTGGCATGATCTTCCAACACTTCAACCTGATGCCCTCGCGCACCGTAGCCGGCAACGTAGCGTATCCGCTGCGCGGCAGCGGCCTTTCCAAACAGCAGATCGAGGAAAAAGTACAGCGGTTGCTTGATCTGGTCGGCATCGGTGATAAGGCGGAGGCGTATCCCAAGCAGCTGTCCGGCGGTCAGAAACAGCGTGTAGCAATCGCTCGCGCACTGGCAAACGACCCGAATGTGCTGCTCTGCGATGAGGCTACCTCGGCACTCGATCCGCAGACCACCAAGGCGATTCTGCAGCTGCTCAAGCACCTGAACGAAACCCTCGGCATCACGGTCGTTATCATCACCCATGAAATGGCGGTCGTCAAGGAGATCTGCCACCGCGTAGCCGTTATGGAGCACGGCAAGGTGGTCGAGTCCGGCGAGGTGTTCAACATTTTCGCCAACCCGAGAGAGGACATCACCAAGAACTTCATCCATACGACATCCAATCTCCGCAAGATCGAAGAACTCATCGCGGAGGATTCGCCGGTCGTCAAGCTCAATCCGGGCGAGCTTATCGTGCGGTTGAGCTACATCGAGCGCAACGTGTCCGAGCCGCTCATCTCGACCGTATCGCGCAAGTTCGATATTGTGCTCAACATCATCTTTTCCGATATCGCCATCGTGCAGAATGCACCGATCGGCGGCACGGTAGCCATTATCAGCGGCAGCCGCGATCAAATCACACAGGCAATCGCCTATCTCAGTGAGAAAAACGTAGGAGTGGAGGTCATCAAGGATGCAAGAGTTTCTGAATAACATCATTCCAAATGTGATGGCAAAGCTGCCGGACTTCTACGCGGCCATCGGTGACACGCTGCTCATGGTGATCTGGTCGGGTGCAATCTCGTTCGTGCTCGGTCTGGCACTGGGCGTGCTGATCACGGTCACCAAGCCGGGCGGCATTCTGGAAAACAAAATCGTCTATCAGATTCTGGACAAGCTGGTCAGCCTGTTCCGATCCATCCCGTTCATCATCCTGCTGACGTGGGTAATGCCGGTTTCCCGTGCAATTATGGGTACGGCAATCTATGTTCGGGGTGCAATCGTTCCGCTGGTATTCGGTGCGGTGCCGTTCTTCACCCGTCAGGTGGAAAGCGCGCTTGCCGAGCTGGACGGCGGTCTGATCGAAGCGGCACTCTCGATGGGCTCCACACCGCTGGAGATCATCTTCCGCGTATACCTGAAGGAAAGCGTAGCCGCCATCGCGCGCGGCACAACCATCACGGCGATCAGCCTGCTGAACCTGACTGCAATGGCCGGTGTCGTCGGTGCCGGTGGTCTGGGCGACTTCGCCATCCGTTACGGCCACGACCGCAACATGCTGGACGTTACCAACGTCACTGTGCTGGTCCTCGTCATCATTGTTTGTATTATGGAGTTCGTTGGCGGCAAGGTCGTCAAGAAGAACACGCATTAAGGAGTGCCTGACATGAGTATTTCCAATCGCAAAGTTGTTATTGTCGGTGCAGGCCATGTCGGCTCCCATGTCGGCTACGCACTGATTTCGCAGAGTTTGGCAGACGAGATTGTCTACATTGACTCCGATCACGCAAAGGCAGTCGCACAGGCGTTCGACCTGACCGATGCGACCAATTACCTTCCGGTTCGCACCAAGGTCACCGCAGGTGACTACAGCGATGCCAAGGACGCACAGATTATGATCATTTCGGCAGGCCCGCTGCCGACCGGCAATCAGACCCGTATGGATACACTGGGTCAGACCATTGCCATTTTGAAGGATGTAACAAAATCTATCAAGGAATCCGGATTTGACGGCATTATCATCAGTATCTCGAACCCGGCAGACGTTATTGCGCATTACATTCAGCACACGCTGAACTGGGCGCCGGAACGCATTTTCTCTACCAGCACCACGCTGGATTCCGCAAGACTGCGCCGCGTGATCGCTCAGGAAATCGGCATTGACCAGAAATCCATCACCGCTTACGCGCTCGGCGAGCACGGTGAAAGCCAGATGGTCGCATGGTCGGCTGTCACCATCGCGGGCAAGCCGCTTTCCCAGTGGCGCGAGGAGTATCCGGACACCTTCGGCAAGCTCGACCTGGATGCGCTTGCTGACGCAGGCCGTGAAGGCGGCTGGACCATCCTGCGCGGCAAGCAGTGCACCGAGTTCGGCATCGGCGCTTCCGCCGCAGAGGTCGTTCGCGCCATTTTCTACAACGAGAACCGCGTTCTTTCGGTTTCTGTTCTGCTGAACGGTAAGTACGGTCAGCACGATGTGTACGCCAGCGTGCCCGCTATCGTGGGTCGCGACGGCATCGCAGAGATCATCGAGCTGCACCTGACTCCCGAGGAGCAGGAGAAGTTCAACGCATCCTGCAAGACCATGAGCGAGAATTATCAGCTGTCGCTCACTCTCTAACATCAGTCAATTAAAAAATTCACATCATAAACGGAGGTAATCCCAATGAAGCTCAAAAGAATCATCGCACTGTCCTTGTCCGCAGCAACCCTCGCCCTGTCTCTGACCGCCTGCGGCGGCTCGAGCAGCGCAGCTTCCGATAATGCACAGGCATCCGACAGCAATTCCGGCGATGCTGTAACCGTAAAGCTCGGCGTAGTCGGCAGCATCTACGAGGATCTGTGGACCCCGGCCAAGGAAAAGCTGGCTGACGAGGGCATCGACCTTGAGTTCGTACAGTTCTCGGACTACGTTACCCCGAACAATGCACTCGCTAACGGCGAGATCGATCTGAACGCTTTCCAGCACCGTATTTACCTGCAGAGCGAGATCGACAACTACGGCTACGAGATCGAGAATATCGGCAATACCTTTATTATCCCGTTGAACCTGTACTCCGACAAGGTTAAGTCGGTTGATGAGCTTAAGGACGGCGACACCGTAGCCATTCCGGACGATGTAACCAACGGCGGCCGTGCCCTCAAGGTTCTGGAAGCAGCGGGCCTGATCAAGCTGAAGGACAGCGCAGACTTCAACCCGACCATCGACGACATCGAGACCTACAACACCAAGATCACCATCGAGGAGCTGAAGGCAAACGTTATCCCGTCTACGCTGGCTGACGTTACCGCAGCTGTTGTAAACGGCAACTACGCACTGGATTTCGGCCTTAAGACCGAGGACGCCATCTACAAGGATGATCAGCTGGACATCGAGGAGTACTGGAACCTGATCGCAGCACGTTCCGCTGACCTCGAGGATGCAGACAAGCTGGAGACCTACAAGAAGGTTGTTGCAGCGTTCCAGTCTGATGAGACCGAGGCAGTATTCAATGACCAGTTCGGCGGCTACTTCATCAAGGCAGGCTGGGATCAGGATCTGCTGGCAGACAAGTAATTCATAATTATTCCTAATGCCGCCGGAAACAACCGGCGGTATTTTCGGCAGGGAGGAAACAGTAATGCAGATCAACAAACAGGCGCTGCAGGAGATCATTCCGGACAGCGAACGCCTGCTTTTTGAGGAAAATATTCCGTCGGAGTACCTGAGCGATGCACTCGGCCGCCGCACCGGCACGGCGGATGCGCTCGTGTTCGCGCTCTCGACCGAGGAGGTCAGCGGCGTGCTCCGGTACGCCAACGAAAACGGCATCCCGGTCACGCCGCGCGGCGCGGGCACCAATCTGGTAGGCTCGACAATTCCGCTGTTCGGTGGTATCATTCTGGATGTATCCCGCATGAACCGCGTGCTCGAGCTGGACCGCGACACGATGACGGTCACCGTCGAGCCGGGCATGCTGCTCAAAGATCTGCAGGCCTATGTTGAGGAGCACGGTCTGTTTTACCCGCCCGACCCGGGCGAAAAGGCCTCGAGCATCGGCGGCAACATCAGCACCAATGCGGGCGGTATGCGCGCAGTCAAGTACGGCGTAACGCGCGATTATGTGCGCGGACTGGAGGTCGTCCTTGCGGACGGCACGGTGCTGAAAGTCGGCGGCAAGCAGGTGAAGGACGCGAGCGGTCTGTCGCTCAAACATCTGCTCATCGGCTCGGAGGGTACGCTGGCGGTCATCACCAAGTGCCTGCTGCGCCTTCTTCCCAAGCCGGAGACCTCGGTGAGCGTGCTCGTGCCGTTTGCTGACCTCGGCACGGGTATCCGCAGCGTGCTGACCATCCTGCAGGCGAACGCCAACCCGACCGCAGTCGAGTTCATGGAGCGCAAGGTCGTAGCCCTCGGTGAGAGCTTTTCCGGCGTGCAATATCCGCGCCCGGATGCCGGCTCGTACATTCTGCTGACATTTGACGGCCACGAGAGCGAGGTCAACGCGAATATCGAGCGTGTGCGCCGCCTTGCACTCGACAACGGTGCGATCGACTGCATCGTGCTGCGCAGTGCGGAGCAGGCCGCCGACATTTGGAAGGTGCGCGGTGCGCTCGTTATGGCGGTCGAGGCTGTGTCCGAACAGGAGCCGGTGGACATCGTTGTGCCCATCAGCCACACGGCGGATTTCGTGCGCTATATCAACGAGCTGGAAGCGTCTTCGGGCGTGCGTATGATCGCGTTCGGTCATGCGGGTGACGGCAACGTGCATCTGTGCGTGGTGCGCGACGGCCGCGACCAGCAGATCTGGGAGCGTGAACTGCACGACAACATGGAGCAGGCATACGCGAAGGCGTATTCCTACGGCGGCGTAGCATCGGGTGAGCACGGCATCGGCATTTCCAAGCGGTCGTATTTCCTGCGGGAGACCGCGCACGAGAATCTTGCCGTGATGAACACCATCAAGACCGCGCTCGACCCGAAACATACACTGAACGACCAGAAATCTTACATTGTGGGAGGAAAATAACCATGCAGAGCTTATCTGAGCGCACCGCCGGCTTTACCGATTCGGTCATCCGCCGCATGACGCGCGTTTCCATGCAGTATGACGCGGTAAACCTGTCGCAGGGTTTCCCGGACTTTGAGCCGCCGAAGGAGCTGCTCGACCGTCTGGCGCAGGTGGCCTACGAGGATTACCACCAGTATTCCATTACCTGGGGTTCGCAGAACTTCCGCGAAGCGCTGGCCGCCAAGCAGACGTATTTCATGGGCCGCAGGATCGATCCGAACACCGAAATCGTCACCACCTGCGGCAGCACGGAGGCCATGATGGCCGCGATGATGACGGTCACCAATCCGGGCGATAAAGTCATCATTTTCTCCCCGTTTTACGAGAACTACGGTGCGGATACCATCCTGTCCGGCGCAGAGCCGATCTATGTGCCACTCGTGCCGCCGGATTTCCGCTTTGACGCAAATGTGCTTGAGGATGCGTTCCGTCAGCATCCGAAGGCCATCATCCTGTGCAACCCGTCCAATCCGTGCGGCAAGGTGTTCACCCGCGAGGAGCTGGAGATTATCGCGTCTCTCGCGGAGAAGTACGACACCTACGTTATCACCGACGAGGTATACGAGCATATCGTGTTCGCGCCGAACAAGCACACTTATTTTGCCACTCTGCCGGGCATGTGGGAGCGCACGCTGTCGTGCTCGTCGCTTTCCAAGACGTACTCGGTTACCGGCTGGCGACTGGGTTATATCATTGCCCCGCCGGAGATTATCGACCGTGCGAAAAAAGTACATGACTTCCTGACCGTCGGCGCAGCAGCACCCTTGCAGGAGGCTGTTGTTACCGGTCTCAAGATGGGCCAGGACTACTATGACGATTTGCAGGCCAAGTACACGCACAAAAAGGACCTGTTCCTCAAGGGTCTGGACGATTTGAAGATTGCCCACACCGACCCGCAGGGCGCGTACTATGTTCTGCTCGACATTGCCGAGTTCGGCTACGAGAGCGATCTTGCGTTCTGCGAGGATCTGGCGCATTATGTCGGCGTAGGCGCGGTTCCCGGATCGAGCTTCTTCCGTGAGCCGGTCAACAACCTGATTCGCCTGCATTTTGCCAAGAAGGACGAGACGCTGCTCGATGCACTCAACCGTCTGGAAGGTCTGCGTGATAAGATCAAACCGAAACACCGATAAACAGGAGGAAAAGCCGTCATGGATGTAAAGAAAGCCGCAGCGGAAACGAAGGACTACATCGTATCCATCCGTCGGGAATTTCACCGGCACCCGGAGCTGAGCCTGCAGGAATTCCGCACGGCGCAGCGCATCGAGGAAGAGCTGGACAGGTTCGGCATCCCGCACACGCGCGTAGGCGAAACCGGCGTGCTCGGCACGCTGAAGGGCGTAAAGGACAACGGAAAAGTGCTGGTTCTGCGTGCGGATATCGACGCGCTGCCCATTGAGGAGACGCACGAGTGCGTCTATCGCTCGGAGAATGCAGGCGTTATGCACGCCTGCGGCCATGATGCGCATGCTGCCTGCCTTCTGGGTGCCGCGAAAATCCTGTCGGAGAACAGAGACGCGTTCAGCGGAAAGGTCCGTCTTGTGTTTCAACCGGGAGAGGAAATCGGAAAAGGTGCAAAGCCGTTTGTCGCAGCCGGTGTGTTGGAGGGTGCCGAGCGCGTGTTCGGTCTGCACACGGCATACGATTTGGAGGCAGGCACGGTAGGACTCAAACCGGGCATCAACAACGCCGCAGTCGATCATTTCCGCATTCGCGTGCACGGTAAGTCCACGCATGTTTCCACGCCGCATCTGGGCGTAGATGCGCTGTACATCGCCAGCCAGATTGTTGTGGCAGTGCAGGGACTGGTTACGCGCCGCACTTCACCGACCGAGCCGGTCATCATCGGTATCGGCAAGCTGAACGCAGGCACGACCTACAACGCTGTGGCAGCATTTGCTGAAATGGAGGGCACAACGCGCACCATTTCGCAGGAGAGCCGCGACCGCGTCCGTGCACAGGTCAGTGAGACCGCGCAGAGCATTGCGGCGCTGTACGGCGGCACGGCGGAAGTCGAGTGGACGGACTTTGCCGCTGCGCTCGTCAATGACCCGCAGGTGTGCGAGGAAGCTGCTCGGGTCGTGGACGAGCTGCTCGGAGCAGGACACGTTGTCACCGACCGTGAGCTGTCGCTCAGCGGCGATAATTTTGCCGAGTTTGAGCTGTATAAGCCGGGCGCATATGCGTATCTCGGCACCGGCAATCCGGATTTGCCGCACACGATGATCACCAACCATAACGGCGGCTTCGATGTGGACGAGAATGCACTTGTGACCGGTGCCGGTCTGTATGTCGGCTATACAGTCGCGCGGCTTGGATAAAGAAAACCGCTCTATCCTTGAAAAAGACAGAGCGGACAGCGTATAATATAGATAAGTTAAGGGACGCTGTGCAATGATCAGCCCCCTAAACGTTTTTGCTCAACACGCATTTGTAAAGAAAGCGAAACGCTCAGCTATCGTTTGGTAGCTGAGCGTTTTGCTTTTGAAATTACAGTTTTGAACTTACATCCCGCACTCAAGTCCGTTATACCGTGTCACCACAAACGGATAGCTGAGTGTTTCAGGCTGGATGCCAAGCTGCCGCAGACCGGCGCACAAATCCTCGACAACCTGCATATCGTGGTCGCGCTGCGCAACGGACAGTTTCATTTTATCTCCATACGACGAGATCAGCAGCGCAAACGGCTGCACGGCGCACGGCAGGATTGCGCCGTAATCGAGTACATACGGACGGCAGCTTTCCGGCAGGGCGAACCGGCCGACATTGGTAATGAGAAAGCTGTCCTCGAGCACAAAATCAGTCGTGACCTTCTGTGCCGCCTGCATTTTCTCCGCGAGCGGCATGTCTGCCTCATGCAGCGATTCACAGCGGTCTGCGGCGGCTTTGGCACGATAGAGCAGCTGTTCGCGCTGCATCTGATCCTTCAAAAACGCCTTCGTGCGCCGGAACACCTCGTCATTCGGCAGATCGCGGTACTCCGGAAAATACGGCAGATCGATAAAGCAAATAAAATACCGCGTGGTAAGCGTCGGCAGCAGCGGACGCAGATCGACCGGAATCTCCGCGATAACCGGCTTGTCCGTTCCGCCAAACTTATCATCAAACGCTTTCATCATCAGCGGAGCCAGTACAGACAGCGGACTGACGCCGATGGACTTTGCGTAATCGTGCAGCTGAGAAAACGGGAACGTCACCTCGGTGACGACCTCGGAGCCGTCAGCGCCCCACTGTACCTCGGGGGCATGAACAGCCTCCGGCTTTTTCCAGATGCCATCCGGCGAAAATTCACGGTCTGCCAGCTGCTCGTAGCCGTTTGCGCTCTCTTCGGGAGACCAGCGGGTATCCATGCCGCGCACAGAGCCGTCATTCTCAACCGGGAAACCGCAGTTTTTCAGGTACTGGAACAGTACACAGCGGATAAACTCCTCGAATCCGCGTCCGTCCGAGATAGAGTGCTGATACTCCATATAGATGGTCTTGTCGTGGTAGCCGACGAGAAATAAGTATCCGTTCGTATCCTTGGAGCCGATGGTGTAGCGGGTGGATACGCCGTCGAACGGCAGCACTACGGCGGGCTGCACGTTTCGGCGGTAGCGGAACGCAGTTTCGGTCGGCTCGGCGGTCAGCATCATGTGCGGAAAGCGCAGCAGTGCCTGCTCGACGGCTTCGCGCAGCTTGTCCGGGCGCACTTTATCGCGCATGCGGATGGTGTGGCGCGGCACACAGGCGACGGTTTCATGGGTGTTGTACAGGAAGATTTTTGCATAGCTGTCCGTGCGGAGCAGCGGGTCATTCATGGTCATTATAGCATTCTCCTCAAAGCATAATCCGGCGCATCTTATATGGTAATTTCAGTATATCACCCTTCAACGACGTTGTAAATCAAAACGAGTCGAATTTGCACAGTATTATGCAAATATAGAACATGATGTACGATATAATGAACCGCGAGCCTGAAAATACTTGCGATTCGGTTGGCAGAGTATATCACGCCGGAGAAGCTGACATATGAGCATGGAATTTCTGCCGCGGCTGTTCGATTCGTTCTCGCGTGAGCGTATTCTGTGTGAGAAGCAAAAAACAAGCGACACCATATTTCGATTGGTGTCGCTTGTGTGCGTTTTCAGGCGCTGTCGGTATTGTCTGCCCTTGCAGGGCGGTTGTTCATACCATATCCGTTGGGTGGTATGGATCGGATGGGATTACTGGTCGGTGTAGCGGCTGAGGATAACCGCTACCTGAGCACGGGTTGCGGTGCCGTTCGGCACGAGCGTAGTCGGGGTAACGCCGGTTACCAGACCGTTGCCGTTCGCCCAGCTCATTGCTTCAGCAGCCCACGACTCGACAGAAGCTGCGTCTGCGTAGCCATCGAGTGCTGCACTGCCCTGCGGCGTATGACCGCGATAGGTATCGTAGCGGTACAGGATGGCCGCCAGCTGCTGACGGGTGATCAGTGTATCCGGCTGGAATCTGCCGTCGGTGAAGCCGTTGACAATGCCGTTTTCGGAGGCCCATGCGATGGCTTCTGCGTACCACTTGCCGTCCGCCACATCGGTGAACTGTGCGGTGGAAGCGGCCTTGCTGCCGCTCATGCGGTAGAGCACCTGAACCAGCATTGCGCGGGTCATGCCGTCATCCGGACCGAACTTGGTTGCGGTCAGGCCCTTGAACCAGCCGTTCTCGAGTGCAGTGTTGACCTCGTTGTAGAACCACTTGCGCAGGTTGACATCGGAGAAGTCGCTGCTGTACTCGTGGGTGATAACGAAGGTGGAGAAGTGGGTAGTCTTAAAGGTAGCCTTTCCGGTCGCTGCATCATAAATGACAGGCAGCTTTTCGAACGAGCCGTCCTCAGCAAGATAGTATGCAACCAGATGCGCGGCGTTCTCGCCGTTCTTGAGGCTGTATGCTACAGAAACCGAAGCCGTGCCGTTCAGCGCATGAATGCGGGTTGCAGTGCCGTTTTTCGGCTGCACCTGCGCAGAAATGTTCAGGATGGTGCCGTTCTTCGGCAGGTATTTGCGCTGTGCGTCAGTCAGGGAGGACTTGTCAGCGGAAGCGAGCGAAATACTTGCCATACCGTCAGCCTGTGCGGCGCTGCCGAGTGCGGTCAGCGTCTCACGGTCGAGTGCAACCGTGCCGTTCGGCAGGGTAAGCACTGCGCCGTTCTTTGCACCGGCAAGAGCAGCTACCACATCGCCGGTGAGCGATACCGCGCGTACGGTGGAGTCTGCGGACAGATCAAGCGTCAGCGAATCCTTGCCGGAAACCGCAGTCAGCTTGGAGCTGTCGGCGGAAACCGCTGCGGTGCCGTTCTTTACCGCAACCGTTGCGGGAATCTTGGTGCCGTCCGGTGCAGTGATGGAGGACGAGCCGT
>ONZR01000407.1_pt1 | contig 18990 bp, 11 predicted proteins | sample 1671691 | NCBI WGS metagenome assembly ONZR01 (sample SAMN06348182, study PRJEB24527) | human gut metagenome | biome: human gut; feature: ankylosing spondylitis patient; material: feces | host: Homo sapiens | place: China | collected 2015-10 | reverse complement strand
TCGGCACCGGTGCCGCCAACGCGGCCGAGACGACAGTGGACACTGCTGCAACAGTCACGTTCAAAGCGCCCAAAAAAGAGCAGCTGACCAGCGCCCGGCTGAGCGCATACAAGATCGCGGACTACGTGAACTATGGCACTGCCGAAAACCCGGTGTATGGTGTGAAGACCGCTGCGGGCGCCGATCGCACGAAGCTGGCTGCGGCTCTGACCACCGCCGGCTTCCATAACGTGCCGACCGATGGCACCACTGATTTGATGGCTTGGGCTATGAATCAAAAAACGACCACGGATACGGATGGTACCGTCACGCAGGTTCAGTTCGATCAGTCCGAGACCCGTCCGTGGAACAATCCGTCTGTGACGCGTAAGTTCGCGGATGCGCTGCAGGCCAACAACCCGTTCACCGCCACCGCGGGTTCGTTCGTGCTGAACGAGGCGACTGGCAGCGACACGGATGGTTGGACCGCTACGAACAAGACCACGCTGACTGCTGGCGTGTATCTGTTCCTGGACGGCAACGCATCGACCGATACCCTGACTCAGGCCGTCCCGATGATCGTGAGCACCGGCTCCGTTAACGCTGAGGGCGTTCTGTCGCTTGGTGATAGCACCACAAAAGTGGACATGAAGAGCACGGTGAGCGGCCCCCAGACGAAGTCCACCACCAGCAAGAGCGCGTCCGTGGGCGAAATCGTGCCGTTTGAACTGGGCTACACGATTCCGAATCCGGTCCCGACCGGCTTCACCCTGCAGTTCAAAGATATGCCAAGCAAGGGCCTGACCGTCGACTTCGCCAGCCTGACCGTTAAGGCCGGCGATGAGGTGCTGACTGGCCCCGATTACACGGTGGAAAACAACCTGACTGACAACAAGGGCGACGGCACCAATACTTTCGTGGTGAAGATCACCGACCCGGCCAAGTACGCCGGTAAGCTGATCACCATCACCTACAACGCCACCGTCAATGACGAGGCCGAGACAGTCGAGGGACAGGATTACCACGCGGTGACCAACAAGCTCGTCGGCAATGATGGCACCCCCATCCCCGGCACTGAAACCCTCACCAAGATCTTCGGCTTCAAGTTCACGAAGGTCAACGCCCAGGGTGAGGCCGTCGAGGGCGCGAAGTTCACGCTGAGTGTCGCAAAAGACCAGAACGGCGTGCTGCCGAACAGCGATAAGTACCCGCTCGAAGTCACGTCCAGTGCCAACGGCGTCGTCAAGTTCGACGGACTGAAGGCCGGCAGCTACACCGTGACCGAGACCGCGGTCGCCGACGGATACCAGAACTTCAAGGCCTCGTTCACCGTGGCCATCGATGAAAACGGCAACGTCACCTTCGCCGGCACCGACTCCTGGGGTCTCGCGCCCAAGGACAGCGCCGCCGACTACAAGGTGACCAACGTCAAGTCCGTCTTCGAACTGCCGAAGACCGGTGCTGCGGGCATCGCGCTGTTCGTGGTGATCGCCGCGCTGCTCGGCGGCGCTGCCGCCACCGTGTACGCCAAGTCTCGCCGGACCAGCCGTGCGCTGCGCTGACTGACACGATAACAGGCCAAGCCGCCACATGACGTGCATCCCGCACGAGCATGGTGGCGGCTTCGGCTTGCTGTAACCATTCGCCCCCCCCGGCAGCACCCCTGCCGGGGGCAACACAGTACATACACGAATTCGTTTCACGGCGATTGCAGTGACGGCCGGCACAACAACAGGAGGATGCGCATGGCATCGAGGAGACACGGATCGAAACGGCCGGCCACCTCATCCGGCAACGCCCCAGCCGTCAAATCCTCCCATGCGCCCGCACGGTCAACGATGACCCGCGGCCTGCCGGACAATGACGAGCGATCCTCGAATAATTCCCGCAAATCCTACCGAAACAGCTGTCGCAAACCCGCCGTGCAGCCGCAGCTCCCGTACTCGATGCTGAGCTTCAATCAGGCGACCGACATCTCCGACCTTGTCACGCAACGTAAACGACTGCGCATACAGCTCATCATCATGCGCATCGTCACGCTGATACTGGTCATAGCCGCTGTCGCCATCGCCGGATATCCCCTAGCGCTCCAATACCAGAGCTCGCTCAAACTCGCCCAAACCTCACGCAACAGCGCACAGCAGGTCGCCGGCTGGCCATACCCGCAAGCCGAAGACGCCCTCGCCGCCGCCCGCGCATACAACGCAAAACTCGCCAGATCCGGTCAACCCGTGCTGGGCGAGGCCATCGACCCGTTCAGCGCCGCACAAGGCGGGTCGAGAGCCAAAGGCGAGGACTCTGCTGCCTCCAAAGACAAGGAATACCAGTCCCTGCTCGACTCGGGCGACGAAGTGATGGGAACCATCAAGATCCCGAAAATCTCCGTCAACCTGCCGATCTACCACGGCACGTCACAGACCGCTCTGGCCTCCGGTGCCGGTCACCTGTACGGCTCCTCGCTGCCGGTCGGCGGGGACAGCACGCACTCCGTCATCACCGGGCACCGCGGTCTCGTCAACGCGATGATGTTCACGCGGCTCGACGAGATGAAAACCGGCGACTTCTTCTACATCGAAGTGATGGGGGAGACGCTCGGCTACGAGGTCGACCGCATCACCGTCATCAACCCGGACGACACGTCGCAACTCAAGATCGTGCCCGGCGAGGACCGAGTGACGCTGATGACGTGCACGCCGTACGGCGTCAACACGCAGCGCCTGCTGGTATCCGGGCATCGCGAGCCGATCCCGATGCCGGCGCCGGACCCGTCCGACCTGCATGACACGCGCACCATCGTGACGATGGTGGTGGTGTGCGGGCTGCTCGGCGGATGGCTGCTGCTCGGCGTGATCGGGCGGATTCGCCGGCTGCCGTTCAAGCCGATGCGGCACGCGTCGTCGTGGCCGTGGCGCATGCGTGGGTGAGGTGCGCCGGGTTCACGGGGGGGGCAACGGGAGGGTGTCGGCGGCGTCGCCGGTGAGGTCCTCGAAGGCGGACTTGCAAGGTTTTCGAGGGATCTCGCCGTGCGAATCGAACTTGCCGTGAGATGAACATGAACTTCCGGTCAATACCGTGCATATCACGGAAAGTGAGTGTACGATGAGGATTAGCCGATCAGGTGCATACAGCGTTGCATGTGGCCGGTTGCGGTAACAATGATTTGACCCGGTCGACGGGGCTCTCTGCAAGAGGGGGACATATGAGCAACACGTATCCAGATGGAGCGCCGCAGACTCCGTATGGTGATCCGAACAATGCTGCGGGCGCGGAAGGCGCGCCCGAACCGCAGCCAACGCAGGCTTTCCCGCCGGTGCCGGTCGTTCCTCTGCCCGGGCAGGGAGCGGGCGCGCCGACGGGAGCCCCAGCCGCCCCGTACGGGCAGGGCGGGGCCCCTTATGGTGCGCCGACTGCCGCGTACGGCGAGTCGCTCGCCGGGCTGCAGGGCGGCGCCGAGCCGTATGGATACCAGGCGGCGCCGTATGGGCAGGAACCGGGAGCGTACGGACAGTCGGGCGCTGGCTCCGCATACAACCAGGGTGGGGCTCCTTATGGTCAGCAGCCTGAACCCGGTCCGAACCCCTTCATCCAGCCCGATGGCGGAACTCCGTATGGTGGCGAGGCGCCTACCGCTGCATACGGTGAGCCGCTTGCCGGCGGTGCTCCGGGAGGGTACGGTCAGCCGGCCGCACCGTACGGCGGCGAGCAGCCGACCGCCGCGTACGGACAGCCATACGGCGCCAACCAGTACGGTGGCCCGCAATACGGGAACCAGCCGCCCGCAATCGCGCCGCAAGGCTACGGCGATCCGTACCAGCAGGAACCGCCGAAGAAGAAGAGCCGCGGCCCGCTCATCGCCGGCATCACCGCCGGTGTCGTTGCCGTCATCGCCATCATCGTCGTAGTCGTGCTGTTCGCCACCGGTGTCATCGGCGGCAAGAAGGACAGCAGCGCCGACGCGAAACCCAACACGTCCACCAGCCAGACGCAGGGCGACAGCAAATCCAATGGCGACAGCTCCAGCAACGGCAACTCCGACGGATCCGGCAGCAACGATCTGAACAACCTTGACGACGCGTTGCAGAACGGGGCCGACGACACCAACAACGATCTCAACAACGACAGATCCAACGGATCCTCCAGCTCCGGCAAGCCGTCACTGGAAGAGTTCGTCAACTCCAGCGAAATCCAGTCGCAGCTCGACAGCATGACCTCGTCGTACCAGGGCATGGGCATCAGCATCAAGGCGTACGCGGAAGGCAACACGCTCGTGTACGACTACACGCTGTCCGACACGTACAGCAGCATGGGCGACATGATGACGTCGAGCCTTGACGGGATGGACAGCACGTTCAAGTCGGTGGCGCAGACGCTCAACGAAACCTGCGACACCGGCGGCAACGCCAAGGTGCGCGTGTACCTGCATACCGAAAGCGGCAAGACGCTGTTCGACAAGAGCTACACGGAGTAAGCGGGTCCAGCTCGCGAGAATCCGACAAGGCGGGACGGTCATGATTGGCCGCCCCGCTTTTCGTATGCGCGTTCTTCGTAAGGATTGCACTCGCACTGGTTTACACTGGTGAGTATGAGAATCGCACGTTTTTCACTCAACGACAAGCCGCGCTATGCCTTCGTCCAGCAGGACCCGGCCGACGGCAAGGACTACCTGATCGAACTGGACGGATACCCGTTCGGAGCCGCGCCCGTCAAGCCCACAGGGGAGCGGTACGCGCTCGACGCCGATGGGCTGAGGCTGCTCGCGCCGGTGATTCCCTCCAAGGTGTACGGTCTCGCCAAGAACTACGAGGCGCACGCGCAGTTCATGCACGAGAGCGGGCACTCCGAGATTGCTCACGCGCCGGAAGACATGGTGATCTTCTCGAAGCCTTCCACGTCGGTGATCGGGCCGGACGATCCGATCGTCATCCCGTCGTATTCGAACGATATGAACTTCGAGCCCGAAGTGGCGGTGATTATGGGGCGTATCGCCAAGAACGTGCCGGTCGAGAAGGCCATGGACTACGTGCTGGGCTTCACGTGCGTCAACGACGTGACGCTGCGTGACCTGCAGGGGCTGGATCCGATGTGGACGCGGGCGAAGGGCTTCGACACGTCCTGCCCTATCGGCCCGTGGATTCAGACCGAGCTGGACTGGAAGGACGCGAAGATCTCCTTCACGCTCAACGGCGAGGACGTGCCGATGGCAAGCGGCACCACTGCGAACCTGATTCACGGCATCCCCGAGCAGATCGCCGCGATTTCCTCGTTCTCGACCCTGCTGCCCGGTGACGTCATCATGACCGGCACCCCGAACGCCTCCGGTCACCTCGATCCCGGCGACGAGCCCATCGTCCACGTAGCCGGCATCGGTTCCCTCCGCAACGTGGTCGTGCGCGGCTAGGCGACAGCACAGTGTGCTGTCGCGGCGCACGAGCCAAGCGACAGCGAGGCCAGATTGGGTCGGCCGCAGGCCGTCCGAAATTACGGGACCGTGCGCGGCATTGCCCGTCGCCTCGACCGGGACGCTGATGATTGGCTCGGGGAATCCATACCGTTTGAGCAGCAGGCGCAAGTGGGTCTCGGCCGGGGAGTCGGTGTTCTCGCGAATCTGGGTGAGTGCCCTGATGCATTGTTTTTGCCCTTGGAACGAGTCGCATGAGTGGATGAATTCTCTGAGTTCGGCCAGAGTGGTCCGTCTGCGTGCGGGGTCGCGGCATACCAGCGAGTCGCCGAATTCTATGAGGTCTTCGAGGGACAGCTCTTTGGCCATTTGGGCGAACAGCGCCTCGGGGGAGGTGCATAGGAGCCCATGCACCTCGATGGTTGCGCCCGAGGCGTCCGTATTGGGCCATACGCGGAGAATGATGTCTTTCGCGCGCGTCCGCCGCGTGGTTTTGAACGTGACAGTCGCTGCGGGGCGGTTCTTCGTTGATCTCAAACATGACCGCTCTCAAAACTCGCAGATACGAGAACTGTTTTGGCGGAAAATGGCGGTTTCGGGTTTCGCATCTGCGAGTTTTGAGAGCGTGTCGCACGGATTCGAGTTATCCACATTGCGTTTTGGCGCTTCAAAATCAGTGCAAAACTTGAGTCGCGTGCGCTCAACTTTCGGGAATAGAATGGGTGCCGAATCGGTTGTGCGTATCAGACACAGACGGAAAGCGCTGTGCGGGGCGGTTCGGATGTCGTGGGCCGCGGCCGCCAAAGCGTATGAGACATACGGAGGTTGATATGGAACAGAAGTTCACCACCATGGCCCAGGAAGTCATCGGTGATGCGATTCAGAGCGCGTCTGCCGCGGGCAACGCGCAGGTCGAGACACTGCACGTGATGGATGCGCTGCTGCGTCAGGAAAACGGCGTGATTCAGGGGCTGATTCAGGCGGCGGGCGGCAGCCCGCAGGCGATTGGCGCCGCGGTGCGCAATGCTCTGGTCAAGATGCCGGCGGCGAGCGGGTCCACCACATCGCAGCCGCAGGCGAGCCGCCAGCTGACGGCGGCGCTGGCACAGGCCGAGAAGGAGATGCAGCAGATGGGCGACGAGTACGTCTCCACCGAGCACCTGCTCATCGGCATCGCCGCATCCGCACCGAACCAGAGCGCGGACATCCTCAAAGCGAACGGCGTGACGGCCGCGGCGCTGCGCAAGGCCGTCCCCGGCGTGCGCGGCGGCGCCAAGGTCACCAGCCCGGACGCTGAGGGCAGCTACAAGGCGTTGGAGAAGTACTCCACCGATCTGACCGCCCGCGCCAAGGAGGGTAAGCTCGACCCGGTGATCGGGCGTGATCAGGAGATCCGCCGTGTGATCCAGATCCTGAGCCGCCGCACCAAGAACAACCCGGTGCTGATCGGCGAGCCCGGCGTCGGCAAGACCGCCGTCGTGGAGGGCCTCGCCCAGCGTATCGTGGCCGGCGATGTGCCGACCACGCTGCAGAACAAGAAGCTCATCAGCCTCGATTTGGGGTCGATGGTTGCCGGCTCGAAGTACCGTGGCGAGTTCGAGGAGCGCCTCAAGAGCGTGCTCAACGAAATCAAGAACGCCGACGGCCAGATCATCACGTTCATCGACGAGATTCATACGATCGTCGGCGCTGGCGCGGCCGAAGGCTCGATGGATGCCGGCAACATGCTCAAGCCCATGCTGGCGCGCGGTGAGCTTCGCCTGATCGGCGCGACCACGCTGGACGAGTACCGTGAGAACATCGAGAAGGACCCGGCGCTTGAGCGTCGTTTCCAGCAGGTGTTCGTGGGCGAGCCGAGCGTGGAGGACACGATCGCGATTCTGCGTGGCCTGAAGCAGCGTTACGAGGCGCACCACAAGGTGACGATCGGCGACGACGCGCTGGTCGCCGCCGCGACGCTCTCGAACCGCTATATTTCCGGCCGTCAGCTGCCCGACAAGGCCATCGATCTGGTCGATGAGGCGGCCGCGCACCTGCGCATGGAGCTCGACTCCTCCCCGGAGGAGATCGACGAGCTGCAGCGCAAGGTCACGCGCTACGAGATGGAGGAGATGCAGCTCAAGAAGGCCGAGGATCCGGCCAGCAAGGAGCGCTTGGAGAAGCTGCAGAACGAGCTCGCGAACACTCGCGAGAAGCTGAGCGGCCTCAAGGCCCGCTGGGATGCGGAGAAGGCCGGCCACAACAAGGTCGGCGACCTGCGCGCCCAGCTGGACGCCAAGCGCGTCGAGGCTGACAAGTTCACCCGTGAGGGCAACCTGGCCGAGGCGTCGAAGATCCTGTACGGCGAGATTCCGGCGATTCAGAAGCAGCTGGACGCGGCCGAGAAGGCCGATGCGGAAGACGGCGCGACGGGCGAGACCAAGCCCGAGCCGATGGTGCCCGACCATGTGGACGCCGATTCGGTGGCCGGCATCGTCTCCGAGTGGACCGGCATCCCCGTCGGTCGCCTGATGCAGGGCGAGAACGAGAAGCTGCTGAGCATGGAGGACTACCTCGGCAAGCGCGTGATCGGCCAGAAGGAAGCGATCGCGGCGGTGAGCGACGCGGTGCGTCGTTCGCGCGCCGGCATCAGCGACCCGAACCGTCCGACAGGCTCGTTCCTGTTCCTCGGTCCCACCGGCGTGGGCAAGACCGAGCTCGCCAAGGCGCTCGCCGACTTCCTGTTCGACGACGAGAAGGCCATGGTCCGCATCGATATGTCGGAGTACATGGAGAAGGCGTCTGTGAGCCGTCTGATCGGCGCCGCGCCCGGCTACATCGGCTATGAGGAAGGCGGCCAGCTGACCGAGGCCGTGCGTCGTCGTCCGTACTCGGTGGTGCTGTTCGACGAAGTCGAGAAGGCTAACCCCGAAGTCTTCGACGTGCTGCTGCAGGTGCTGGACGACGGGCGTCTGACCGACGGCCAAGGCCGGACTGTGGACTTCAAGAACACGATCCTGATCATGACCTCGAACCTCGGCTCGCAGTTCCTGGTGAACCAGGACATGGACGCGGACGCCAAGAAGAAGGCCGTGATGGACGCGGTGCACATGAACTTCAAGCCGGAGTTCCTGAACCGTCTGGATGAGATCGTGATGTTCCATCCGCTGACCCGTGAGGAGCTGGGCGGCATCGTCAACATCCAGGTCGCCCAGGTGGCCTCGCGTCTGACGGATCGCCGCATCAAGCTCGACGTCACCGATGCGGCTCGCGAATGGCTCGCCAACACCGGCTATGACCCGGCGTACGGCGCTCGTCCGCTGCGTCGTCTGGTGCAGACCGAGGTCGGCGACCAGCTGGCGCGCATGCTGCTCGCCGGCAAGGTACACGACGGCGACACCGTGCTCGTCGACCAGACCGGTGGCGAGCATCTGGAACTCGGTACCATGCCCGAGGATCCGGATGCCGGTTCCGATGCCGACGTCACGGTCGAAGACGTCACCGAAGACAAGTGATGGCCGGGTGATGGCCGCATAATGGCCGAGTCGCGATGAGGGGAGGCCGGGCTCAATACCCGGTCTCCCCTCAATGCGTCATAAGTGCGTCACGCTGTGCGGGTCTCGTCACGCGGCGCGCGCTCGCACAGCGTGACGGTTCGTGAGAAGCCTTATTTTTCAACGTTTTTGGAGTATGCGTCACTCTGTGCGCTCGCTCTGCGTGACGTGACCCGCACAGCGTGACGCTGCATAGTGCGTGTGTAGGCGCTGTGGTGCCCGGATTCGCGCGTAAGTCCGAACGCGTCGCGACCCCTATTCGCCGACCGCGGCGCGCTGCTCCACGAACTCGCATCCAGCTATCGCGCGGGCCATGGCGTCGCGCATGGTGGACAGGAACACGCCGTCGCGCGTGAACGCCAGCGCCTGCACCTCGATGCCGTACGGCGAAAAACCGGTGAGCTTGACGAGTGGTTCACTGCCGGGTTGCGCGAATTCGACGGTGGCCGTGGCCACCGCGCGCTTCACCGCCTCCGTCACGTGCGCCGGGTCGCTGCCGGCTTTCGCGGTGAACGTCATCGTCACGCATCCTTCATTGGACGGCGTGAGCTTCTCCAGCGACGCGGTGTTGAGCACGGAATTGGGTATGACCATCTCGTTGCCGTTGCGCTCGCGCACCACCGTCTGCCGCCACGTGATGTCCTTGACCACGCCGGTCGCCCCCGCAACCGACACCAGATCGCCCGGCTGTATCACCTTGCCGAGCATCAGCCCGAAGCCCGAGATCACGTTCGCCACGGTGTCTTTCAGACCCAGCGACACGGCGATGCCGCCGACGCCGAGCGCGGTCATCAGTGTTGTCGGGCTGATGCCGAACACCGGCTGCAGCACGATGGACGCGGCCAGTATCCACACCAGCACGCGCATGATGTTGATGAATATCGACGCGCTCGGCATGTCCGTCCGATCCAGCACCTTGCGCATCACCCGTGCCAGTCCCTTGGTGATCAACAGCGCGGCGACGATCGCCACCAGCAGGAAGATGATTTTCCCGGCGTTCGCCTCGAACCATTGCAGTATCTGATCCATGTCGCCTCCAGGGTCGCGTCCGCGCACCCCGCGGCGGCGACTGCTCTACAAGCCACTTTAGTGGGCGGTTTTGAAATCTCCTGGAATGTCGCCTTTGAAAATGCGGCTCCAGTAGGCAAGCATGTTCTCCTTCGACATCGACAGGTACACTCCCATGGCGAGCACGGCGACATCCTCGTTGAGCAGGTCGTCGACCGAGAGTCTCTTGCTCAGCTCCGGCCACCGCCGCAGCACCGCGAGGATACCGCCGACGGTGAAGTCGAGCATCAGGTCGGTTTTCAGATCCAGGTTGTCGGCGTCGAGCTGGAGGTCGTTGATGATCATCAGACGGCCGAAGTCCTTCAGCGACTCGATGAGCTCGGGCGAGCTATGGCTGCCGGCGAGCAGTGCCAGACGGTCGAGCCGCTGCCGCTGAACTGGGTCGTTCATCACCAGGGAGCATTGGCGCCTCCATTCGATGTCGGGATTGAGGTCGGCGCGTGGCGCCTGCACGGTCGAGTGCTCCACGGCGTGCATGATCGCCGAATCGGCCAGCTCCGGCAGGCTGGCGTAATGGTAGTAGAACGAGTTGCGGTTGACATGCGCCTCGCGTACGACTTCGGTGACGGTGATCTTGCGGTATTCGTGGTCTGCGAGCAGCTCCCAGAACGCGTTTTCGAGGCGTTCGGTCGCGGAGAGTATCTCGGAATCCTTGCGTGGGCGCGGCATGATGGTTCCCTTCCTGCGTGACGTGCGGCTATCGTTTATTGGGCACTATGTCTATATGTGTGATATGGATTATTGTAGGGCGGATTGTGAGGCGGATGATCGGAAAATAGGCGAACTGTCCATTTTTCTCGGTTGGCGAAACAGAGTTCGGGCACGAGGCGGCTACCGCGAGGAACGGGACCGGACCGCGGCCATGAGCAGCCCCATCGCCTCGATCAGATGACGGCGATCCGCCTCCGACAGACCCACGAACGTGTTGATCATCGTGGGAACGGCCTTCAGGCCGGCCGCCATGAGATCGGAAATGCTGTCGGCATGGCTCGACCGCAGCACGGAGAACAGGACGTCCACCGCGCGCTCGCGGTCCTCGGTGCTCAACGATTCCAGCCAGCCGTTCAACGACCGGTTGAACAGCTGGGAACTCGGCGACACCTGCGGCAGATATTCGAAATCATTGCCCGAGACCTGCCAGGAGAACGTCAGATGCTGCATCACGCCCTTCTGGTCGGAGCGTACAACCCGCATCGGCTCGGGCGTCTCCAGAATCATGCCGACAATCGAGGAGTCCGGTACGATCTTCACGATGAGGGGCATGACGCTCCGATACGGATCGCTGCCGACGATCTGCGACGGGAACCCTGGCCCGTCCAGCGAATACACCGCCGTGACACGCCGCTGCGCCGGCTCGGGCGCGTTCATCGCCGCATACACGGCCAGATTGCCGCCCTTGGAATGCCCCAGCAGCACCATCGGGCCGCGCCACAGGCGCGCCACGGCGCACACATACTCACACGCCGCATGCTGTGCGGGCACCGGGTAGCGAAACGCCATGTTGAAATCCTCTTTCCAACCCACGAACGAGTCGTCCGTGCCGCGGAACGCCACCGCCAGCGTGCCGCCCGGCAGCAGCATGGTCACGGCGGCGAACTGCATCTGCTGTTCCTCGCTGAAATGCTCGTCGGATGCGTCCACGCGAACGCAGGCAAAGCGCGGATTGACTCCGATGGCGGCGTACAGCTCCTGCGTCAGGCGCGGGTCGGCGAGGCCGTTATGGCCGCTCTCCACATGAAAATCATCGGGGGTCAGCGCCTCCGACACCGAAGCCAGCGTTGCGTCGCCGAACTCCGGGGCGGCCAAATGGCGAATCGAGCGCACCGGATGGCGCACGTCGATGCTGCTCAGACGTCTGCGGAATGTGCCGGATCGTGCCTCGACATCGGCCAGAGTCCGCACGCATGCCGGCATGTCCTGATAGACAAGCGACGCCAGCACCAGCGCGTCGACGGCGTTGAACGGTGCGTCGACGCCGAACGGGCGGGTCTCGGAACGTGCATAATCGATGATGTTGGGCGTCGTGCACCTCCTTTCCGCCGCGGCGGGGCTATGCTTGTCGTCCGGAGCCGCTAAGGGCCGGGCGGGTGACCGGTTACCCGTCAATATACCCGGTTCCCAACCCGCGCGAACCCAACAACAACCGGCGACATGCCCTGTTGTGCGTGGTCGGTGGTAAAAACGAAACCAGAGTCCAACGGGGAGGTTGTGCCATGATCAACGAAACATACAAAGCCATGCTCGGCGGCAAATCGGTCATTCGAACCCTGAGTGAATACGCGACCGCAAGGGGCACCGAAATCGGATACGACAACGTGTTCGACTATTCGCTGGGCAACCCGAGCGTGCCGTGCCCGTCCAGCTTCACCAAGGCGATGATCGACATGTACGAGACCGCCGATCCGGTCGCGCTCCACGGATACAGCCCGTCGCTGGGCAACCCGGAGGCGTGCCGCACCATCGCCGAAAGCCTCAACCGGCGTTTCGGCATGGACTACACGGCCGGCCACATCTTCCCGACGACGGGTGCCGCCGGTGCGCTCGCCCACGCGCTGCGGGCCGTCACCAAGCCCGGCGACGAAGTGCTCACGTTCGCGCCATACTTCCCCGAATACCATCCGTATGTCGAAGGCGCGGGCGCACGGCTGACCGTCGTGCCCGCCGACATCGAGAGCTTCCAGATCAACTTCGCGGCGTTCGAGGCGGCGCTGAACCCCGAGGTGGCGGTCGTGCTCATCAACACGCCGAACAATCCCTCCGGCGCGGTGTATTCGGCCGAAACGCTCGACCGGCTCGCGGGTATCCTGCGGGCGAAGCAGGCCGAATACGGTCACGACATCTTCCTGATCAGCGACGAACCCTACCGCGAGATCGTGTTCGACGGCGGCACGCAGCCGTACCCGGCCAAGTTCTACGACAACACGCTGACCTGCTACTCCTGGTCGAAGTCGCTGAGTCTGCCGGGCGAGCGCATCGGCTACGTGGCAGTCAACCCGCGGGCGACCGACGCCGAACTCATCGTGCCGATGTGCGGGCAGATCTCGCGCGGCACCGGCCACAACTGCCCGAGCTCCAGCATGCAGCTCGCCGTGGCGAAGATCATCGATGAGACCAGCGACCTGAGCGTGTACGAGACGAACATGAACCTGCTGTACGATGCGCTGACCTCGATCGGCTTCGACGTGGTGCGCCCGGGCGGAACGTTCTACATCTTCCCGAAGGCGCTGGAAGCCGACGCGAACGCCTTCTGCATGAAGGCCAAGGAATACGACCTGATCCTGGTGCCGTCCGACAGCTTCGGCGTGTCCGGGTACTTCCGCATGGCCTACTGCATCGACACCGACAAGGTGAAGCGGTCGATTCCGGTGCTGGAGCGCTTCGCGCGCGAGGAATACGGATTGTAGGCGAACCCGCGCTCTCAAAACTCGCAGATACAGCACCAAAATGTCGATTCTGGGGCTGTATCTGCGAGTTTTGAGAGCGCGTTCCGTCTAAGAGCATCCAAAAAGCATCAGAAAACATTCGAAAACCGTTCCGCAAGGTTGCAGGACGGTTCAACGTCAGGCGCAGGGGCCGCTAGGAAAGCCGTCGTTCAATGGAGTCAATCCAAGGAAAGGACGACGACCATGAAACCCCATGACATGCAACCCCATGCGAGCCCCGGCGGTATGGTGCTGATTCGGCACCTCTCGGCCGGTTCCGCTGGCTCCGCCTCAACCGTGCAGCCGCCGAGCGGCAACTTCGGTGGCGGCGCCAACACCATGCAATACGACTATTCCGGCAGCTACTCGGTGTCGCTCACCGTCGGCGAAGACTCCACCGCCGTCATCGACGGTACCGACATCACCGCCTCCAGCTCCGGGTCGAACGGCGTCTTCGCCACCGATTCCGGAACGGCGCTCGTCAACGACACATCGATTGAGACCATGGCCGACAATTCACGCGGGCTGGACGCGACCTACGGCGGCACGATATTGGCGAACAAGATCACCGCGGACACGCAGGGCGACCACAGCGCCATCGTCGCCACCGATCGAGGCGGCGGATCGATCTCTCTCGCCGATGCGACGCTGAGCACCGTCGGCTCCGGCTCCCCGCTGCTGTATTCCACCGGCGACATTCAGGTGAACAACGTCTCCGGAACCTCATCCGGCAGCCAGATCGCCGGCATGGAAGGCCTCAATACGATCCTGATCAAGGATTCGACGTTGGAAAGCACGGTCACCGGCAAAACCGCATCCGACCCGATCGCCACGGCATCATCATCTACCAGTCCACCTCGGGCGACGCGGAAGCCAGCACCGGCGAGCACGCCACGTTCCAGTCGGTCGATTCCACACTCAGCTCCGCCCATCGGATCAGGGTCGATGTTCTACTTCACCAACACGACCGCCGATGTGGTGCTGCAGAACACTGAGCTTGATTTCGACACCGGCGCGGCGACGGTCACGGACAACGCGGCGGCCGGCTCCGGCACGGGCACGGCGAGCGACGTCCCCATCACTGTGAATGTCGACGGCACGTCCACGTGGGTGGTGGCGAAGGATACGACCATTTCCGCGCTCAACGTCGCTTCCGGCGGCGACGGCAACGCCGTCACCATCGTGGCGAACGGCAAGACCGTGGTCTCCGGCAGCGGCGACGTGACCGTCACGGTGACCGGCTCGTATTCGACCTCGGTCTCGGCCGGGAGCGACACGGAGCTGTCGAGCGACACCATCGACCGCAGCGAGTTCGACAGCCGGTTCGGCACATCGACAGCGTGGACGATGGCATAACCATGGCGGCGTGCCAGACATCAGCATCAGCAATCACTTCATCAGTCAGTTTTCAAAGGAGTCATCATGACCAGCAACAATAGCAACAATGTCAACAATGCGAATGGCGGCGAGAGCGGCAATGGCGCGGATGGTGCCATCGAGGGCGTCGCTATCGAGGTGGCGGCGAACGTCACCGGTTCGGAGCAGCGTCAAGCGGCTGTGAATGACGCCGCTGTGGCTGATGGTTCGGTGACTAACGGTTCGGCGGGCGGCTGGGGCGTGGAGCCCGGTTCCGCGGCTGGTCGGGCCGATGGTGGCCGGGCTGCGGCAGACAACGGCGGTACAGACGAGTATGCGGGGAATCGTGCGGCTGGTCTGGGAGACGCCGAATGGGCTGCCGGGACAGGGGCTGCTGGATGCGGAACCGCCGGATACGGATCGGCTGGGTATAGGCTCGCGGCAGCTCCGGGCAGTTCCGGCTATGCGCCGAACGGTCCGATGCCGGGGAGCTACGGCGAGGGATCGCGTGCGGCGTGGTACGCGCAGAATGCGCCGACGCAGGCAATGAATCCGCAGCCGGGGAATATGCAAGCGGTGAGTGGCCAGAACATGAACGCGCAGGACGCGAATATGCAGGGCGCGAATACACCAGATGCGAACGCGCAGGGCGGCCGGGGGCCGGTGCCTGGAGCAATGGGCGGTCAGGTCCCGACACCGAAAGGCTCGAAGGGCGGCGAACACGCGTTGAGCGGTAAGACGTGGGCATCGCTCGCCGTGGTGTCTCTGGTCTGCGGCCTCGTGGGCGGCGTCGGTGGAGCGCTCGCGGTGAACGCGCTGACCGACGACGAAGATGGCACGGGCAGCAGCCAGCAGATGCAGATGCCCGGAGGCGTGGGACAGCCGCCCAGCGGCGGCCAATTCGGCAATGGGCAGTCTCAGCAGTATGGCGGCTCAGGGAAGTCGGACAGCCAGCTCGGCAGTGGTTCCAGTGGCTCCGACGGCAGCTCCAGCGGTTCCGGTTCCTCGTACAGCTCCGACGGCAGTGATGCGACCACAATGTAAGCCATGATCCGGGCAAGGCTCAGCGCGAAGTGAAAGCGTCCAACCGCAATCGCGTCCAACCGCAATCGCCCCCCCCCCCCTATGCCCCCATCATCCTCGTCAAATTACGGGTTGAAATAGCCGTTCTGGGCAATTCCCCGTGCGAAATCGCCGTTTTGAGCTCGAAAAACGGCGATTTCACACGGGGAATTGCGGATTTCGGCTATTTCACCCCGTAATTTCGCGTTCTGTTCGCCCTCCACAGCCCGTAAATGGCCCAGCCAGTCGGGCTTTACGGCTCATCCGGCCAGCGCATCGCTGACGAATCGGTCGACCGTCGACCAATGCGGCCCTTGCCTCCTCGGCTGCATCACGGCGCACGCCCTCCAGCTTGGCGCCGGGAACCTTACCGGCCCTGACCAGTTTCATCATCGAAAGCGGCGCCTGCGTGTCAAGGACAAATCGGAACATGAACGCCGACGTGGCCAGCGTCAACGCGCCTGCGGATGCCGCGGCGATGCCGGTAATTCGGCATCCGCGCCGTACCCGGCCGGCGCGTCGCGAGCGAAATGAGTCATGCCGATGCGTGAAAGCAGCCGGCGCAAACGCATCGCAGCTTCCCCTGCGGATACCCTGTGCCGACTGGATTCCAAGCCGGCTGCACGGCCCAAGCGCGGCCGGCATGCCCGGGAAGAGCGCGAAAGGCGTAAAATCCTCACGACCTCTAGCGAACCGCGCGAACGGTTGTTAGTGTTGATGCACAGACGATTTCGGTTGCCGCGGCAGGCGTGCCGAACGCCGCATATACCGCTTGGTGCGCACCAGACGTAGAGCGGCGGTCTCCAAAACCGCAGGTCGTTGGTTCGAAGCCAACCGCGTATGCCAGTCACTTGTTTTTTCGGGGTCTGCCTCCGCCGACGCCCCGACCGGGACGCTTCGTGTTCCATCCGTCTATCGTCTCCGGGAGCCAGCCGCGCGTGCGGCCTATCATGGCGTCGGGTTCGGGGAGCTTGAGGTTGAGCAGGCCGCCGCTGGTTATGCCGAGGCGTTCGGCGACCTGCTTGACGCCGAGAGATATGCAACCCGAGAACACGCGACACGCAGTGAATCTTAACGACCGCAGGACTAGGCGAACAACAAATGGCACTACGCAGATGCTCATACACCCGCTGCCACCTGCCCGTCACCCGCGGCCAAGCATGGGACCTCGGACATAACGACCGGCGCGACAGATACAACGGACCCGAACACGTGAGCTGCAACCGCAAAGCGGGAGCAGCCAACAGCAACCGCATGCGCGAACACTGGAACAAGCGAACAGGAAACAACGTGGCGACTGCAGGCCGGGTGAGCCTACTTCTTCTTCGGCACGTAGATCACAGTGTCGATCAGTTCTCGGTAGTGCGCGACGATCTGCGCGCGGCGGGTCTTCAGGCTGGCCGTCAGCATGCCGTTGTCTTGTGTGAACTCGTCGGGCAGAATCTCGAACTTGCGGATCGACTCGGCGCGAGACACGCCCTCATTGGCCTGATTCACCGCACGCTCGACTTCGGTGTGCACGATCGGATTGCGGGCCAGCGACGCCAGGTCGGACTCCTCCTGAGCGCCCTGCGATTTCAGCCACGCGTTCGCATCGGCGAGATCCAACGTGACCAGCGCGGCCACGAACGGCTTCCGGTCGCCGATGACCAGGCACTGGTTCACAACCGGCGATGTCATCACGGCGGCCTCCAACAGGCCGGGGGAGACGTTCTTGCCGCCGGCGGTGATGATCAGATCCTTCTTGCGGCCGGTGATCGAAATGAAGCCGTCCTCGTCGATGTCGCCCAGATCGCCGGTATGCAGCCAGCCGTCGACGATCTGCTCGGCGGTCACATCGGGATGGTTGTGGTATCCGCGGCAGACCAGATGGCCGCGTACGCACAGTTCGCCGTCGTCCGCGATACCCGCGGTGACGCCGCTCATCGGCATGCCGATCGTGCCGATCCGATTGTTCTCCGGCAGGCTCACGCACACCGGCCCGCAGGTCTCCGTCATGCCGTAGCCCTCAAGCAGCGGCATGCCGATGCCGTTGAAGAAGTGCGAAAGGTTGGCATCCATCGGGGCGCCGCCGGTGATGGCGAAGTCGGCGTTCGGGCCGAAAATCGTGCGGATCTTCTTGTACACCACCAACTCGTAGAACCCGTGGGCGAGGCGCCCCCGCCACGGCAGTTTCTCGCCGGCCTGCTCGGCCTTCGACCAATCCCGCGCCACGTCCGCCGCACGCAGGAACATCTTGCCGGCGATGCCCTTGCCGGCGCGCTGCGACGCTGCGTTATACACCTTCTCGAACACGCGAGGCACCGCCAGCAGCAGCGTCGGGCCGAACGACTCGAAATCCTTGACGATCGTCTTCATATCGGAACTCAGTCCCAACGTCAGCGTGCCGCAGAAGCTCAGCAGCTCCATGAACCGCGCGAACACGTGGCTCAGCGGCAGGAACAGCAGCAGACGGCGGTCGGGCCACGCGCAGGCGCGGGGCATGTACTGCATGGCCGACAGGCACAGGAACGCCAGATTGCGGTGCGACAGCTCCACGCCCTTGGGGGTGCCGGTGGAGCCGGACGTGTAGACGATCGTCGCGAGGTCGTCGCCGTGGGCGTCGTTCTTGCGCGCCCAGAACTCCTCGTCGCTCACTTCCTTGCCATACGCCTGCAAGGCTTCGAGCGCGCCGGCCTCGATCACGAACACCTTGCGCAGCGACTGCACCTCATCGTGGATGGATTCGATCTTGTCGCGCTGCCCGTCGTCCTCGGCGAACGCGATCGTGGCCTGCGAATCGTTGAAGATCCAGCTCACCTGAGCGTCGGAATTCGTCTCGTAGACCGGGACGGTGAGCGCCCCGACCGCCATGATGGCCATGTCGAGCGCGGTCCATTCCCAGCGCGTACGCGACACGATTGACACGGCGTCGCCCTTCTTCACACCCAAGCCGATCAGACCCTTGCCCAGGGCGATCACCAGGTCGCGGAACTGCGTCGCGGAGAACGACTTCCAGCCGCCGTCCGCCTTGTATTCGACGGTCGAGCCGTCCGGGTCGCGCTGGGCGCGGCGGTCAAGGAAATCAAACAGGTTGATATCGTCGTCGATCGGTTCCTTCAGCGGATTGGTGAACTCTTTGACCATGGTCGAGGAATTTACTGTCATACTCTCTTGAATACTCTCAGCGCGG
>ONZR01000404.1_pt1 | contig 19028 bp, 15 predicted proteins | sample 1671691 | NCBI WGS metagenome assembly ONZR01 (sample SAMN06348182, study PRJEB24527) | human gut metagenome | biome: human gut; feature: ankylosing spondylitis patient; material: feces | host: Homo sapiens | place: China | collected 2015-10 | reverse complement strand
TGATGTCATCACCGGCATCATTCAGCAGTCGGCGCACGGCGCTATCAGTCACCTCTTCATCCGCTATCACGATCGGACGCATGTGGAGCTCCACCAGCTTCTGCACATACTTCATCTTGGCATCCATCGGCAGTTTCATACGGCGGAAGATGTTAGGAATCATCTTGGCACCGATAATGTTATGGCTGTAGAAAGTCCATCCGATGTTGTTGTCCCATCGCTTGCTCCTCGGCTTGCCTATATCATGGAAGAGGGCAGCCCAGCGAAGCCAGAGGTTATCAGAATGCTTGCACACATTCTCGAGCACCTCCATCGTATGGTCGTAATTGTTCTTGTGGGCTTTTCCGTTGCGGGTCTCCACCTTATCCATCGCCACCAGTTCCGGCAGGATGAGATCGAGCAGTCCGGTATCCTTCAGATAATAGAAGCCGCTGCTGGGATGCTTGGAGAGCATGATCTTGTTCATCTCGTCGCAGATACGCTCGCCACTGATAATCTTCAGTCGTTCGGCATTGCGCGAGAGAGCGGCATAAGTCTCATCTTCTATCTGGAAATTGAGCTGGGTAGCAAAACGTACACATCTCATCATACGGAGCGGGTCATCAGAAAAGGTGATATCCGGATCGAGCGGAGTGGCGATGATGCCATCTTCCAGGTCATAGACACCATCAAACGGATCGACAAGTTCACCAAAACGGTCCTTGTTCAGGCAGACCGCCATTGCATTGATGGTGAAGTCGCGGCGGTTCTGGTCATCCTCCAGGGTTCCATCCTCTACAATCGGCTTGCGCGAATCACGGTTGTAACTCTCCTTTCGTGCTCCCACGAACTCCACTTCTGTATCCTTATACTTAACCTGTGCGGTTCCGAAATTTCGGAACACCGAGAGATGTGCCTTCTTGCCCAGCTTCTTCTTGAGGGCAGAAGCCACCTCAATTCCGCTCCCCACCACCACGACATCAATGTCATTGGAAGGGCGCTCCAGGAAGAGGTCGCGCACATATCCACCTACTACATAGCATTCCACAGACAGCGCATCCGCCGTCTCTGAAATCTCGTGAAAAATATCCTTATCTAGTATTTGCGCCAGTTCGGCATTGGTCAAATTTCTCATACTCATTTTATTTCGGGGTGCAAAGTTACTGCAAATCGAAGACAATACAAAATAAAAAAGCACTTTTTTTATTTTTATTGTTGAGATGCAGCGTAACTTGTCTAAAGTTACTGCAAATAATGTAAAATACAAAATAAATATTTGGCTATTTCACAATAAATGCGTAAATTTGCACCGAATTTCGAAATTATTATGGCAGATTTATTGAAAACAGAACAGCAGTTTAAAGTTGTTATGGGAGAATGCAGGGCATTATTTGAGAAGAAGCTTCACGATTATGGAGCCTCTTGGAGAATCTTGCGCCCATCTTCCTTAACCGACCAACTCTATATCAAGGCGAAGCGCATCCGCTCGCTTGAAATCAAGAAAGAATCACTCGTAGGCGAAGGCATCCGTCCGGAGTTTATCGCGCTGATTAATTATGGTATCGTAGGACTCATCCAGCTGGAAAAGCCATTCGTGGATGAAGTAGATATGACACCAGAAGAGGCAATGAAGCTCTACGACAAGCACGCTCAGGAAGCCCTACAACTGATGCTCAAGAAGAATCACGACTACGACGAGGCCTGGCGATCGATGCGAGTGAGCAGCTATACCGACTTTATTCTCACCAAGATACAGCGAGTAAAGGAAATCGAGGATATCGCAGGAGCCACACTCGTATCAGAAGGCATTGATGCCAACTATATGGACATCATCAACTACGCAGTTTTCGGTGCCATCAAAATGGGAGAAAAGTAAGAAGGCTCATCCTATAATAAGAAGGTTCATTCTATCAGGTAAAAGAGAAAAATGATATGACGGCAAAGCAGATTATAACAAAAACAGCGGTGAATATCGGGCGACTGCTCGTGGCTGTAACCTTCATCTTCTCAGGATTCGTGAAGGGAATGGATCCACTGGGCACGCAATACAAGATAACCGATTATCTGGAAGCGCTGCATATCGACTGGATGTTTCCCGACTGGAGCACCCTGGTGATGTCGGTATTGCTTGCCACTGCTGAGTTTGCCATCGGTATCTTCCTTCTCTTCGCCATCCGGCGGAGACTGACGAGCAAGATTACCCTTGCCGTGATGATTGTGATGACGCTGATTACACTCTGGATCGTCATCGCAGACCCAGTAAAGGATTGCGGATGCTTCGGTGATGCCGTAGTGCTCACCAATATGGAGACATTCATCAAGAACATCATCCTCCTGATATTCGCCGTCCTGCTCTGGAGAAAGCCGCTGGAGATGCCGAGACTCATTTCGAGACAGACACAGTGGGTGGTGATCAACTACACCTTCCTCTTCTCCATCGTGATGAGCACCTGGAGCCTGTGGTATCTGCCGCAGTTCGACTTCCGCCCTTATCACATCGGCGCCAACATTGCCAAGGGTATGGAGATTCCGAAGGGAGCCAAGCAGCCGAAGTTTGACACCACCTTCATCCTGGAGAAGAACGGCGAACGGAAGGAGTTTACGATAGACAACTATCCCGACTCTACCTGGACCTTCATCGACAGCAAGACGGTGCAGACCGAAGAAGGCTACGTGCCTCCTATCCACGACTTCAGCATAGAAGATATGAAGACGGGCGAAGACATCACCCAGGAAGTGATTCACCGCAAGGGCTACACCTTCCTGCTCATCTCGCCACATCTCGATTTTGCCGATGACAGCAACTTCGGAAGCATCGATGAGATATACGAGTATGCCACCGACCATGACTATCCCTTCCTCTGCCTCACGGCAAGTACGGAGAAAGCCATCAGGCACTGGCAAGACATCACGGGAGCAGAATATCCCTTCTATATCACAGACGAGACGACGCTGAAGACCGTGATACGCAGCAACCCGGGACTCCTGCTGCTGAAAGACGGCACCATCATCAGGAAATGGAGCCACAACGACCTGCCTAAGATGGCAGACCTGGCAGGCAAGCCACTGGAGAAGACTGAAATCGGCAAGATGCCGGAAGTAAGTGCCGCCAAGAAGATAGCCGGCATCATCTCCTGGTTTGTCATCCCGCTGGTACTCCTTACCATCGCCGACCGGCTTTGGGCATGGGGTGCCTGGATCAGAAAGAAAGAGAATTCAAACAGAATATTATCAACTTTTAAAAAGAAAAGAAAAATGAGAAAGAAAATTGTAGCAGGTAACTGGAAAATGAACATGAACCTGCAGGACGGTGTTGCTCTCGCTAAGGAGATCAACGAGGCATTGGTAGCAGACAAACCAAACTGCGACGTAGTAATCTGTACTCCATTCATCCACTTGGCTTCTGTAGCTCAGGTTTTGGATTCAGAGATTGTAGGTCTTGGTGCAGAGAACTGCGCAGACAAGGCTAAGGGTGCTTTCACAGGTGAGGTTTCAGCTGAGATGGTAAAGAGCACAGGTGCTCAGTACGTTATCCTCGGTCACTCAGAGCGTCGTCAGTACTATGGCGAGACTGCAGAGATCTTGAAGGAGAAGGTAGAGTTGGCTTTGGCTAACGGTTTGAAGGTTATCTTCTGCTGCGGTGAGACTCTCGAGGAGCGTGAGGCAGAGAAGCAGAACGAGGTAGTAAAGGCTGAGTTGGAAGGTTCAGTATTCCACTTGAGCGCTGACGCTTGGAAGAACATCATCCTCGCTTACGAGCCAATCTGGGCTATCGGTACAGGTAAGACTGCTACTTCTGACCAGGCTGAGGAGATGTTGGCATACATCCGCTCTATCGTAGCTGAGAAGTATGGCAATGAGGCTGCTGAGGAGACATCTATCCTCTACGGTGGTAGCTGCAAGGCTAGCAACGCTCCTGAGCTCTTCGCTAAGCCAAACATCGACGGTGGTTTGATCGGTGGTGCTTCTTTGAAGGCTGCTGATTTCAAGGGTATCATCGACGCTTGGAAGAAGTAATCTCACAAGGATATTTACCAAAGGGGATGCCTTCTTTCATGGGGGCATCCCTTTCCCTATCTTTATAGGATGACAGAAACAGATTGCTGACACATTATATATTAATAAAAGGTATATATATATTAAATAAGGTATAGTCATGAAACAATTCGTCACATTATTGATTTTCATCCTCTGCTCATCTATCCAGATGAATGCGCAGACTTACTTGGATTATCTCAAGCAGAAGAATCCAGGACAGGGTGTCGTGACCGTACACCAAAGCAAGGCTATCGACGAATTGGTGAACGGAAAACAGGTTCCAACCCATACGAATCAGGTGAATCCACAGGACGATAAGACTAAGACTACCCCACAACCACAGAAGAAACCAACAGATACTCAGCATAAAGAAGTAACTCCAGCTGCCCAGCACAAGCAGACTCCGGACTCTCACAAGCAGACTCCAGACTCGCTCAAGAAGGCCGAGCCACAGCACGAAGCTGCCAAGGAGAAACAGCATGAAAACAATGCAAAAAAGGCTGAGACACATCAGGAAGAAACCGAGATGCCTGTAGTGGACATGCGCAAGAAGGTGATGCGCAGAAGCTACAAGGTTACAGGATATAGAGTGCAGATCTTTGCCGGAGGTAACTCACGCAACGACCGACTGAAGGCTGAACAGATGGGCAACAACATCAAGATGAAGTTCCCAGACCAGCCTGTATATGTACACTTCTACTCGCCAAGATGGATTTGCCGCATGGGCAACTTCCGCGAACTGGGCGAAGCTAAGAAGGTGCTAGCCAAGGTGAAAGCCCTGGGATACAGACAGGCATGCCTGGTAAAGGGACAGATTACAGTACAATATTAAAAGTTCTAAAAGTTCTAAATAAATAAGATATGAATCCAGAAACAGAATTTCGCGAGGGATTGGATGAACTCGCAGGACACTATAAGGAAGTATTGAAGCTCCTGGGTGAAGACACAGAGCGCGAAGGACTTGTCAAGACTCCTATGCGCGTAGCCAAGGCGATGCAGGTATTGACCCGCGGCTACTATCAGGATGCTCACAAGGTGTTGACCGATGCCCTCTTTGAGGAGAAATACGACCAGATGGTCATCGTGAAGGACATTGATTTCTTCTCTCTCTGCGAGCATCATATGCTGCCTTTCTATGGCAAGGTACACGTGGCTTACATCCCTAACGGCAAGATTACCGGACTGAGCAAGATTGCCCGCGTGGTAGATATCTTCAGCCACCGCCTTCAGGTGCAGGAGCGCCTTACCCAGCAGATCAAGGACTGCATCCAGGAGACATTGAATCCTCAGGGTGTGATGGTGGTGATAGAAGCTAAGCACATGTGCATGCAGATGCGTGGCGTGGAGAAGCAGAACTCCATCACTACTACCAGCGATTACAGCGGTGTATTCAATTCACTGAACACCCGTCAGGAGTTCATGAGCCTGCTGAGAGGTGAGAGCAAGAGAATCTAAAGAGTTCAAAATTCAAAATTCAAAGTTCAAAGTTCAAAGTTCAAAGTTCAAAGTAATATGAAGTTTATATCCTGGAACGTGAATGGCCTGCGTGCTTGCGTGGGCAAGGACTTCGAGAGCCAATTCAAGGCGCTCGATGCCGACTTCTTCTGCCTGCAGGAGACCAAGATGCAGGAAGGTCAGCTCGACCTGAAGTTCGATGGCTACGAAAGCTACTGGAACTATGCCGAGAAGAAGGGATATTCGGGCACAGCCATCTATACCCGCCACCAGCCACTGAGCGTGAGCTACGGTATGGGCGTGGAGGAGCACGACCACGAAGGAAGAGTCATCACCCTGGAGTATGACAACTTCTATCTCGTAACCTGCTATACCCCGAACTCCCAGACCGAGTTGAAGCGACTGGATTACCGTATGACCTGGGAAGATGATTTCCGCAAGTTTCTGAAGGCCTTGGATGCCAAGAAGCCTGTGGTGGTCTGCGGCGACCTGAACGTGGCACATCAGGAGATAGATATCAAGAATCCGAAGACCAACCGTCGCAATGCCGGTTTTACCGACGAGGAGCGCGAGAAGATGACCGAGCTTCTGAACGACGGCTTTACAGATACCTTCCGCTATCTGCATCCCGAAGAGATTACCTATTCGTGGTGGTCATACCGATTCAAGGCACGTGAGAAGAATGCCGGCTGGCGCATCGACTACTTCCTGGTATCCGACCGCTTGAGAGAACAGATTACAGAAGCCAAGATTCATACCGACATCATGGGCAGCGACCACTGCCCGGTAGAGGTTGACCTGGCACTCTAAATATTGTAAAAAGGTCTGGCGAATATCATCGCCAGACCTTTTTTCAGTTATGCATATATCAGAAAAATAAAGGGGATGTACCTTCCTCCCGGAAGCCATCCCCATATTGGTCATATCAACATAAAATTTTAATTTATATAAGAGAGATTTTTCTATTTAATTTAAGAGAGATTTTTCTATTTAATTTAAGAGAGATTTTCTATTTAATTTAAGAGAGATTTTCTATTCTAGAGACCTTCTACATCAAAGACTGAATCTCAGAGAGATTTCTCTTCTCAGTGGTACCATCCTTGTATGTTACCATGAAGTAATTGTGAATAGACTTACCATTCTTGAACTGAACGATAGCCACGCCACCTTCACGGAGCTGGAGAGTGAAATATCCCTCACGCTTGCCGTTAACATACTTTCCGTGCCACTTCTCCTTACCATTCTTGTAGTAAGTAGTAACCTCACCATTAAAGATAGTATTGCGGTCGTTACCGAGATCGATGAAGCTGTAGCCACCCTCGGCACGAAGATTACCGTTCATATAGAAGTCCTGGAACACATCCTTCTTATTGATGCCAGCGCCGGTAGTCATCAGCAATCTGTAATAACTAGCCTGATCTGCACTAGCTACATTACTCATATTTTCTGCATAGAAAATAGTGTCTGCTACTACTGTTGCATTCTCTACGTGCTTGCGACCGAAAGTAGCTACGGTCATAAGAGCCATCAATGAGAATAATATAATTCGTTTCATATTCTTTATTTTTAGATTGTTACTTATTGTCTGTTGTTTCTTTTTTCTGATGCAAAGGTACTACAAATTCCGGTAAGTTGTATCATTCCTTAACGCTATTTTATGTTATTTTTGGGGTCAGTTTTACTTTTTGAAAGAAAACGCACACAAAATTACAATTTGACATTTTAGGGGGTCGTTTTTTACACTTTGAAATCGGCATATCTCCATATACCCCATTATTTACCCCATCTCGTTTACATATTGATAGCAAGCGAAAGAAACAGAGCACGGCTGTCCAAGCTTTTTTTTGAGATATTTCGAAAACTTTTCGCCAGAAAACTAGCGTATATACTTTTTATTTTGTACTTTTGCACTAAAATATATATAATATAAGGTACGCGTATGATAAAATATACCATCAAGGCACCAAGCCAACTGAACGCAAGTATCAACTTGCCAGCATCCAAGAGTATCAGCAACCGAGCTCTCGTAATCAGTGCGATGGCTGGAAGCCATATCCATCCCGACAACTTGAGCGACTGCGATGATACGGAAGTAATCGTTGCCGCCCTTCAGAATATGCCCGAGGTCATCAACATCAAGGCGGCTGGCACAGCCATGCGTTTCATGACCGCCTATCTCTCTGCCACCACAGGCGAACATACCATCACCGGCACCGAGCGCATGCAGAACCGCCCTATCGGCATCCTCGTAGATGCCCTGCGCTATCTGGGCGCCGACATCACCTACGAGAAGAAGGAAGGTTATCCCCCACTCCATATCCGGGGCAAGGCGCTGGAAGGCGGACACCTGGAGGTAGTGGGCAATATCAGTTCGCAATACATCTCGGCACTTCTGATGATCGGTCCGATTCTGAAGAACGGACTGGAACTGAAGTTGACAGGAGAGATTGCATCCCGCCCTTACATCGACCTTACGCTCTGGACGATGAAGGAATATGGTGCCGATGCCGACTGGACGGATATGGACACCATCACCGTGAAGCCACAGCCTTACAAGGAGACATCTTATATGATAGAGAACGACTGGAGTGCTTCTTCCTACTGGTATGAGATGATGGCACTGAATGGCAACATCGACTCCAGAATCCAGCTCGAAGGCTTGATGGACTGCTCGAAGCAGGGAGATTCCGTGGTGAAATACATCTTCAGTCTGCTGGGAGTGAAAAGTGAATTTGAGAACCATGACCATCTTTCGAATGTCATGCTGAAGGCAAACCGCTGTCTTCTGCCGAAATTCGATTACGATTTCTCCGGTTCACCAGATCTGGCTCAGACCATCGTGGTAGCCTGCTGTGCCTTGGGTGTGAAGTTCAAGTTCACGGGTCTTGCCAGCTTGAAGATCAAGGAGACCGACCGCATCGAAGCACTGAAGACAGAGTTGAAGAAGGTGGGCTATGTCATCCACGATGAAAACGACAACACTCTGTATTGGGATGGCGAAACCTGCGATCCTTCATTTGCTCCAATCGATACCTACGAGGATCATCGTATGGCGATGGCATTCGCCCCTCTCGCCTTCAAGTTCCCTCAGATCGAGATCAACAATCCTGAGGTAGTGAGCAAATCCTATCCTCATTATTGGGAAGACCTGAAGAAAGTAGGGTTTGAGATAGTTGAAAGTTAATAGTTGATAGTTAATTGTTTATGCTATATTTAGTTTTAGCCCTGGTGGCATTAGGCCTGATAAGCGCCATATTCGGAATCGTATCTCACCGCAGGGGAGAGGACGAGGAGCCTCTGCAGGAAGGCGTATCGTGCAACACCTGCAACGGTGAGAACTCGAAGTGCGAGCAGGAGTGCATGATGGAAGCCGCCACCAAAGAAATAGAATATTACGATGATGAGGATCTCGACCGCTTTGCCGGTCGGGATGCCGACGCCTATACCGATGAGGAGGTTGAGGAATTCTCGGAAGTGCTCTATACCATGCAGCCGGAAGAAGTGGCTGGATGGAACAGAAGCCTGATACTGAGAGGCATCAACCTGCCCAACCAGCTGAAGGATGAAGTCATCGGCTTTTTAAGCTAGAATTTTGCAGTTCTAAGTTAAGCAGCTTTGCTAATCATAAAGTTCAAAGCTCAAAGTTCAAAGTTCAAAGTTCAAAGTTCAAAGCTCCAAGTTCAAAGTTCAAAGTTCAAAGTAAACGAATGGATATACTACAATATACATTTTTCCAAAACGCACTGATAGGCGCCTTTCTGGCAAGCATCCTGTGCGGCTTTATCGGAACCTACATCGTTACCCGCCGATTGGTATTCATCAGCGGCGGCATCACCCATGCCTCTTTCGGAGGCATCGGCATCGGCGTGTTTACAGGAATCAATCCGATACTCTCCGCCATGGTTTTCGCCATACTCAGCGCCTTCGGAGTGCAATGGATATCACGCAAGAAAGATGTGCGAAAGGATTCCGCCATCGCCATGTTCTGGACCCTGGGAATGAGCGTGGGCATCATCTGCTGTTTCCTGACTCCAGGATTCATGCCCGACCTGCCCTCCTTCCTCTTCGGAAGCATCCTTGCCATCGACAGCGCAGACCTGTGGCTGCTGGGCGGGCTCACCCTCATCGTAGCCCTCCTCTTCACCTTTCTCCTGCGCCCTATCCAGAACATCGCATTCGACAGTACCTTCGCCCGTTCGCAGCATCTGCCGGTTACAGCCATCGAATACCTGATGATGACGCTCATCGCCATGACCATCGTGGCTACACTGAAAATGGTGGGCATCGTGCTCGCCATCAGTCTGCTCACCATTCCGCAGATGACCGCCAACCTCTTCACCTACAATTACAGGCAGATGATATGGGCAAGCATCATCCTGGGATGGATAGACTGCATCGCCGGTCTCTACATCAGTTATCTACTCAACGTGCCATCGGGTGCCACCATCATCTTCATCAGCATTGTGGTATTCGCACTCGCCAAAATCGTCCTGGGCATCAGGAGAAAGATGCCAGATAAACAATAGAAAGCATGAAAGGCAAAAGCCCCATCCAGCTCCTTTTTCTGATAGGACTCGCTGTGATTGCAGCGATCCTTACGGGATGCTCTACGCAGAAGAATACGGCGCAGAGCAGGTGGTGGCATGCCTTTAATGCCCGATACAATACCTATTATAATGGTACCGTGGCTTATATCGACGGGGCGCTGGAGAAGGAAGAAGGCAACCGGGACATCTTTACGGAGCAGATTCCGCTCTATACCGTAGGCAACAGGAACAGCCGCGATCTGGGCAAAGCCAACTTCGACCGTGCCATCGAGAAATGCGAGAAAGCCATCCACCAGCACAGCATCAAGCGCCGCCCCGTTTGGGAGCCCGGCAAGAGAAAGACGGCGAAAGATATCGAATGGCTCAGCCGCAGGGAATACAATCCGTTTTTATGGAAAGCGTGGATGCTGATGGGCCGATCGCAATTCCAGAAGGGGGATTTCGAGGGGGCCGCTGCCACCTTCGCCTATATGAGCCGCCTTTACTCCACCCAGCCTGCCATCTACGGCAAGGCGCGCGCCTGGCTTGCCAAATGCTACATCGAGCAGGGATGGACCTACGATGCAGAAGATGTGATCCGAAACATCCAGCGCGATTCCATCCACTGGCGTGCCCAGAAGGAATGGGATTATGCCTTCGCCGATTACTATATCCACACGGGGGATGCCCGGAAGGCGATTCCCTATCTCAGGAAGGTGATAAGCCATGAGATGCGACACAAGCAGAAAGCCCGCCAGTGGTATCTGATGGGACAGTTGCAGGCTTCCATCGGCAACCGGCAGGAGGCTTATCAGGCTTTCCGCCACGTCATCCGGCTCAATCCGCCCTACGAACTGGAGTTTAATGCCCGCATCGCCATCACCGAGGTCTTGGCTTCGGGTAACAGCAGGAAGATGATCAGCCGACTCAAGCGCATGGCGGCATCGGATAAGAACAAGGATTATCTGGACCAGGTATATTATGCCATCGGCAACATCCACCTGGCCCAGAAAGATACCCTGCGTGCTATCTATGCCTATGAAAAAGGCAACCGGAAGGCTACCCGAAACGGTATAGAGAAGGGTGTACTCCTGCTGCGTCTGGGCAATCTGTATTGGGAAACCGGGCGATATGCTGATGCCAAGCGCTGCTATGGCGAAGCAATCGGCTTGCTCGATCAGGACAGAAAGGATTATCCGCAACTGGCTCATCGATCCAAGGTACTGGACGAGCTGGTGCCTTATACCGATGCCATCGCCCTCCAGGATTCCCTGCAGTCTCTTGCCAAAATGGACGAGAGAGACAGAAATGCAGCCATCGACCGTGTGATAGCTGCCCTGAAAAGAAAGGAGAAAGAGGAAGAAAGAAGGAGATGGGAAGACGGTGCAGAGAAGAATTCTGAATATGAAGGAGGAGTTGATGGGAATGGTTCCGGAAACAGATTCGGGAATGCATCAGGAAACGGATTCGGAAATACCAATACCTGGTATTTCTATTCCCCTGTAGCCGTAAGCCAAGGTAAGGCGCTCTTCGAGAAACTCTGGGGCAAGCGAAAGAACCTCGACAACTGGCAGCGAATCAACAAAACAGTTGTAGCTTCGGCGCAAGAAACGAATATCGCTCAAGGAACAGATTCTGAGCAAGGTTCAGATTCAGCTCAAGGTCAAGATTCTGCACAAGATTCCAAGCTTCAGAATGATGCATTAAATGATGCATCACGAGATTCTCTATCCCATTCTTTATCCCAGAAAGAATCCGGCAAACCATCTGCCGATAGCGCCAGCCTCGACCCTCATCAGCGGGCTTATTATCTGGCTCAGATTCCGTTCACCCCAGAGCAGATGTCAGCGAGCAACCAGCTCCTGGCGAATGGCTTATACCATGCCGGAATCATCTTCAAGGACCGGCTCGACAACCTGGCTCTGAGCGAGAAGATGCTGCTCCGACTGGTGGACAACTACCCGGATTTCAAGCATCTCGACGAAGCCTATTACCATCTGTATCTGCTTTATTCCAGAAAGAAGCAAACTCAGATGGCGAACAGTTATGTCGATAAATTGAAGAAGGATTATCCCGAAAGCCAGTTCACCACCCTCCTCTCCGACCCTTACTATCTGAAGAATGCGAGGATGGGTGTACACATCGAAGATTCCATCTACACCCTCACCTATCAGGCATTCAAAGAGGGCAAGTACGAGGTGGTGATGCACAACTCGGAAATATCAGACAAGCGGTTCCCTACTGGCGCCAACCGCGACAAGTTCCTCTTCATCAGCGGTATGACCCAGCTCAACGAGGGCAAGGTTTCCGAATGTCTGGAAAAGATGAACCAGGTGATAGCGCAATACCCCAACTGCCGTTTGAGCGAGATGGCGGGAATGATCGTAAACGGCGTGAATGCCGGAAGACGACTCTACGGCGGAAAGTTCGACCTGAGTAATGTCTGGGCGAAACGCAGCGATGTGCTCAGTTCCCAGGACTCCACCCAGCAGAAAGAATTCTCTGCCGACCGCAACGACCGGTTTGTCTTCCTGCTCGCCTACAGTCCAGATTCCGTCAACGAGAACCAGCTGCTCTTCGAGGTAGCCAAGTATAACTTCACCACCTATATGGCGCGCAATTTCGACATCAGCATCGAAGACCTCCAGGGGTTGCATCGCCTGCAGGTAAGCGGTTTCCAGAACTTCGACGAGGCGCGCCAGTATGCCAACGAGCTGCATCAGCAAGCCGGCATCCTCCGTCTGATTTCCAAGGCGAGAAGCTACGTAATCAGCGAGCCGAACCTCGAGCTTCTGGGCAGAAATCTCTCGTATGATGATTACGACAAGTTCTATACCCGCCACTTTGCACCGCTGAAGATCAGCAAGATGCGCCTGCTGATGGAGCCAACGGAAATCGTAGTGGATAAGGATTCCCAGAAGGAGGAAGATGCTCTGAAGGAAGAAAATGATTCTCAGAAGAAGAATCCTGAAGACAATGGAATCGATATCGAGGGCCAGCCCGCAGAAGATACCGATACCGGCATCTACTTCGATGACTCGAATGCCCCAGAATCTGAAGCCGATGATGAATACATCGAGCTGGATGGATTCTAATCACGCAAGAAAGCTCTAGCGGCAAGGAAGCCGTTAGAGCGAACAGAAGAAGGTAACCAGAAACGGTACGGAGAAATCTACGCAGAAGCCGTGGAAGATGGAAACGATGATTAAGCTCTCGCCCGAATAGCGGGTGATGATAGGCAACGTGGTATCCATCGTGGTGGCTCCACCTACGCTGATAGGTGCCAGCTTGCCGAAATACTTCGCCAGCAGAGGCGCACCAAGCAGGGTGAGAATCTCACGGAAGATGTTGGCAAGCAGGGCGATGGTTCCCAGCTCGGCACCCCGATACTGCGTGATGAAGATGCTCGACAATGAGTAGTATCCGAAGCCCGAACCGATGGCGAGACAGTCGGAGAGCTGACGGTGTCCCAGTATCAAGGAGGCAGCCGCGCATCCGGCAAGGGTTCCCAGGATGGTCATCACCGGCAGCATCATCAGCCGGGGATTCACCTTTCTGAAACTCTTCAGGATAGAGGTATCGCAACCGATGCTGATACCCACGCAGAACATCAGGCAGCAGAGGGCATAATAGCTCACGTCGCTCGCCAGGAAACTGGCAGGAATCACATCCCACACTCCCACGATGATGCCCAGCACGAAGAAGCCTACGATAATCAGACTGCCTTTCATTTTCCAGCCTCCTTTCTGCAGACATATCTCCACAATGCCCACGCAAAGATTGCACTACCCAGACTTCCGGCTATCGTAAGCACGATGGCTTCGAGTCCCAGGGTCTGAAGACCATTGATAATACGAGGGTTCGCTCCCACCTCGATGCCGAGCAGGAAGAGGAGTACCCAGATAAGCGCCGTGATGACACGGCCGATAAAACTCATTTTCTTGTTGCGGAGCAGGTACCCCGTACCAATTCCGCATAGCATGATCATTACAATCTTGAGCATTGTTTCTTCTTTTCTTCTTTTTTTTATTATTTTGATTACTTTTATCTTCGATAATAATAACGGATTCCCGGTCTTAATATTATAAAAAAGACCGAGAATCCTGAAGATATCTGTAAGTAATCTATAGCAGTTGCCCCCAATCGGAAGAGCCATCAGCCCCATCAGATGATGGTAATCCAGACGGATTCATCCTTTTCTCTCGCTTCGCTGATGCATTTCATCAGGCGATGCAGCCAGATACGGGAGTTCACCACCATGCCCTTCACCTTGTTCTCGCCCACCAGGATGCAGCCCTGGGTATCATCAGGGTAGTTGCCGGCATGGATGCGGATGCCCTCGAAATCAGGAACACCTTGCAGATACGGCAGCCACTCCTTGAAGCGGGGCGACTTGGTGACTAACAACGGATAGGTGCCTTCGGGAATCGCCGTAGTGCCCTTCATCTTCTGCGCCTTCTTGCCCGAAACCCTGCCCAGGCGCACGTTCACTTCCTCGGGCTGGAGTTCCACGCCCTTCAGGTTGCGCCACGTAGGCTCCAGGGTATCGCAGAAATAACACTCCTGCGTCAGTTTGCCGGCATCTATCTTATGCTCGAACCAACGCTTCAACTGTGGGTTCATCCATGAAGAGTGAACCACTCTCTCTACCTCCTCATCCTTCAGGATATAGAGGTGACCAATGGTATAGCTGTTCTTCTTGGCTATACGCTTCAATACTATTTCCATAAATATTCAATTAATTTAAAAATCAAGCTTCAAGCACCAGCCCATCATGGCGGTACTTCAACTTTTTAAAACTGTAACTACTGTAACCGTAACCGCTTTTCCCGTCCTCGCCGGGCGGAGAGATTCGCTCGATATACCCACGGTAAATCCACTGCTTGATCACATTCCGGGTACCCTTCGCATTCAATCCATGCTCCATACGGATGGCATCCAACTGCGGCATGGTGAAGATATCGGGCAACAGCTGAAGCAGATTCTCTGGTCCACGCTTCGAACTCTTCTCGCCGGCACTGTTCTCCCGGGCTATCATATCGCCGAAGAAACGCATCTTGCAGTAGAGGTCGTAACGCTCGCTCCAGCGGATGAAGTCATCCATCTCCGGCTCCCATCTGTAGCCGTTGGCAACATAGAGCACGCACGCCTTGAGGTAGGCGATGACGTTGGCACGGAACGAGAAATTCTCGAAGATGCGGTTCTGCGAAGTACGTGCAAACTCGGCATTCTCATTCTTCAATACCACGGCAAGTTCATACGCCTCCTGGCATTCCACCAATCCCGACGCCATACAGAGATTTTCGATGTAGGGCTTCAGAGAATTTCTGAATTCATCATCGTAGGTGCCATAGATGGGAATGTCCTCACCTATCTCCCGTTCCGGGATGGTGCAGAAGTTGATACGGCTCAGCGGACCATCTGTCAGCACCTTCGCGAAATACCGCTGTCCCTTGTCGATGGTGGTGGATGCATTCCAGTTGAAGCGGACGCAGACACGCTCGGTAACGCTCTGGATTCCTACACGAGACTGTCCGAATTTGTTACTAGGGTCAAAAGCGAGGCACATGATACGGAACTGCTGATTGCCGATACCTCTCAGCGCATCAAACTGGTCGATTTCGTTCAGCGAAGTATAAAGGAAATGTTCCTTGGCTTCAGCGGTACGCATCACGAAGGCTGGGTTGGTCATATCGGCATCAATCTCCTGTATAATCAGATTCTCAGGGCGTTTGCGCTTATCCTTGTTGGCACCCTTGCGCATCATTTCATCCTTCCATTCCTTCTCACGCTTCAGGTTTTCCTGGTCGCGCTTACGGATATCCTCCATGATGAAATCGATAGGTTTCTGTACGCAACTTTTACCTGCGCCTGTGCCTGCAAGCAGACAGGTCATCAGGGTAGCTTCGTGCTCCACGTTGTCGATATATCTGAATCTGGTTCTCCAGAGATGGGTAGCGAGCGAAGGAAAAATGGCGTGCGCCACAGCAGGCTGATAGATTTCCGGAGTCTTGGAAATCAGCAGCTCCACCAGCTTCGGCAGCTTCTTGGGCATCGGAGGCGGAGCAGGATAATCCTCGTCTTCGGAACTTTGAACTTTGAGATTTGAACTTTGAACTGTATGATTAGCATTGCCTGCCATTTGCCCCATAAAGTCCCCCGTCAGGTGTTCCGGGGATTTGCAATCCCCGGCAAGCAAGCTATAACCATTTTGTCCAGCAAGAAAGTCCCCCGCCAGGTGTCCCGGGGATTTGCAATCCCCGGCAAGCAAGCTCTTAGCAGCCTGCTCCGCCAAGGCATTCACCCGAATCACATCCCTCGAAAACGGCTTGGAGCTATCCCCATATTTCGCATAGAAATCGTGAATCAGCTGATGGCAGTCATTCTCCTGATAATAGCTCGGCATTCTCTTCGCCACCACCTTCATCAGTTCCTCCTCACTCATCACACGAGAAGCGCCAGCACTCATAATAGCGAGCAGGGAGGAATGTCTTGATCCCACGGTATCAATATTCATCCCCTTCAGTCCCGCAGATTCCTGGAAGAGGTCGAAGGCTATGAGATTCTTGGCATCAGCTTGTGCTGCTTCTTGGGCTGCCAGTCCGCCAGCTTTCTGAGCATCTCCAGTATGGCTGATATAATCATCATCAGCACGATGGCTATTACCAGGTTGGGCAGGCTGAATAGCAGCGCCAGAAGAAACAGCAGAATGGCTGTCAGTGCCCTGAAATCGATTGTCTTGAACATCGTCATTACTTTGAACTTTGAGATTTGAACTTTGAACTTTATGATTACTATCATTAGGTACTTGCCCCTGAAAGTCTCCCGACAGGCGTTCCGGGGATTTGCAATTAGGTACTTGCCCCTGAAAGTCTCCCGCCAGGCGTTCCGGGGATTTGCAATCCCCGGCAAGCAAGCTATAGCGAGCCGTCCCCTTACCATCAATCGTTAAGCCACGCTTCAGAAAAGCCTCTCTGCGGGCCTTAATCTCCTCATCCGGCAGCAACCCATACCACTCCTTCGAGCGGTAAATCTCCGAGTCCTTATCCGTGATAAAGATGATCCTCTCCGGCGTGATGCAGCTCTTGTCGTAGGGAATCCCAGCCGCTTCACAATACGCCTTCTGCGTCTCCTCTATCGTCATACCCATCGGCATACGGATATCAATATGCAGCTTCTTTCTAGCCGAATACTCCAGATGCAGCAGCTTCCCCTTCCAGATGGTGTTGCTGCAGTTCAGCTCACGAGCCTTCTCCAGTGCAGCATCCACATACTCTACATCATCCACATCAATAGTCGTCTGAAAGAGGAAGCTTTCAGGCACCGCATCCTCACTAGATCGGTGATTATTCCTGAACTTAGAATAATGAATGGCACGGATAGGCAGCTGTCTTTTCAGCCCCTCGCGTGCCTTCTTCACCGCCTTTTCATCACCAGCATCTACGCCGGGAATCGCCTTCTCCCCACGTATCTGCGCAATCACACCCCTCAGCCACGGCTGTGCTATCAGGGTGTCATAGACATACAGGGGCTGGGAAGAATTCAGTCTTCCCATATTGCCCTTGCGTGCCGGATTTAAAGCCATTACCTGTTGCTTTATCGCCATATTTCCATTTTTAAGATTATCCCAAATTCTTCACCTCATACAGTTCAGCAAGCTCCCAGAATCTGTGGGCCAGATCATGGATAAACTTCCTGCCCTTTTCGGTCCATACCAGATAGGTATGCGTTACCGCCTTGCCCATTTTCTCCTTTCTGCCATCGCAGTTCGGATCAAGGAAGGCATTATATCGGGTGCGGCTCTTCGCCAGTCCCATGTGCGCATACTCCGCATAGAGCATATACTGCCCACTCTGGTAGTACTGGATATGCAGGGCGCACAATGAGCGGTTCAGCTCCTGCGCCGTAATCCCCAGCTCCTTCGCCACCTGGGTGGTGGTGAAGCAGGAAACGGAATCCAGGACATTGTCACTGTAGATCGCCTTCGGCATCAGCCCGTCCACCTGGTGCTCCAGATGGATGATGTTCTCACCTTTTCGGGCGATATTCACCACCTGCTCATCCACCACGCCGTTCAGTCTTCGGATTTCCACATCCTGCTCACCGATGAGCTTCTTCTGCTGAGCCAGTATCACCTTGCTCTCCTGGAGCAGCTTTCTCTGCTGCTCCAGCAGCATCTCCTTCTTCTTCAGGGTGGCACGGAGAATCTCCTCGGCATTGCGAATCGTCTCCTCCTCGCTCTCCCCCTCATGCACCGGGATATAACCGCCCGTCTTGCGAATCTGCGGCAGCACCACCGAGGTAACCCAATCCTTGAACTTCACCGCCGAAGCCAACTTGGAACCGAGCACCAGGGCATAGAATCCGCTCTCGTTGACGAAGATCATCTGCGTTAAACGTTTGGCAGGAGTTCCATCCTTCTTCATGCCCACCTCTACCCATACACCACGTTTCATGGTGTCATCATACCTAACATGCTGTTTTACAGAGTCTGACGCTTTCTTATATCCCAACGCATCACACAAATCCTTCGCACAGAACCAAGGCTCGCCCTTCTCATCAGTAGCGGTGCGAACCATTCCGAACTCCGGATTCTCAAAAACAGCCACCTGTGCAGCCTGCTTCTTGTTGGCTTCCTTCTTGTCAGCCACCTTCTTACCAGTCTGCACACACTTCTTGGCAGAGCTGGCATTCTTGCCATCCTCCGCCTTCTGAATCTTTGAATTCATCATAAGCAAAAAAAATTAAGTAAACATATAAAAGGTACCCGATGGATACCTCCGTAAAAAAATACACGCTAAAAGTTTCCGCAAATATTTAATAAACTGAAATTTCGCAAGTATGTTCCACACGCCCTGAAAGGGCAGAAGCTCCTAGCCCAGGGCATCGCCCTGGGTTATTATGGACGCAACCCTGTCGCCCTGTAAGGGCAAAAGCCTTCAAATACCAGGCAATATACAAAGCTTTTGCCCTTACTATTATATTTGCACTTGGAAAAATAAAGAGGTGAAAATCTTTATATCTGCAAAC
>ONZR01000394.1_pt1 | contig 19460 bp, 34 predicted proteins | sample 1671691 | NCBI WGS metagenome assembly ONZR01 (sample SAMN06348182, study PRJEB24527) | human gut metagenome | biome: human gut; feature: ankylosing spondylitis patient; material: feces | host: Homo sapiens | place: China | collected 2015-10 | reverse complement strand
TGCGGATGTCTGCGCCGACCGATGCGGATGTCTGCGCCGACCGATGCGGATGGCAATAGTTCACGAATTGGTACGGAGAATATATCAAAACCACATCATAATGAAGAAAGACTAACTGTAGAAAGTACGTAATAAGACACACAAAAAAAAGGAGGCCACAGACCTCCTTTTTTTTTATAAAATCCTAAAACGTTTACTTCATTATCACATAAAATGTTTACTTCACCATAATCTTCAACGTCTTGCCGTTGCTGAGCTTCACGATGTTCAAGCCCTTCTGCTTGCCGTTGATACGCTGACCTGCAGCATTGTAGCGTGCTACCTCTACAGCATTATCTGTAGAGCTTACGCCCTCAATGAAGGTAGTATTCTGAACAAGATTTTTTCCTGCTACATTCTCAATGCGGTTATCGAGACGGCTCTTGGTGCTGTGTTTGTTGAGGAAAGCCACAACCTTGAGGTCGTCCTTCTTCCATGCAGCGTCAACATCGAACTCGTAAGTTGCGCTGAACTTATTGCCTTCCCATGTCACCTTGTCGCCCCATGCGCTATTGAAGTCACGTATCACATGCTGGTGATAGAAAGTGCCTTTAGCACCAGATTGATCCTTTGCCTCTACATTATCCTCCGTCAGGTAGAGTGTGAGCAGAGCACTTTCCTTGTCGTAAGCATCGTTCGATTCGCCAGTAACAACAATCACCGCCTTGCTTTCGCTTTCGTTATATGCGACAGACACGTCGAGCTTGGCATCAGCCATTGTTTTATTGAGATACTTGCTTGCATATTTGCTTATTTCGGTTGCATTGCCCGGTATCACCACATTATCTTTCTGTCCCGTCGCATAAGAAGATTTGAAATCGGGCTCGCGGTTGAACATCATGGCTGGTGCGAATGTACGTCCTCCATCGTTAAAAAGATAGAGCAACTTATTGTCACATGCTTTTGTGAGCCAGTCGGTATAGTAGCCTGCATGGTGGCATACAGCAAACACGCGAGTAGGATCCGCCTCCTCAAGATATGTGTGCAGGAATCCTGCCACTCGCGGACAGTTGCCGCACTGCTCTGTAGTAAACTCCTCAATGCACAGGTTGCGCTTATACATGTTGGCAGCAACGCTGAGCTTACCCTCAGCCAGGGTGGTTGTACCACCATTCTTATGACCATTCACCTTGGTCACTTCAACCTTCACACTCTTCAGACCTTCTGTGCTGCCACATGGTATGCTTACCTTGAATGTACCGATTTTGTTATATCCAACCGATGGAGATATTGCGACATGTTGCTCGCTGCCTGCTACACCGTCAACACTAACAACATAGTCGAGACTGCTCACTGCCTCTACGGCGTTGTTTGTAAACTCTACGGATGTCTCAACATTACTATTGATAGCACCCTTTACGGTTCCGAAATCGCTGGGCATCACATCATATTCAGCAAAATCGCCCTCAACAAGCACCTGAATACTTATGTTATAACCACCCATACTGAAGTTGTACCAACCTGTATCATTGCCCAATTTGCAATAGACCCAAAGAGGCTGTTCAGCCAAGCCGTCTTTTACGGCAGAGAACGGATACGACTTTGTATCGGTATTACTATCAAACTGAGTATAAGTGTAACCTGCATACAGTTCTTCGCCTGCCTTGATTGGATAAGGCTCGCTGAACTTCACCTCGTTCCAACCAATCACACATTTCTCTACATTTGCACTTCTGCATACATCACCCGGCTTAGATGACGCACTTTTATAAAGACTAATAGAAGAGCTACCTATTTCCTCACAAAGTCCGAAACGCAGACCAACTATATTCTTGCCTACATATGGTTTCAGAATAGCTTCAGACAAACAGATTGCAACCTTGTTGTCTCCAGGATAATTGTAGATGCCCATGCCCTTGTGTGCAGCAGCTAAAGCATCCGAACTGTAGTAGCCCACCCAACGCTGGTTGGCAGCTATTCTCTTTGCCGCTTTGTGTACAACCGCACTTTGCTGTGCGAAGTTCGGACTTTGTTCCACTACACCAACTCTTTGGTGCTGCACATCCACTTGTGCACTGGCTGCAAATGACATAGCCAAGGCAGCGATTGAAAGTAAGAATTTCTTCATAGATCTGTATTTTTAATTATTATTCGCGCCAAAGGTAATGCAAAACGAAGAGAATACAAAACAATAAACAGTTTTTTATTATTAAAACGCCATATTTTTAATCAATCTGTTACACAAACTATTATTTTATCTCCACCACTTCAAGCCTATCGCCATCCACACGGAAGCGCACGTCGCGGTTGGCGAACTCCATGCCGTACACCTTTGTAGGGTTGTCGTGATACTGCGGACGAGGGTCGAGCGCGAGCACTTTCTCGAGCGAGGCAAGCTCTTCGGCTGTAAACTCTTTAGCTAAATGGTCGGGAAAGACGACGTGCAGACGGCGCGTGGCAGTGGTATCGACAAAACCGCTGCGAGCATCGGGATGCGAGTCGGCATAAGTGACGTAAGGCTTTATGTCATAGATAGGTGTACCGTTCATGAGATCAGCACCAAGAACATGGATGAGCGGTCCGTTGGCTGCATCGTAGTCAATGCGGTCGATGCGCACAGAAGAGAGTCCTAAGCGATTGGGGCGGAAAGGCGAACGAGTAGCAAAGACCCCTATCTTAGTGTTGCCGCCAAGACGGGGCGGACGCACAACGGGGCTTGTCGCCTCATGCCGATTGGCAGAGAATTCCCATACAAGCCACAGATAGTCGAAGTCTTCCATGCCGCGCAGAGCATCGGCGTTGCGGTACTTCGGTACGAACTCTATCGTTCCGCGCAGCGTGTCGGCAAGTCCGCTCTGCTTGGGTATGCCAAACTTAGTGGCAAAGGGCGAACGGAAAAAAGCTACCGGTTCTATTTCCATTGTTTCAAGTTTTTATAAAATAGCATGGGAGGAAAGGGCTATGCATCTTGTGGACTGCGATATCATTACACCTTGTGGCTGCGTGGGTATGGCAGGATGCCATACCCTCCTACACAAATGTCAACATATCAACATCTCAACACCTCACCATCTCACCATCTCAACACCTCACCATATCAGTTCACCGTAATGTGGAAGCAGCCCTGTTTAACCTCGTACTTAACGAGACAACGCTTCTGCTCGCGCATATCGCGGAGCACCTCAGAGAGCACCCACTTCAGGGTGTCGTTACGCACCTGTCGGCGGCGCGGTCCGTCGGGGTCTTCTACTGTGTGATAACGATTGTAGCAGATGTCGAACGTGGTGCCGTAGAGGTGGCACGAGTTCTCGGTGGCGTTAGAGTTGCGGCGGCGCAACTTCTGCACATCTGCCTTACTGCGCAGCACCGATGTCACAATAACCTTGTGTAGCGGAATCTGCTTGGTCTGCAAACTGTCGAAGAAACTCTTGCCTATGTCCTGCAACAATATCGCAGCACGCGGCACAAGATAAGGTATGCTGCTACGCATACGGTCGTCGATGTGATAGAACGGATTGCTGCCCACATACACTAACTCCGACTTACGTCGCTCGGCATCAGCACGGTCGATGACTGCCTTCACACCATGACGCGCAGCTGCTGCAAGCTGCACATCATTCTGGTCGGGGAAGGTGTTGCCAAAATGAGGCACACTGTATATGCGGTTCTTCACCGGCGTGCCGTCGGCAGCGAAGAAGCGCGAGGGACGACCCAACGGCTTGGGAGATAACTCCGGCACACTCACCACATCTTTCTTTGAGATTGCGGTTGTCGACGAAGCCAAGACTGCTTTTGCGCTATCAGCTACCGCCATGCTATCAGCAACGACAGAACTATCTGCTACTGCGACATTGCCAGCTGGCGAAGATGCCACTTCGGGGTAGGCGCAGCGCAACATGGCAAGCAAAACAACCGTCACACCAAAACCCTGTAAGTATCTTTTAGAAGAAATATTCATCATAATGACTGCAAATTTAGACAAAATCGAGGAAAATACAAAACATGTGCTCTTGTTTTTATTGTTGATTATTTTGTATTATCTCCTATTTTCATTAACTTTGCATCCAAAATCGTACACTGAATATTTTGATAGAAAGACATATCATATTAGAGGATATCGACCCCGTAGTGTTCTACGGTGTTGGCAATGGGCATCTGCAGATAATAAAATCGCTCTATCCCAAGCTGCGCATAGTGGCACGCGACAACGTGATACGCGTGCTCGGTGACGAGGAGGAGATGGCAGCCTTCGAAGAAAACGTGGAAAAAATACGCCGTCATGTGCTGAAGTTCAACAACATCAACGATGAGGACATTCTCGACATCGTCAAGGGCAAGCAGACAAAAGCCGACAGCGTGAAGGGCGTTATCGTCTACAACATATCGGGCAAACCGATTAAGTGCAAGAGCGAGAACCAGCAACAGCTCGTGGATGCTTACGAGAAGAACGACATGATATTCGCTACAGGTCCAGCCGGAACTGGTAAGACCTACCTAAGCATAGCCCTCGCGGTACGCGCACTGAAGGAGAAAACTATACGCAAGATTATACTCTCGCGTCCAGCTGTAGAAGCTGGCGAGAAACTCGGCTTTCTACCTGGCGACATGAAGGACAAAATCGACCCGTATCTGCAACCGCTATACGACGCATTGGAAGACATGCTCCCTGCAGTGAAGCTGCAGGATATGATGGAGAAAGACATCATACAAATAGCTCCGCTCGCCTTCATGCGAGGCCGCACGCTTAGCGATGCCGTAGTGATTCTCGACGAGGCGCAGAACACTACACCGGCACAGATAAGAATGTTCCTCACCCGTATGGGATGGAACACAAAGATGATTATCACTGGCGATATGACACAGATAGACCTGCCACGCGGACAGAAGAGCGGACTCACCGAAGCACTCGACATACTGAAGGACGTGGAAGGCATCGGCTTCGTAAAACTCGGACAGAAAGACATCGTAAGACATAAGCTTGTGACGCGTATCGTGAATGCATACGACGCTCACGACAAAACTCAAAATGAGGCTCACGACAAAACTCAAAATTTAAAATAGTTATGAAAGCACTTACAAAGACCGATTTTCATTTCGAAGGTCAGAAAAACGTGTATCACGGAAAAGTTCGCGACGTATATGACATCAACGACGACGTGATCGTAATGGTAGCAACCGACAGAATCTCTGCGTTTGACGTAATCCTACCAAAGGGTATTCCGTTCAAAGGACAGGTTCTGAACCAGATTGCAGCCAAGTTCCTTGATGCTACAACAGACATCTGCCCCAACTGGAAACTCGCTACACCAGACCCAATGGTTACTGTTGGTTTGAAATGCGAGGGTTTCCGAGTTGAAATGATCATCCGCTCTATCCTTACAGGCTCAGCTTGGCGCGCATACAAAGAGGGATGCCGCGAGCTTTGCGGCGTTAAGCTGCCAGAGGGTATGAAGGAAAACCAGCGATTCCCAGAACCTATCATCACTCCGACAACAAAAGCTGATGAGGGTCACGACCTCAATATATCTAAAGAGGAAATCATCGCTCAGGGCATCGTAAGTGCTGAGGACTACGCTGTAATGGAAGACTACACACGTCGTATCTTCCAGCGCGGACAGGAGATGGCTGCACAGCGCGGTCTTATCCTCGTTGACACTAAGTACGAGTTCGGCAAGCGCGATGGTAAGGTATATCTCATTGACGAGATTCACACTCCCGACTCTTCACGCTATTTCTATGCTGACGGCTACGAGGAGAAGTTTGAGAAGGGCTTACCACAGAAGCAGCTCTCGAAGGAGTTTGTACGCCAGTGGCTCATCGAGCATGACTTTATGAACGAACCCGGACAGACAATGCCCGAAATCACAGACGAATATGCAGAGAGCGTAAGCGAACGTTATATCGAACTCTACGAGCACATCACTGGCGAGAAGTTCGACAAGACCGTTGAAGAGGGTGACATCGCAGCGCGCATCGAAAAGAACGTAGCTGACTACCTCGCTACACGTAAGTAGCAATACATAATGGGTGCAGAATATTGGATGTTGGAGACTTGGTTCACCGACATCTGATATTCTACACCCTACATTATTATATATACATATTATCATATACACCAAGACATCGCTTCGCAAAATGTAGCGATAGGTGAAATATAACGAACAACAACAATGGTTTACGGACAGGAAAAGATAAAGCCCTACAACGACAAAGAAGAAAAAGGGGCGCAGGTGGAACTGATGTTCGACAACATCGCACACTCGTATGACAAGCTCAACCACCGCCTGTCGTGGAACATTGACAAGTTGTGGCGCAAGAAAGCTCTCAACCGACTGAAAGCTTACAAACCACAAAGCATTCTCGACATAGCTACGGGCACGGGCGACTTCGCCATACAGGCGGCACAGATACTGAAGCCGACGAAGGTGACGGGCACTGATATCAGCGAGGGAATGATGAACGTGGGTAGGCAGAAGGTGAATACACTAAAGCTCGACAACGTGATATCGTTCGCCAAGGAAGACTGCATGGCACTCTCGTTCGAAGGCAACACATTCGATGCCGTGACAGCGGCTTTCGGCATACGCAACTTCCAGAACCTCGATCAAGGACTGCGCGAGATGTGCCGAGTGCTGAAGCCAGGCGGACACCTCTGCATCGTTGAGCTGACATCACCCGTTAGCTTTCCAATGAAGCAGTTATTCAAGATCTACTCGCACACAGTGCTACCAGTATACGGACGACTCATCTCTGGCGACAGTATGGCTTACTCTTACCTCACGGCTACCATCGAGGCGTTTCCACAAGGCGAGCGAATGGTGGAGATACTGAAAGCGGCAGGCTTCGCCGAAGCTTCGTTCAAGCGAATGACACTCGGCATCTGCACGCTCTATCTCGCAACAAAGTAAAGTGTCAACACCCCATCACCCCGTCAACACCTCACCATATCAACACCTCAACACCTCACCCCATCAACACCTCACCCCATCAACATCTCAATATTCACACTATGGACAAGTACGGTTTAATCGGTTTCCCACTGGGACATTCCTTCTCCATCAGCTACTTCAACGAGAAGTTTACCAACGAGGGTATCAACGCTCGTTACATCAACTATGAGATTCCGCAGATAGAGGACTTGAAAGAGATACTCGCATCAAACCCAGAACTGTGCGGACTCAACGTCACTATCCCCTACAAGCAACAGGTAATACCCTACCTCGACGACCTTAGCCCCGAAGCACGCGCTATCGGTGCGGTCAACGTCATACGTGTGACACACAAGAATAAAAACGTTATACTGAAGGGATTTAACAGTGACGTAATCGGCTTCACACGTAGCATCGAGACAATGCTCGAACCTTACCATAAGAAGGCACTCATACTCGGCACTGGCGGTGCTTCGCTCGCCATCAACTACGGTCTCAAATCGCTCGGACTGGAGACGCTGTTCGTGAGCCGCACGAAGAAGCCAGACTGCATAACATACGAGGAGGTGACACCGGAACTGATTAAGGAGTACAACGTCATCGTCAACTGCACACCACTTGGCATGTACCCGAAGGCAGATACCTGCCCCGACCTGCCTTACGAGGCAATGGATTGCCACACCATACTTTACGACCTCATCTACAATCCGGACGAAACGCTTTTTATGAAGAAAGGCGCACGCTACGGGGCCAATACCAAGAACGGACTGGAGATGCTGTTGCTGCAGGCATTCGCAAGCTGGGACTTCTGGCATTGCAATGAATAGCCCTAAAAATAGGGTTGCCATAAGCAATAAATCACCGTAGAAAATAAATCAAAACTCAGAAACAAAAATTCAAAACTCACAATATGGACACATCTAACAGATGTGGGCAGGTGTTTTTCAAAAAACTAAGGCATTAAACAGTAACGCCCGTGTTTACAACGTTTGCAAATGCTCAAACTTTCTTAAACGGAAGCATAATAAAGCAAAAACAATCACTAAACGTGCAAAAAACGTGCAAAAACAAGCGACATGATAAAGGTATCAATAAGGCTTGACAAAAGGTATCGATTAAAAAATGGCAAATTTCCTGTGCGTATAAAAATTGCGAGAAAAGAGAATGTCTTGTATCTGCCTACAGGTTATGAGCTTGAAGAAAACGAATGGGATGCCGAAAGCCAAAAGGTAATCAAAAGAGCGGACAGAAAAATCATAAATGCACGCCTCGCCAAACAATACTACGAGGCGTGCGAAAAATTATCGTCTTTGCAAAAAGAAGGAAAGCTGCGTTTTTACAACAACAAAAAACTGCAAGATTATTTGAATAATGAGTGCACAGATGAACAACTGGAGAACAGTCTTTTTAAAACTCAATTTCAAAACTTTGTTGCTACCAAAGAAAATGCGAACACTCTGGAAATATACAATACGACTCGGCAAAGCATAATTGATTTTTGTGATTACGATACACTTTTACTCGAAGACATAGATTTTGATTGGCTGGAATCGTATGTAAGGCACCTGAAAAACAAAGGCAATAAAACAAATACTATTGCCACAAAACTAAGAGGCATTAAGGCTGTTGTTAATTACGCGAAAAAGAAAGGCATTATAAACTATTATGTATTTGACAGCTACAAGCTTCCGCGAACCGAAACCCCAAAACGCTCTTTGTCTGTCGAGAAACTGCGCGAACTACATTCTTTAAAACTTACAGAAGCACATGCTAAGTATCGCGATTTATTCTTTTTAATGTTTTTTCTCATGGGTATAAACCTTGTAGACCTATCAAGGCTTACCAACATAGAAAATGGGCGTGTGTCATACAAAAGAGCCAAGACAGGCACGCTTTACGACATTAAAGTAGAGCCCGAAGCGCAGGATATAATAGAGCGTTACAGAGGCAGCGAGCATTTAATTTCGCTATTTGACAAGAAGGCGTACACAAATGTTATGAAAAGGTTCGAAGACGTGCTGAAAATACTTGGCAAAGAAATCGGCGTGCCCAACCTAACGACATACTGGACACGCCATTCATTTGCTACTATTGCTTATGAAATTGGCGTACCCACGGATGTGATAGCCGATTGTTTAGGACATAAGTCTGCACATCGAATGACAAATATATACATACGTAAAGATGCGAAATTTGTTGACGAAGCAAACAGAAAAGTAATTGATTATGTATTATATAATAAAAGGTAGGGCAATTTGTTTGTCCTACCTTTTGTGCTTATATTGCGTTTAAAATTTGCAAATCGTGCGCTTCACCTATCACGCCTACGACGGGTATTCCGCAAGCGTCCGCCACGCGACGTTCCGTTTCACAGCCTTTTGAGCAACGCCATCGGTTCGGTACAACAATGCCGTCGCAGCCGAGGAGCAGGCGTAAGTCCTCTTTCATGTGCTCCGTGTACGGCGCAGAATCAGACAAAGGTTTGCTCATGGGATTGACTGCCTTGTAGCCGAGAATTGTCAGTTCTTTCTCAATCTGAGCGAAGAACTTGTGTCGCTCGTTGAGGTTATAGCCGGTAATCGGTGATGATATGTATATTTTCTTTTTGCTCATTTTGTTTATCAGATTAAAATACCACTTCTTTGTAGCTTGATGTCGGCTTCTTGCCGGACAGGATTGCATTGCCACAAGTAATCAGTCCGTTGTCCTCGTCATACGACGGAACGAACACGATTACATCGAATCCGTTTGCCTTCAAATCCTCTTCCACTTTCTTGTACGGCACAAACGAGTCGTAACCTCCGCTTGTCTGAATATGGTTGGCTTCGCAGCTGTTTGTTCTGTGAAGTGGTGTAATCTTACACATGAACTTGCGTGGGTCAAACATCGAAGCAAGTACCTTGCCGTCAATAATGGAGTCGTCGGCAAGCGCGAAGTTAAGGGTGTACTTGCGACCGCGCGGAGTTTCAAGTGTGTCGGCAAGTTCTGCAATATCTCTCAATGGCAAGGCGTTTCCCGAGAACAGGTATTCTCGCTGCGCGTCGTCGGTAGAGTTTATAGAGAACTGCAAGCCTGCGTTTCCGCTGTAGTCGAGATTCTTTACCCTAACCCATTCACGAATAAAGTCGTTTAAGCCTCGATTACGCTTCGGAAGCATCGTGCTTACTACAGGATGCACAAGCGAATTTCCGATGTAAGGAATAATATCCTCACGCAAGAAGAAACGTGCGTGCTCGATTACAGCCTCGTTCCATGTCGGCTCGCCCATACGTGCATAGTGTACATTGAGGCGTTTGGTGTGATTAACCTCCAGGTGCATACCTAATGCCGTTGTTATCTCGTGGCGCAGGTCGTTCAGTGTTACGTTGCGTCCCGGTCCGACTTTCGGCACGTCGCAGAACTTGCAGTTCATTGAGCAGCCGTACTGGGTAGAGATTGTTATTACCCATTTTTCGGTTAGTGGCATCGGCGTTCCGTTCGGCACTCCATTCAGCTCTCTTGTTATGCCGAGGAAGTCGGCTTTGATGTTTGCGTCTTTTCCGTAGTCGGCTACTGTTAGAAACTCCAACACGCCTTTGTCTCCTTTTGCGGTGTAGATTTCACCTGTAGGAACTTTGATTTCTTTGAGTATTTTCATTGTTATTTGATTTTATGTGATGTTTTACTTTTTTGCTGCGCCAATTCTTATGTGCACGTATCGAGTTTTCAATTCCTTTTTACGATACCACCTGCGTACCTCGTATGCAACAAACACGCCACACATTTTGGGGTATTGACGCGGTTCTGTTTCGATTGATGTACTTATCTTTTTAAACTTTACTTTAGTGCAGCAATACTGCGTCCGAAACATGGTTTTGTAACGCTTTTTTACTTTTCTAATCTTCATCCGTCACCTCCTTTTTAATTGCTTCGAGCTGCTGTATGATGTTGTCTATCGTCTTGCCGCTGTAATCAACGGCAATTTCTTTCAGCACGGCAATCTGCGCCGTCAGTCTGATGTAATCTGCCTGTTTCATTGTTGCTTGTTTTTATTAAACTTTCCGTGTTTCTCCTTTTGAGAGTTTCAAGAGCTGTATAGTTTCGCGTATTGACAAGCTGCTACCGCAGTCAAATCCTGCGTCTTTCAGTTTCTTTATGTGCAGATTCTCTTCTTCTTGTGTCATAGCTCTTTGAATTCTATGTCATGTTCCTCATTCCATTCTTCCTCAAAGTCTGCAAGGCTTCTAAAGATACCTGCGGCAACACCGAAACTTATAGGCTGCGTCATTGCCAGTTCTGTGATTATGACACGACTCTCATCGTACGTCACTTGAACCTTAAATGTTATTTTCGTTTCCTGCATATCAGCCTCCTTTCTGGTCGTCGTTAATATTGCCGATAACCTCAAAGTCGAAACGGCACAACATTGCACCTAAAGGACTGGTACAAGGTAATTTTGCATAATCCACTTTCAGGTAGAAGCCTCCTAAATCTTCCACCCATATCACAACATAATAATCTGGTCCGATATGGATAACATCACCCTCATATATCTCCTTGTCGTTTTTGCCTACATAGCCGGTGTACTGCCCGACCGTATCGGAATATACCTGCGCCATGTTGTTTCCGTTATCGTTGCTTATATACACGCCGTCTACGAGGTGGAGTAAGTCGCCATACATCCACTCGCCATTGTCGAGACGCTTGCCTTTGAATTTAATTTCTCTCATATCTATTTATTGTTTATACTGTTTAACTTATCAACTATCCAGTTAATGCCGATTGATGAAATTGCAAGAAATACCCAAAATGTCATTTTTGAAAATTCGAATCCTATCAAACGTAGTAATGCCACCGTCCATAATGATAAAGTCATGGTTGCGGCGATTTTTCCGATTTTTTCATACATAGATTGCTATTCCTCCTTTGCTCCGAACGACGCACCGTCGGCGAACGTGAACACATTGAACATTTTGTCAAACCGACTACTTGAACGAATTACCACACCTCTATCTACTGAGCCATAACTTGCAAAACATACGGGAGCTTCATTGTTTTCATTGTTTTTAGAGATACAAGCCAAAAGTTCATAGGACGGCTTATTACCTTTTCTTTTTACCCAACCAAACGGCTGATGCTTCAGCATCTCCTGCCAGCACTCATCCGCGTTTTTAAATGGGCGGCATTTGGGTTCAGGCTTGACGCGGTAGCTGTAATAACCTAAATCAAAATTTAGCTTACTATTTGTTGAATCGTAGTAGCTCTCTTCTCCATGTTTTCGTATTTGTATCGTTTTACCGTCTGCAAATGCCTGTAATACAGGCAGTAATTCTTTTGCTTCACTACGATTCATTTTATAATGTGTTAATTGGTTTATAACTCCATTTATATCCATAGGCAGTATGCCTATATTTTGTACCTATACAACAATTAGCGATATTACCCCATGGAACATGCAATTCTCTTGAAGCTTCCATTAAAGACTTCCATATTTTTATAAGATGCCCATCAATGCTATATTGATAAACTTTCTTCTCGCATCCATAAGAGCGATTTTTGTTCTTTGTATTTTGTCTTCTCGCCATAGAATTATTGTATGCCGCATTATAAGAATAGGTACACCATTCTAAATTGTTGACATTATTGTTTAATTTATTCTCATCTTTATGGTTGATTATAGGATAATTACACGGATTTGGAATAAATGCTTCTGCAACTAAGCGGTGAACTCTGAAAGCCTTACCCTTTGCGTTTTTTGTTAAAACAACAAAATAATATCCGGCAGTATTCATTGCAGGTGCTAATATTACGCTTTTCTTATGTTGTATAGAACCAAAGACACCCTTTACAATTCTACCGACAGAACGAACTCTACCAAGATTGCTTACTTGATAGAATCCTTCATATCCAAGAATGTCTTTCCAATTTTCTTCTTCTGTCATATTAATTCTCCAGTTCTATATTATGTTCATCTGCGAAACGATCTTCTGCATCCTCGCAATAACGACCTTCACAAAGCGTCTCTGGATATGCTCTGTTGGTAAAATACTCTCGGCAGCATAACTCGCATATTTCATTTCCATAATTATTTTTTAACTCTTCTCTGGTCATTATTCACCCTCCTTTCTGATTAAATAATCGTACATAGGCTTGCGACTTCTACGATATTTATTACATATCTTTTCTGCCTCTTCCTCTGTATTACAAATTGCAACAACTCCATCGGGATACGTGTCCCAATATCTAATAACTTTAAATTTTGTCATATTAACCCTCCACTTCTTTGTCCATGTACAAACTACTTTTTGCAAAATAGTTATTTGCTAAGGATGAGTAGGTATTTTCATCCAATGCGTTGGCATATTTGGCTTTGCAAACTGTTTATGGTATGCGTCCATTCCTGGAATGCCTGAGACACCCTTATAATAATCATCTCCTTCTTCATAGCATGTATCATAACAATCATCCTCATTATTCCATGTTGCAGATATAAATCCATCAGCTTGAATAAAACCTACTCGTGTTCCATTAGGATTAAAATCCTCATCAATCCACTTTTCGTTAAAAGCTATCACCTCTTCTCCAAAAGGAATTTCCTTTTCAGATACTTTATTCCATCCCATATTACTATTGTTTTTTTTAATTATTTATCTGTTTTATCTTGTTTTCCAACTCTGCTTCAAGCGTCTCTACTCTTTTTTTGTAGTTAAAAGGAGTGCTTCGAGTACGTCCAGGTAGTTGTGCAAGTACGAGCTTTGCAATACGAGCAGCATAGTCAATGAACGACCAATCTCTGCGGCAGCTTTTTCGAAGCCTTCATTCAGATACGCATCCAGTTCCTTTGAATGTGCCCTTAATTCGTCGCACTCAATGCGCAGCTTATCAAGGCGTGTTTCTGACGGCTTGTAAGCCTTCTCGAACACATCTGCCGGACTCCAAGACTGGTAGCCGTCCTCGTACTCTACGAGATAGCCTGCCTTATCAGTTTCACACTCTGACGGTCTTACGCCATTCTTCAAGAGCTTGCGCTCATAGGCTTCACCCATTGTCATAGGCATAGCCTTCACTGTCTTTGTTCCAGTGTACTGTTTCATTTCTTTGTTCATAGTTATGTTTGTTATATTGTTAATGTTTTCTTTTGTTCTCCTTTGCAAGTCTTCTCTCGTATGCTCTACGCTGTTGACGTGTCATACCGTCCTTTTTGGTTTCGTAAAACTCTAAAGCTTCACGGCATCTTTTTGATTCTTCCGTCTGCTGTTCTGGATGCTTCTTTAAAAGTTCTTGAAATTTCTCGAACTGCTCCTTTGAAATAATATGCTGCTCTGTGTATTCGTTGCGGAGCTGCTTTACTCTTTCCATATTCATAGCTTGCTATTTTACAAGTTCAAAATCGTAAACGAAAACCCAAGGGTTGTTCTCCCATGTGCCCTTGCCGCTGATTTTGTCTATCAGGGCAGCGTAGGCTTCGCGTGGAGTAGAGAAAGAATAAAAGTCTGTCATAGCGTAATTTTGACAAGTATAACAATACTCTTTTCCAAAACGGACGATGCCTTCCTCCATGCAATCTTCCTCGCTGATGTCTTGCAGACGTTCTACACGAATATTAGTGATGCGGATGCGGTGCGGCATAAGGTCTGCCTTGACAAACATCTTGTTATTCCAACCTGGCAGTTGCGCAAGCTCTTGTCCGTGTGTGTCTGCGATGTCGCTGTACCTCTGCGCGATTGCGACCTCCTCGCCTATTTTATAGTGGGCGGTTTCAAACTCATTGTTGCAAAGCGTAAGCAGAGCCCGTCCATTGTCGAGCTTTTTGAGTTGAAAATCTTCATCATCAAAAATAATAAACCCATTTGGCATATAGGCTATTCGTCTTGTCTGCGTCTTTCGACCGTCAAGTACGGCTTGTGTTAAGCCGCACCTGTCGTTGAACATTATCTTTTTCATTTTTTATCGTTTTAAATCTCCGAGACAGACAAGCACAGCAAACTGGAGTTTTGCCAGGGTTTTCACCTGTAGTTTTATCATCATTGCGGATGTTCCTTGTCTTGATGATTAGCCCTGCCCAATAAATCAAGACTTGAAACCTGTGCTGAATTGTCTATGCGGTAATTGTACTTTTACGGCTACAGCAAATGCCAACCAGTCTAAAACGGCTCAACATCATACTGTGCCTGCTGCCACCAGAGATGGTTAATAACGTCTTTTGAAAACTTTATCTGCTTGTCGAAGTTTCATATTTATACTTTTAGTTCTGCGTTCAGCCCCAGTGCCCAAAGGATATGCTGGAGTTCGTGCACGTACTTGATTTCTCTTAACTTTTTTCCGTCGAGGTAGGCGGCAAACTTATTCCCCTCGACCTCGTACACGATATTGATGCCGAGGTCGTAATGATAGAAGTCGTACCATTCCGAAGTGCCTTCCTTTTGGTGCTGCTCTTCCTTAAATCCGTTCTTTCCGAGGAGTTCGGGAGTGAGGAATATCGGGTCAATGCTCTTGCACCAAAGACCGTATGGGCTGTCGCAACAATCCTCGTCAAGCCCATTAACATCAATAAGTTCAACACTTCCTCTAAATCTTTTTTCTGTTGTATTGTAATGTTTAGAGCGGATGCCTACCACTTTGAAAATTGCATTTTTGTGCAGAGCACAACCGATTTCATTTACCTTTACAATGTCGCCTATTCTTAGGTCTTCTGCTTTAATCATATTCTGTAGTTTTTACATAGTTGTCTACATCTCGTCTATATCTTTCATACCTACACCTCTATTTCTTGTTCAATCCGAAAAGCAAATAGGATATGCTGTAAATCGTGAACATTATAGATATAACCTCCCATAATGTCGCCATTTATTAAAACAGACCACTTGGATTCTGATTCGTCTGAGCAAAGTTTGATTCTTGGAATGCGTCTATTCGTAAAGTATATGCGACTCTTTTTCCACCCATTCTTTTCGAGAAATTCGCCAGTTAAAGGGATAGAATCCACTTCACTGCGGTCTGCAAGGTACCAGTTACATTCGCCGAGATCAATTAAAAGGTTGTCCTCTCTCACTTCTGTAATTTGTACGACTATTGGTGAGGCTACTCCTATATATCTCACCAAATCACCGGCTATATATTTCTGTTTCACGTGCTTAATATTTATTTGTTAGGTAATAAGTCCTCTATGTAGCACCACTTAGTGATTCTGTTATACGCAACGAACTTTGCCCATTCAACATCCGAGAAGACTCCATCTATGCCAACGTCCATAGTGTCTCTATCATCAAGCCATTGGTATAGGATAACAGCATTACCTTCGGGTTTTACACTTGCCTCGTGCCAAATGGCGTGCTTGAACCATTCAACACCTTCTTTAAAGGCAATTCGTTCGACAGTATTCACCAAGCCTCCTACATTAAACTTGCCGGCTGCTGCTTCATGTATTTTCTTTTCGTCAATCATAATAGTTTTGTTTTAAAATTATCGTAAATTTTCAAGTCGTTCCACCATTCTTCTCTGCCGAGTTCTACGTGTTCGTTTCCGGGCATCTTGTGCTTTGTAACTGCCTTTATCCACTCGTTGGGAACAAACGCATTGAACGATTGCAAGCCGCTGCTTTTCTTCGTCTTGCCGACTACCTTGCCGTCAATGTAGAGGTAAAGCGGATGGTATTCACCATCGAAGCGGTAGCAGAGAGCTTGGAGCTGCTTGTGCTCTATCTCGCTGTAAAATGTCACCATGTAGCGGTTCCCTCGATGTAGCGCAGCGAGTGCGTGCATAAAGTCCTCATAACCGACATGCGTGTTCTTCTTGCTGTTCAGCTCGTAGAAGTATTGCTTGAAGATGTCGCGTCGCATATAGAACCATAGAAAGTCCATATCGTCGTCTGACATCTGTGGAATTGATTTATATACAATCTCCTGCCAGACGTGCTGCCGGAGGTGCGAACCTCTTGCGAAACCCTCAACCGCATTGAGGAAGTCGTGTCTACCTAAAGAAAGATTTATCATACTTAGAATTTTTCTCTTATTTTCTGATATTGCTTGGCAAACGTCTTTTCCGTTACCCATGCGCTGTATCGTGTGCGGTAGTAACGCTTAGGCTTGCCTGAAACAAGCCCTGTTGCGTCACGAGGAGTATTCACGCTCATGTATATCTTTGGCACGATGTCCGTTGACACATACGATGTGATATACTCGTCTTCGAAAGCGATATGTCCTGTCTCGCGGAAATTGACATTTGCAAGCGAGAAGTCTTTTGCCATGCTGTTATTCGGGAGATTTATCCGTACCTAAAAGGTGTTGATTGCCATCGTAATGGATGCAGTACTTGTAGACACCTGATAAACAGACGTAAGGGTATCGTTTATTGAATGTATTGTAGTTAGAGAAGAATTCACAACGCCATACGCTATCTTCGTTGCATCTTACTAACACCTTGTCGAACGGCTTAAACGAACACATGGGTTTAGAGACCTTAACAGGATCGACTTGCAACGTTTCGGGGTTGTACTTGCCGCCGTAATGCTTCTCTGCTGCTGCGATAAACAATGTTTTTTGTTCATCATTTGCCTTTACGAAACATTCTGTGTCGCACACTTCCTCTTCGCCAAAGGTGTGGTCTTTGTAGTAGTTGATTGTGGTGTTAAACTCTGTGTAATCATCATTTGCCCAGCCGTCGAAGACTGCTATCATTTCGTTGTGAGGGTTGCGTACTACGTCGCCATGCTTAAAGAACTTAGACCAGTCTCGCATTTCACAAGAAGGGAGGAGCATTACTTCTGCGTCTTCAATGTCGTCGTAATAAAAGCCGTTTTCTGTAAAACTTCCAAAGGGAGAGAGCGGGACTTTTGATAACACCTTAATAGGGAAGGTGTTATCAGATACTACTTCTTTAAATTTCACCTCACCAAGCAGCGGTGAGTATAACTTTGTGCCTTTTGGCATATCGCGGAGTATCTCCGCAATGTTAATCTTATCTTCCATTTTCTATCTCCTTTTCTTTTGCTGTTTTCATGCCGTCTTGGGCTCCGCAAATCTCAATAGCTTTTTCCAGTAGTTTTTCCTGCTTGATTGCGATTCTAAGAATATCGCGATAGTCCTTCAGCAACTTGTTGTATATCGAACTTCTTCCAAGAAAGTACCAGGTACTTACAAAAAAGATGGTATTGATGATTGTTAATACTATTTCCATTGTTATTCGGTTTATATATCGAGGTTTTTAACACTATCGAACACTGCCTTTATCGGTGTAAGTCTTAAACCGCCCAGACAAGCGTCACTATTGGGGTCGTCTTTGAAAGTGTATAAGATGACATCTATGAAACGTGTCATCTCGACCTTTATTTCTCTACCTCTGTACTCGCTGTTGAGTTCTGCGACTACGTTTTTAAGCACCTCAAAAAACATAACTGGAGTAAACTTCTCGCTAAACACAAATTCTGAATTTCTAAGAGCTTTCAAATTGTATGCAAGATCCTGTGTCTTTTTGTTGTGAACGCTACATTTCGGGCGTTCGCAGTAAAATATTTCTTCTATCATATTATTGTATTATTAGTTTCTTAGTATGTGCGCCTTCACCACCTTGTGGGCAGCTCGTGGCTGCGCCTTGTTAAACTCTTCCACAAACCAACGTTCGTACTCGTCGTGGAAACGTGGTCTGTGCTGTTTTTTGCCTTGGAGAGGATAAATATCTGCGATAAATTTCTCTCCATTGTCTAATGTCAGTACGGCTTTCATAGCTTACCAAAATCCAAGCTCCTTTGCTATTGCAAGGAAGTCGGAGAGTTTGTCGGGCGATACATCGGTCTTCTTGCCTTGCGAGTACACAACACCATCTTCAACCTTGAAGTAGATATTGCCATCCATGTTTACGAAGTAAATCTCACTTTTCATGTTATCTTACCTCCATGTTAATTAGGTCGTTGAAATCTTCTTCCGTCTTGCAATCGTAGCAGTAAGTCAGCCTGCCGTAAGCATCCTTTGTGAGCATCATTATGCTGTTGCCGCTGCTAAGCAAGTCTTGAAGCATATCAATACGAGGATATATACTTACGCTGTTGTTCTTGCTAAACCAACGAACGCCCGAAATAAGGCTTGTGGTGTAGAGCGCATACTGTTCGTTTACGCCCTTTTCGTAAGAAACAAAGATGTAATCATCTCCTTTTATGATAGACCACGCTTTGCGCAGCCTACTGACAAATGTCTTGATTGTTTCCTTCATATCTGTTGTTATATGTTAAAGTTAATTTCCTCGGCTGGAACCATTTTGAAAGACTCGACGTTCTCGAAGCCCATACAATCGCCGTCCGTGGTTGTAATATCAACCATTTTTTTTTCAGCGTCTGGATACATCGCCGCAATCACATCTGCTGATACAATGGATGGCATGGGGTCATTCTCCTGGAAAACCAAAAGAAAATAAGGTTTGCTGTTTTCGTTTGCCATATCTGTTGTTTTTTAGTTTAAATGTGACAGTCGTACATTGTAAGCAACGTGTCAGGCGGAAGCGTTGCGAGGAGTTGTTTTACTTCTTCGCTCCATGCATCTTTGTCTTTTTCGTCTGATACTACGGCAAACCAACCCATTTTTC
>ONZR01000388.1_pt1 | contig 19634 bp, 10 predicted proteins | sample 1671691 | NCBI WGS metagenome assembly ONZR01 (sample SAMN06348182, study PRJEB24527) | human gut metagenome | biome: human gut; feature: ankylosing spondylitis patient; material: feces | host: Homo sapiens | place: China | collected 2015-10 | reverse complement strand
CTATCCGCAGGTTCCATTCCCTTCGGTCATTCCACCCGCGGTTATTCACATTCGCCCCCTTCGGGGACGGTAGAATGCTACTTGCGAAACTTCAGTAAGTAATTTGCAAATAGAATAACAAAGGGCAAAAGCATTGGACATCTAATGCTTTTGCCCTTTTTAACGTACTAAAAAACGGAAGCCACAACTTTATTATTGATGAATCTTATCCAGCATAATTTCAATCAATCTCGGCACACCGTAATTTTCTATCTCGCTTTCCTTAATCCAGATGTAATCATCGGGAAGAGAAGGTCGTTCCTCAACTTCCTGCAGATAGAAATCGGCAAGAAGAATGCGATGGGTCAATACATGCTTCACATCCTTTGCCAGCAATATCGGATCCTTCACGAAAGAAGGCAATTCCTTCATATCCGATATATTATACGGCTCCCACAATCCCTGCCAAATATCCCCCTCACCACGACGATGAATCGCAATCCACGATTCAGCCTCAGCATGTTTTTCTGCCTCAGCAGGATTTTCAGCCTCAGCAGGATTTTCTGCCTCAACTTGCGATTCCAAAGCTGGTGCCTTATATCTGATATACACATAAGAGAGATGACGGGTCTTCACCTTCACCGTTTTGTTCTTCACTGGCAGTTCCTCTACCCTGCCGTTTCGCAAAGCCTCGCAGGTTTCGGCAAGCGGACAAAGAAGGCATTTCGGCGATTGAGGGGTACACTGAATGGCACCGAAATCCATTATTCCCTGGTTATAGGCTGCAGCCTCTGAAGCAGGCAACAGCGATTGCGCCAAAGCCGCAAACTCCTTCTTTCCCTGGGTGGAATTGGTGGGTGTATCGATTCCGAAATATCGGGAAAGCACACGATATACATTGCCATCTACCACAGCGGCAGGAAGATTGAAGGCAAAGGAGCCGATGGCAGCGGCGGTATAATCACCCACTCCCTTTAACGACTTTATACCATCCAGGGTATTCGGAAACTCACCCATAGCCACGATTTGCCTGGCAGCGGCATGAAGATTGCGGGCACGGGAATAATAGCCCAAACCCTGCCAGAGCTTCAAAACATCATCTTCGCTGGCTACCGCCAGGTCTTCCACATGGGGATAGGTTTGCATAAAGCGTTCCCAATATTCCCATCCCTGGGCAATGCGGGTTTGCTGCAGGATGATTTCGCTGAGCCAGATGGCATAAGGGTCGCGGGTTTCGCGCCAAGGCAAATCCCTGCCGTTTTCACGAAACCAACGGAGTATTTCAGTTGAAAAAAAAGAGTTATTGATCATTGTAATGCTTTTGCCCTTTCAGGGCGTATTTCTATAAACAACTATAACCCAGGGCGATGCCCTGGGCTAGGAGCTTCTGCCCTTTCAGGGCGTTACATTCTTGCTTCGGTCCTTTTAGCGGATTGCAAATCCGCAATAGTTACTCATACGGCGGCGGATTGCAAATCCGCCGAAACTGCAAATCCGCCGAAACTGTTCAAAGTAATTACTGCTCCGGATATTGCTCGTAAATCTTCAAGCCGAATTCATTGGCAAGCGCGTAGGCATGCTCCATGATGTCGGCAAGGATATGCTCGTAATTAACCCATACCTTATCCTTGATGAAGAAATAGAACTCGATAGGAAGACCGCACTGGGTGGCTTCCATGTGGCGAACCATCAAGGTCAACTCCGTATTCACCTCAGGGCGCTGACGCAGATATTTCTCCATGAATCTACGATAAAGCTGAAGATTGGTTGGAGCCAGAGCTGCAGGATTCAGCAGGTCAGCCCCTTCCTTAATACCCTCTTTCTCCAAATCCTCATCAGATGGAACTGCCGATTCTGCAGAAATTTCAGTAACATGAATACCATCCTTTGCCAATGCCTTCTGCAACGTTTCCTTCAACTTAAAGGAATCCTCCGTAGCGAAATGCTTGGCAAGCAAGGTCTGCTTTAAGGAATCATCCACTAATCGCACACTGCGGAAATCGAAGTAAACCACTCGCTTCACTCTTCTTCCCCCACTCTTCTGCATACCAATCCAGTTCTGGAACGAACCGTTCACCAGCGTGGCTGGCGAAATGGTAACGATGGTATTATCGAAATTGCGAACCTTCACCGTGGTGAGCGACATCTCCTCAACAATACCATTGGCATCCACCGACTTCACCGTAATCCAGTCGCCCTTGTGGAGCATATCATTACTCGTCAGTCTCACACCGGCAGCCAATCCGAGGATGGTATCCTTGAACACCAACATCAGCACAGCCGAGGTGGCACCCAAACCGGCAAACAGAGTCATCGGATTCTTACCCAGCAGGATGGCTACCACCACCACTCCAGCCACGAAGAGCATCAATATTCTGAGCACACCGCAGAAGGTGTGGAAATACTGCTGGGCCGAAGAGCGGCGCTCCTCGCTGTTCTCCAATCCCTTGAACGAACCGATGAACACCAATGCCGTACGCACCGACATCACCACGATATAGATGCCCGTGGCACGCTCCAGAATCTCCTTGAATATAGGATATTCCAGATAGATGAGCGGCATGAGCGACCATATCACCACAGCCGGTACGATATGGCAAGCCGAGGTGAGCACCTTCCTGTTCAGCAACACATCATCCCAAGAAAACTCCGTCTTCTCCGTAATCTTCGAAATCAGCGGAACCAATATCTTGCGACAAAGGAAATCGCTCAGCATCGCCAGCAACACGGCGATGATGGTGAGCAATATATGACGAAGCATAGGCACGTAATCACCCGTGATACCCGCCCATGTTATCATTGAATCTACAAATTTTCTAATTTCCTCCATAAGCCATAAACAGTAAACTATAAACTATTAACTGTAAACTCTCAACTATAAACTATCAACTAAAGTCACGGTTGGCACAGCAGCTTGCAAACCTTGTCTGCAAAGTTTCGGGCATTGCTGCCATGCATGATACCATTATTGATAATAGAGAAGCAAAGCTCATGTCCATTGGCTGCAGTGCAATAACCAGCCAGCGAGATGATGCCCGTCAGGGTGCCCGTCTTAGCCTTCACGTTGCCGTGGGCACTGCCGCTCCTCATACGCTTCTTCAGGGTGCCATCCACACCCGCTATCGGCAGTGAATGAATCAGATGCTGCTTGATGTTGTCGTTGCGAAAGGCATAGCGAAGCATTGCCACCTCCAGTTCAGCACTCAGATAGTTATAGAGCGAAAGTCCCGAGCCATCAGCCAACTTATAACGTGATGCATCCAATCCCAGCTTCTGGTTGATAAACTGGCGCTCCACACTGCGGGCACTCTTGGCACTCGCCGGACGATTGCCCGTAGAAGCCGCTATCTGATAATACATGCTCTCGGCATAAAGATTGTCACTCTCCTTCATCATCTTGTGCAGCACCTGATCCATGGTGTGGAAACGGGTACAGATGGTGAAGGCATTGGTAGGACAGGTCTTGGTAGAGGCATACATCTCCTCATACTCGATGCCCGCATCCTTCAGTTTAGCCAGGAATCTATCCATGAAGATATCCTTTCTGGAGAACACCAAAGGCGAAAGCACCGGGTTGTCATCATCCCAGCACCAGCCTTCGCCCAGCAGGTCAGAATCCTTCATCGAGCGGTCGGCATACACCTTGCCACGGATGGTATCTACACCCATCTCCTTCAGGCTGTTGACAAAGGCCGAGAGGTCATCACTGTTGAAACGGGGATCCATGCCGCCCACGCAATATACATCGCCATGGAGCACACCTTCCTCGATGGTTCCCGTATATTTCAGCTGGGTTTTAAACTGATAGGACCCGCCCAACTTATCCAGCGCCGTGATGGCCGTAAGGAGCTTCATCGTACTAGCCGGGCGCATCAGCTGGCGCTCGTTGTGCTTGTAGATGCAGGAGTCATCCTCCAGGTCCCAAACCATGATACCCACCTGCGAAGTTTCAAACATCTTGCTTTTCAGCAGATTGTCGATACCCACCTTCACCGATTCCGGCCAAGGCAATCTCAGCGTATCGGCAGCCAGCGAGTCTAACATTGTGGAGTCAGCCACTTCCGTGTCGTCCTGCATCTCCACCACTTCATCATTCGTCACATTCTGAGCCTGCATAGGCATTGCCATCAGCATTGCCGCCATCAGGCTCAACATCATATATCTTATCTTTTTCATTGTCGTTTTTTAATTTCTTTCTCGAAAGCCTCTTCGTTATCCGGCTGAATGGCCACCATGTTCTTGGCTCCGTATTCTATCACCATGCAATGGTCCAGGCCCATGAATGTCTTGGTCTGATGCACACTGATGATGTCGCACACAGGCACATTCTTATTCGATGAAAACCTTCCCTCGTTGATGATGAGATATTCCATCTCGTCGTCCCTGTCGATAGGTTTCACCTTCTTAAATGTATAGGTGGTGTTCAAAATGCGCTCTATCATGCCCACGATGATGATGGCCAGGAAGATGCCGATAATCGCCATCTTGACCCAGAAGAAATATCCGGCAAGAAGGGCGAACACTGCCACCCCGATGCGAGCCGTCACCGAGAAGCGCTTGTGAAAAGTTCTATCTGCCATACCTATTCTATCCTATTCTGTTAAAAAGTCATTTTCTATTCAATTATATCCGCAAAAAAGTCATTTTTTACTACCTTTTGATAGTCTAAAAGACTATATTACCTTAAATTTCGCTGCAAAATTACAAAAATTCCCTCTCTTATTACTCATTTTAAAGAGAAATTAGTAATTTTGCAACGAATTAAGAATTAATTCCTAGAGAATGCGGCTTTTTATGCAAAGAAAAGGTCTCTTCTTATAGATAGAAATTAGATAAGAATAAACTCAGATGGTTTATAAGTATGATTTTCTGATTATCGGCTCAGGAGTTGCCGGTATGAGTTACGCCCTGAAAGTAGCCAGAGCGCATAAAGGTAAAGTGTGCATGATTTGCAAAACCTCTCTCGACGAGGCGAACACTTCATTTGCACAGGGTGGTGTTGCGTCAGTTACCAACTTGGAAGTGGATAACTTCGACAAGCACATTCAAGACACGATGATTGCTGGTGATTACATCAGCGATTACAATGCTGTAAAGCAGGTTGTCACCATGGCACCGAAGCAGATCGAAGAGCTCGTGCAGTGGGGTGTTAACTTCGACAAGCAGCAGGACGGCAAGTTCGACCTCCACCGTGAGGGCGGACACAGCGAGTTCCGCATCCTTCATCATGCCGATGATACGGGTGCTGAAATACAGCGCGGGCTGATGGAGGCAGTGCGCAACTGCCCTGACATCGATATCAAGGAAAATCATTTCGCCGTGGAGATTATCACCCAGCACCACTTGGGCGCCCGTGTTACCCGACGCACTCCTTATATCAACTGTTACGGAGCCTACGTGCTGAATCCTGATACCCAGAAGGTGGATACCTATCTGAGCAAGGTAACCGTGATGTGTACCGGCGGATGTGGTGCCGTTTACCAGACTACTACCAACCCTGTCATCGCTACGGGTGATGGCGAGGCGATGGTTTACCGTGCCAAGGGTACCGTGGCCGATATGGAGTTCGTTCAGTTCCACCCTACAGCCCTCTATCATCCGGGCGAGACTCATCCTGCCTTCCTCATCACCGAGGCAATGCGTGGATACGGTGGCATCTTGCGTCTGCCTAACGGCGAGAGCTTCATGGAGAAATATGATGAGCGTCTGAGTCTGGCTCCTCGCGACATCGTGGCTCGCGCCATCGATAAGGAGATGAAGATTCACGGTCTTGACCATGTATGCCTGGATGTTACCCACAAGAATCCGGAGGAGACCAAGCGTCACTTCCCTAACATCTACGCCAAGTGTCTGAGCATCGGCATCGACATTACCAAGGATTACATCCCAGTGCGTCCTGCCGCTCACTACATGTGTGGTGGTATCAAGGTAGATTTGAACGGCTGTTCAAGCATCAACCGCCTCTATGCCCTGGGCGAGTGCTCTTGCACCGGTCTGCATGGTGGCAACCGCCTTGCCAGCAACTCGCTTATCGAAGCTGTGGTTTATGCCGAGACGGCTGCCAAGCACAGTCTGGAGCATGTGGATGAATACGATTTCAACGAGAAGGTTCCTGCCTGGAACGACGAGGGTACCCTGACCAACGAGGAGAAGGTATTGATTACCCAGAGCGTCAAGGAGGTAGGCGAATGCATGAGCAACTACGTGGGCATCGTTCGCAGCGACCTTCGCCTGAAGCGTGCCTGGGATCGCCTCGACCTTCTTTATGAAGAGACCGAAAATCTCTTCAAGCGTGTCAAGGTGAGCAAGGAGCTCTGCGAGCTCCGCAACATGATCAACGTGGGTTATCTCATCACCCGCATGGCAATAGAGCGCAAGGAGAGCCGTGGTCTCCACTATACCATCGACTACCCTGTTCACGCTTACGACAAGAAAGATAAATAAAGAATAGAAGAAACATAAAAAAAGCTCGGATGCGATTTGCATCCGAGCTTTTTTCGTTTATCAGATTTGCATCCGAGCTTTTTTCGTTTATCTCGTCAGCGAGAACTTGATGCTCAAGCCGAAGTCCTGCGTGGTCGTCGGATAACTGCTGCTCGAAAGCAGCGGGGTGTTGGTCTGACGATCGTAGTAGAAACTCATGGTGAGCAACTTGCTCAGGGTGTAATCGGCAGTGAAGCTGAACTTCAAGGCATTGTTTCCACTGCTGGCGCTGCTCGTCATCGAAGCGATGTCGCGGACGATGGCTGCCTGCTTGCGGAAACTGAAGTCAGCACGGAGATTGAGGTCGTGGTTGGCACCACGCGACTTCTGCGTACTCTTGCTGTCCTGCTGATTCTTCTTGCCCGTCCTCTTCACCTTCTTGGCTCTAGGAACAAAAAGGTCGAAGTCGTTGATGCGGTAGCCCATACCTATCACCCAATCCTTACTCAAGGCCTCGTTCACCTGGATACTCGTCATACTGAGGTTCAATACACGGGTCTGGCGATACTCAGCCTTCAGGGTCATGTTGTTATTAAACGTCATGTCCATTCCGAGCAATGGAGAGAAGGCCTCGTTGATGCTCACCTGCGACACGTTGAACATGCTGCTAGGCGATGGATTGCCCGTTGAAGCATCGCTGATGAAGCCCAGACCGTTCATGAACTCCTGATAGGTGCTGAAACTGTTATAGCTGCCCACCGCATATACACTCTTGTAACCATGATTGATGTTCACACTCTTGAAGTGGTCGCAGAACCAAGGCAACTTGCCGAGTCCACTATAGCGAACCGTCCAGTTTGGCAACAGGCGGCTCAACGTTGGGAATATCGAGAGCGAACCGCCGCCCATCGATGTATAGGCATTGAGGAAGGCAGGTATCATCACATCACCACTGTACTTGTTAACCGGGGTGCGGGATGCATCAAACTTACCTCCGCTCAGTTCAGAACCAGCCGGATAAACCGCTCCGGCATACTGCGCCTCTACCTTCTGGCGGAAACCTTCCAGCGAGTTGACAAACTTCTCGAAGGTCTTGCTCTTGTAACCACTGTTGGCATTGCCCATTCCCTCGAAGGCAGAACCCAATGAGATGGTGGTCATCTGGAAGGTTCCGCTCTGGGTGGTCGGCGTGCCCTCATACATATACTGTATGCTCTTCTGCGTGGTCTTGGTGTGGGTGGCAGAGAGGTCGATTTTGAAATCCTTAACAGGTTCCAGGGTGGCACGGAACTGCCAGTTGTCGGTCTTGCTCGTCGTAGCCGGCGTTGCGATGGAATCGTTGAAGAGCAGCCAGTCGTTCTCCCTAGCCTTCTGGATATAATCATCGTCAATCATACCGAAGGCAAAGTCAAGTCCCGGTGCCATCTGTCCCACCTTCTTCTGTCCGAAGGCATCGCCCACGCTAGGGGTGAAGCCAGGCAGGGTCATCTGGTAGCTGTTGCGATAGGTGAAGCTCACCTTGCGCACCATCATCGCCAAGCGGGATGCAAACTGGGCAGCCTTGTACCACTTCTTGTTGTCAAGCGGCTCCTTCGGCAGAACGGTCAGTTTCAGCTTCAAGGCACTATCCACCTTCGAAAGAAGCTTAATCTGGTTGTTATCCACCTTTTTATATTTAAGGTGGAACATCTTGCCGTCTGCCGTCTTCGCCGATACGATGAGGCGCTTGCTGTTCTTGCCGTGCTTTACCAGCAGGGTGGTATCAGGCAGGAGGGTCACTTCCTTCTCAAAGGCCTTCTTGTTCTTCGGAAGCTTCTTTGCCAGGTCGTTTCTACCCTTATCCTTGGCGTTGGTCTTGGCGTTCTTGCCATTCTTCACGTCCTTGCCGTCGGTCTTGGCAATTTCCTTGCCGCCATTCTTCTCAGCCTCTTCCTTCGCCTTCAGCTCTTCTTCCTTGGCTTTCGCCTTGGCCTTCTTTCTGTCTTCCTTCTCCTTCTTCTTCCTAGCCAGCTCACTCCTGCTCTTGGAACGTTCATACTTCTCGTTCACTTTCTTGAGGAATGGAACGTGGTTGTAGAGACGTACCAGGTCGATGTTGCCGTTCAGGGTCACCTCGCGCTGGCTGTTGATGGTATTGCCATACGAGTGGCCTTCTTCATCTTCCATGCCTCGCTCCCACGAATAGTTGGCGCTGTAGTTGGCATCGGTGTTCAGCCAGTCGAAGACTGGAAGCAGATTGAGCGGCACCTTATACGATGCCGTGAAGTTCTGACTGTAGTCGAGCGGCGTACCCCAGCTCTTCACGCTGTTCCATACCGAACTTCTATACACCGAGTCTTTCCAGGCATGATACTGGTCGGCATAGAGGTCGGTGTTCACTTCCGGATAAGGCACATCCACCTGTGCATGGGTAGCACTCTGGAAGTTCATGTGCAGGTTCTTGGTCAAGTCCCAGCGCATGGAGAACTCTCGGTTCCAGAGGAATTGGTCGCTATAGGTGAGCGGCAGTTGCGAATTGAGCGTACTCTCCATATCGCGCTCCTCCAGCTCGTAGGTCTCGTGCGTCATCTCCGTATTGAAGGCGATGTTCTGAGGCAGCCAGTTCAGGCCGAACCGCTTCAGGATGTCGAGCCACTTGCTCTTGTTCTTGATCTTCTTGAACGGTTCCCACGATTTATACACAGGAGTCCAGGAATAATCCAGGGCACCTCGCCAGTTGTCACGGTTCTCATAAACTGTGGTCTCGCCGGTGGTACGCTGATGCGCATGACTATAGGTCAACGAGAAGTTGGCTGGGTCGTACGGCATCGGATGGCCCTTGGTGGCGATACCCACACGGGCATTGGAAACAGAGAAGTTGGTCTGCGTCACCTTGGTTACGGCGATGTTCTCGATGGAGTCTCGCTCAGCCTTCGAACCGGTGGCATCCAGAGCATCCTTCAGTTCCATATCGGTATCCAGCGGATTATACTTCGGCGAAGTCTTCTCCTTGGTCACACTATAATATAAAGGTATGCTCACCTTCGCCTTGTCAGGGAAGAACTTACCCATCTCCAGCGATGTGGTCACACTGTAGGTGCCGTAGTTGTCGGTGCTTCGGCTTGCCACGCCGTCTTCCAGTCCGCCAAAGCCCTCGCTCATATATCTTCCGGTGGCATTCACGCTACCGAAGTCGGAGAGCTGCACATTGAGGTTGGCATTGGCTGCCCAACCGCCCTTGTTGTTGTGCTCCAGCAGTCGGAGTTCGTTGATCCAAACTTCTCCGCTCTTCTCCTCGCCCGAGTTGTTGCGCACACCGATCATCATGGTCTTCACCTCGCCCAGGGTAGGATTACCCACGATGGTGAGCTTGTTGTTCGGATGGTCGGCATCATACATGGTATAAGGTGCCATATAGGAAGCCAGACCCTGTGCCTTCGCCTTGTTGCGCTCCTTCTTCAGGTTGGTGAAGACGCTGAGCGCCACGTTCAGCATGTTCTCCTCAGGCCATACCTTCTTCTTGTCGGCAGTTCTGTTCCTTACATATTTGCCAGGTTCGGTCACCTTCAGCGGAATCTCGTACTCATAGTAGTTGTTCTTATAGTCACTACCCAGACGCAGGAACACAGACAGCTGATTATCCTTCAGGTTGGTGGTGTTCTGCTCCAGGGCATTGGCATGGGTGAACATCTGGATGCGCTTATACTGGCGCAAATCGATGGTAGAGTTCTTATATACTGCCTTTGCCTCGCCATTACTCAGATTCTTGACCACCATGCTCAGCGCCTGCTCGTTGGCCTCAACCAGCTGTGGCTGACTAGGGTCTTTCTCTCGCTCAATGCCAGGAGGCAGCACATAGTTCACCGGTGTCTTCTCGGCATTCTCCTCCAGACTCACGGTGCTCGCCTCCAGGGTTCCGCCGCTGGCAGCTCCCAATGGCTGGTCGTAGGTGCGCCATTTGCTCATCACCAGGTCGAGGGTTCCGAAACGGAGCACCACAGGCTTCTTGAAGTTGGTGAGGAACATGCGCATGAAGCGGATGCTGGAGAAATCGTTGATATTGCCCTGACGCTTCTCGAACTCATCCACAGGGATGCGGAACTGATACCAGGTTACTGACGACTTCGTATTGTCGCGCCAGGTCTGGCTGTACTCTCGTTTATCCACGATGAAGTTGCTGCCCACCACAAGATCTTCCGGACGGATGCTCACGTGATACTGATAGTACTTCTCATACTCGTTGAGCGTATAGTCCTGGTTGATATCTTCCACATCAGGGGTGGTTTTATAAGATGTATCATAACTCTCGGTGCGGCTGTCGCTATCCGGCGAGTTGCCCTGAGGGTTGTTGATATACTTGTATCTGTCCAGGATGGATGTCTTCAGCTGGTCCCAGTCGGAACCGCGGAAATAGTGGTAGTCATCACGTGCCGGGTCGGCAAAGATGCTGTCGAACACCGCCTGGTTCACCTTGCCCTGAATCTGGTCGAGATAGGCACTCTTGTAGAATTCCTGCTCCTCGCCATCGGTGAGTCCGTTGAAACCCACATCCTGCAGGGCACGGCTGCCGCTGGTGGTGGCAAAAGCGTAGGTCACGGTGCTCTGGGTAGGAATCTTACCCCACTGTGTATAGGTGAAGCTGTCGCTGCCATCCACCGGCATTCCACTCTCGTAGAATTTCTTTCCATCTCGCAGAATATCCTCGCTCACCTCTCCCAGGTTGATGTAGAAGTCGCCACCATAGTCGGCGGCATCAGCCTGATCCTTGGAGTAGATGAATGGGTCGAGCATCCAGAACTCGATGTATTCCACATTGGCCTGCTCAAAGTTGTTGGTATCCAGCTTTCTCATCATACCACCCCAGTTGCGCTGAGGGTTCTGAAGCTTTCCGTCGGGCTGCAGGTCGTTCACATTGAAGTTATACGGACCCGGCTCCGATGGATAGTAAGCCAGGTTGAGCACGCTCAGGGTGTTGGTGGCTCCCTGATAGGTGCTCTGCTGACGCAATGGGAAGAGCTCCTTTACATACACCTCTCTTACATAGTGATTACTCAACTGCTTCAGGTCGCTCTTGATGTGACCAGGGGTCAGCGAACTGCCTCGGCGGGTGAAGAGAGGGTCGATGCAATACCAGGCAAGACGGGAGCGATGGAAGCCGCTGGTCAGTCCGGTTTTGTCTCTGTAATCATCCTTAAAGTTGAGGGAAGGCACACTCGAAATGATCCATGAAGAAGGAGTCATCACGTCGATGGTTTCCTTGGTTCCCTCGAAATCGTCGAGATAAGAGGCGTTGTCTTGCGTGCCTCCTGCTTCGCCCGCAATGAGCTGGGCAAACTCGCCCTGGAAGGTGATATAGGATGGCTGGGTGAGATGCAGGAACGGAATCTTGTCGAGCACATTGGTCAGCCACTGGCTCTCCTTCTTCCAGTTCAGGTTCACACCCCAGATGGTATTCTTCAATGGTTCCGAACCCATCGCCACCTTGTTGGTGAGTGCCTGCTCGGAAAGATGCTGCAGCGTACCGCTTATCTGGAAATTCTTGGAGAAATCATATTCCCAGTTCAAGCCCACCATGGTCTTTCTCATCTGTCCGTAGTCGGTGTTGCTTTCCAGAGATACGTTCACTGCCGTTCCGGCATCAATGATGCTCTGGTTGAGGATGGTCACCTCGCCGGCATTGTAATCCACGGAATAGTCGGAACCCTCGGTAAGGGTTACGCCACCTGCCGTTACCACCACCGAACCCTGCGGTACATTGTAGGCACCCAGGGAGATGACATTGGCTGCCGAACCCTTGAACTGACCCGTGATGAGATACTTGTTCTTCTCTGCCAACTGCTTGGCGATGGTCTTCGTGCTATCGTAAAGTTCGGTGAAGGCATACTTGTCTGCCTGCTCCTTCGCAACGCCGTTCTTCACCAGATAATCACGCATATAGCTTCCGAATGGCTCTACCTTCGGGATGAACACACGACCGTTGGATACGGTGTAGCCCTCCACATAGTCGTAGTAGCCATTGCTTCGCGCCTTGTTGTTGTTATCGAGTCGGTCGGCTCCAACCACGCGGATGATAGGCTGACTCTTGACCTGCGCCTCGGGAATATAACTGAGATAGACACCCGTGGTATCACTCTGGTACTTGATGTCGAGACGGAACTTCTCCTTCTCCACCTGAGAGGCGAGATAATATACGTTCTTCATCATCAAATCCCAGTTGCCCTGCTGCGGACTGCAACTGGTGTTCTTCAGCGACTTCACGAAGAGTCCCTGCTTGGTATCGGTGATGTCTGATGCAAATTCACCCACCTGATAGGTTACGCCGCCGTAGGTATATTCGTAAGCCACGGCAAGCACCTGGTCGGTTTGCAAGCCGGTTTTCAGGGAAACATATCCCATTGCCGTATTCACGGAGTATTCTGAAGAAGAGAGCAATCGGGCACTCTCCAGTTTTTCGTAATCGCTGCCGCCCACCAGTCCGCCGCCTTCCAATACGGAAGAAGCCTGGTCGTTGTCACGGGCTGCCGCAAACTGTCCTGTCATCGCCGCATACTCGGTGTTCGCCTGGTTGGATGGCACCTTGGTACCTCCTGCCGACCACATCGGATTGCTCAGCTTTTCGGTTTCACCCAGGTCGGTCAGGGCGATGATGTTTCGGGTATTCGTGGTGGTTCCCGTCTTGTTGGTTACCCAGATTTCCACACGGTTGATGGTGACGCCCGTTACCAGGTTAGGCAACTTCTTCATCCATTCGTCGTAATGGTTTCTGAAGAAACGGGAGAGGAAGAAGTGTCGGTTCTCCTCGTAATCGGCTACATTCAGTTCGAAAGGAGTCAACTGCACACCGCCCTTGCTCGACACACTCTTAGAGGCAGACTTCTTCTGCGAGAACACAGTCTGCAACTTGAGTTTTCCAAACTGCATATCGGTTCTCAAACCGAAGAGGCTGCTGGCACCCTTGATAAGCGACGAGTTGCTAGGGAAGGAAACATTACCCGCCTCAACCAGTTTGATGATTTCATCCTCCTTGCCGTCATACTTCAGTTTCATGTTCTGCGCATCGTAGTCGAAGGTGGCATCGGTGTTGTAATTCAGGTTGAGGTTCATCTTGTCGCCAATCTTGCCGTTCAGATTCAGATTGATCTTCTCATCGAAGTTCATCATCGTGGTCTTTCGGTTGCGGATAGGCAGCGAAGGGTTGTCGATATTCTTCTTGTTGATACCAAACTTCAGTTCGGCAGAACCCTGCGTCTTCACCCTGATGCCGCCAGGACCGAAGATTTTCTCAGCCGGTCCCAGGTCGAAGTGCATATCGGTGAAGTCGAACTTCTCCTTGCCCTTAGCCTGGTATATCTCGTCGTTCTTCTTTCGGTAAAAAGCGTTTCGCTCGTTCAGTTCAGTCCATGCGAGATATTCCGCTGGAGTGAGCATGATAGGAGCCGAGAGCCAGGTGTTGCCCATTTTGTTGCCGATGATGTATCGGTTGATGGTATCGTTGTAGATCACATCATACTTCAGGGCATCCGGACGCTTCAGGTCGAGCGGACTCTGGTAGAGGTCGCTCAGCGAGAACGGCTGGGTACGCTGAATCTGCCAGCGGGTATGCAGCAAGGAATCTGGGATAGAATCTTCAGCTATCTGAAGCGGCTGGGCATTGATGCCCGACTTCTCATCCCCATCCTTTGCGGCATTGTTGCCATTGCGGGGCTGATTCCTGACTTGATTCCCATTCTGTGCCGATGGTCTCGAAGCCGGAGCAGCCTGTCTGTTCTGTGCCCCCAGGTTTCTTTGCCTGGTTCTATCATCCTGCAGAAAAGGCAAAGCGAGGGCGTAGCCGAAGGTAGAAACCATCAGCCACGCCATCGCCAGATATATGATTCTTTGTCTTATCTTCATTTACTTAATTTGTTTCAATGCGAGTTTCACCACTTGCTCCACAGGCAGGTCGGGTTGAGCCTTCAGGATATCCACCACTACCTTTGCCGAAGGTGCCGGCGAGAAGCCGAGCATGGTAAGGGCACTGACAGCCTCATCCTTGATGTCGTTGTTCACCATCGCCACATTTCCGCCGTTGGCTGGCAACTCATCGGCGATGCCGAGGCTCACAATCTTATCCTTCAAGTCGAGGATGATGCGCTGTGCCGTCTTGAGTCCGATGCCCTTCACGGTTTTCAACATCTTGTCGTTGCCTGTGGAAATCACGCTGCAGAGTTCGGCAGGCGACATGGACGAGAGAATCATTCTCGCCGTATTGCCACCTACACCCGATACGGTAATGAGCAGACGGTAGAGTTCACGTTCCTGCTTGGTAGCAAAACCGAAAAGGGTGAAAGAGTCGTCTCTTCCACCAGCCACGAGCACCTCGTGAACATAGAGTTTTACTTCCTGCTTGCCCTGAATGGCGGTATAGGTATTGAGCGAAATGTTGAGTCCATATCCCACTCCAGCCGTTTCTACCACGGCCATCGCTGGGGTCAGCTCGGTTAAATCGCCATGAATATATTCTATCATATCTTGATTTCTCCTTTTATAGATGAAGCTAAGTTACACCTCTTTAATAAATTAATTATAAATTATAAACGAGGGGTAGTGGGAAATATTGTACGAAAGCCAGGATATATTATCGGGTGTTTTAAATTAATATATCGGGTGGCTTAAATAAAGAAATCTCATTTCACGATAGAATCACGAAATTATAAGGAATCTGTTCAATCAGCCTTACAATTCGGCCTTCTCCCTACCTAAAAATCATGATTTTATTACCTTTTGCAACTTTTATGAGTTAAAAATCTATTAAAACGTCACGTATTTCAAGAAAAAGCTATACTTTTGCACACGAAAACGGAAACAACAATAAAAATAAAAGAAATAAAAGAATAACAGATGAAAAAGTTTAGAGCAGCCGTAGTAGGTTACGGCAACATTGGTAAGTTTACAGTAGAGGCTCTCGAAGCAGCTCCAGATTTCGAGATTGCAGGTATCGTACGTCGCCAGGGTGCTAAGGATAAACCTGCAGAATTGGCAGATTATGAGGTGGTAGATGACATCACAAAGTTGAAAGACGTTGATGTTGCCATCCTTGCAACTCCTACCCGTTCTTGCCCAGAATATGCAGAAAAGATTGTTGCCCTCGGTATCAACACCGTAGACAGCTTCGATATCCACACAAGCATTCTCGACTATCGCACCAAGCAGATGGAGAACTGCAAGAAGGCTGGCAAGGTGAGTGTAATCTCTGCCGGTTGGGACCCAGGTTCAGACTCTATCGTACGTGTATTGATGGAAAGTCTGGCTCCAAAGGGATTGACCTATACCAACTTCGGTCCTGGTATGAGCATGGGACACTCTGTTTGCGTTCGTGGCAAGAAGGGTGTCAAGGAAGCGCTCTCTGTTACTATCCCATTGGGCGAGGGTATCCACCGCCGTATGGTTTATGTAGAGTTGGAGGAAGGTGCTAAGTTGGAAGATGTTACAGCAGAGATCAAGGCAGACCCATACTTCACTCATGATGAGACTCACGTATTCGCCGTAGCATCTGTAGATGATGTAAAGGATATGGGTCATGGTGTGAACCTCGTTCGCAAGGGTGTATCAGGCAAGACTCAGAACCAGCGTTTCGAGTTCAACATGAGCATCAACAACCCTGCCCTCACCGCTCAGGTTTTGGTTAATGTGGCTCGTGCTTCATTCCGTCTCCAGCCAGGTTGCTACACCATGCCAGAGATTCCTGTTATCGATATGTTGCCAGGAACCCGTGAGGAAATCGTAGCTACACTCGTGTAATTGGGAGTGAAGAACGAAGAGTGAAGAGTGAAGAATTCACTTGCATCACAATAATAAAACGGCTCACAAGAAGTTTCGATTTCTTGCGAGCCGTTTTTGTATCAGTAAAAGGACTCTTCACTATTCTTTCTTCGCTTCTAAATACATTTTTCTTTTGTTTTCTTTGGTGATTAGAAAATAAAACCTTATTTTTGCAAAAACTTTAAAGTATTAAGTCATGACCCAACAAGAGAACATAAAGGAATTGCCATACGGAGTGTCGGATTTCTTGACCGTTGCCAATGAAAACCTATACTTCGTAGATAAAAGTATGTACATACCTAAGCTGGAGAAGGAAGGACGCAATCTCTTCTTCATTCGCCCTCGCCGATTCGGCAAGAGCATCTTCGTCAGTATGTTGCACGCTTATTATGACTGCAAAACTACACCCGAGCAGTTCCAGAAATGGTTCGGAGGTCTTTGGATTGGTCAACACCCCACGCCTTTGCAAGGCAAATTCATGGTGCTCCACCTCGACTTTTCGCAAGTAGGCGGAACTATCGACAACATGGAAAAGAACTTTGATGAATACTGTGGAGCCAAGTTTGATTACTTCGTGGATTACTACAACAATGTATATTCGGAAGATTTCATCAAGAAAGTACATGATGCAAAGGATGCCAACATGAAGTTGACGCTCATCAACCTGGAAACCGACCGTCAGCGACTCTCCCTCTATCTCATCATCGACGAATACGACAACTTCACCAATACCATACTCAACGAAAAAGGTGAGGAAGTATATCATGCCATCACCCATGCCAATGGCTTCTACCGCGATGTGTTCAAGAAGTTCAAGGGCAACTTTGCCCGCATCTTCATGACAGGCGTAAGCCCGGTAACCTTGGATGATGTGACTAGTGGATTCAATATCGGCTGGCACATTTCCACCAAGAAAGCGTTCAACCAGATGCTCGGGTTCTCGGAGGATGACGTCAGAAATCTCATCCAATACCTCAAAAGAGAAGGAGAATTGCCTGAAGAATGCGACACAGAGAGAATGATCAAGGACATGAAGCCATGGTATGACAATTATTGCTTCTCAGAATCGGCTTTAACCACTCAGAGCAAAGTGTTTAATTGTGACATGGTACTCTATTATCTGAGACATTGGGTAAACGAGGGGCAAGCACCAGAAAAGATGATCGACCCTAACACCAAGACCGACTACGACAAGATGAAGAAACTCTTGCAATTCGACAAACTCGACGGCGACCGCAAGGGTGTCATCAAGACGATTGCAGAGAAGGGAGAAATCATAGCTACCCTCAAGGAGACTTTCCCTGCCCAAGAAATTCCCAAACCAGACACCTTCCCTAGCCTGCTATTCTACTACGGCATGCTCACCATCAAGGGTACGTTTGGCGAACAGCCTATTCTGGGCATTCCTAACAATAATGTTCGCAAGCAATACTATCAGTACTTATTGGAGATGTATCAAGACGAACAATCCATGAACACCGAAGAGTTAAAGACAAAGTTTACCTATATGGCATTCGAGGGAAAATGGCGAGATGCCATGCAATATATGGCAGATTCCTACGCCAAGGTATCGTCTGTACGAGATAGCATTGAGGGGGAGCGCAACCTACAAGGTTTCTTCATGGCCTATCTCAGCCTCTGTAATTATTACATCACAGCCCCAGAGCTAGAGTTGAATCATGGTTATTGTGACTTTTTCCTCTTGCCCAACCTCACCCACTATGCTTCCAAGCATAGCTACATCATAGAGCTGAAGCTTGTTCCAAAACGGGATAAGGGCGAAGAGGAAAAGCACTACAAGGAAAGGATAGAGAAACAATGGCAGGATGCCAAGACCCAAATCTATCGTTATGCTGAGGCAACAAGAGTGGAGGCTTTACGCCAAGGCACGCAACTGCATAAGATTATCATGCAGTTTGATGGCTGGAAGCTAAGACGGATGGATGAAGTATAAAGAAGAAAGTTATCAGTTTGAACATTGAACTTGATGATTAGTTTAACTGGTTCTGATTCATTGTTTAGCAAATAATAAGAGGGTGCGTCATAAAGCCTGCCCTCTGCTGTTTTTAGGCACGGATTACACGGATTTTTTCATGAGGCTATAATCGTATTATTTACATTAGCGGCATAAATCCGTGTAATCCGTGCCTTATCTATACCCTAGGCAAGATACTTATGACACACCCTCTAAGATCTTTTGAGTATGCAGCCCGTCCTCAGCTGCCATTATCTAGATTTATGATACACTCTCTTGCAATGTGGGTAAAAAAATTTAGTTATGAAAAATTGTACTAAGTTATTTTTTAATCATTACCGGATAGTTTTTAAAAAAAAACTTAATTAATCTTGATGTTTCAACAAATTCTTGTATCTCGTATTCTTCCATTGCAGGAGTCTACCATATAGTTTTCGTTTAAAAATTCTATTCATTTTATTTTCTATTGTTTACGAAAGCTTTAACTTCTTGATTTTATGCCTTTTGGCGGTGCAAAAATATTAGAAAATACGCAAATCTTTTGGGTGGAAATATTAGAAAATACGCAATTTCTCAATAATTTATAGTAGTTTTTAAGAAGAAGGTGTGATGTGAACCCTAGGCTCCAAGACTTTTGTATATACAGCGTGTTATAAAGGTAAACGAAATGAATATCAAGGTTTTAGATATAGGTTTTTAGTAAAAGCCGTATCTTTGCACCGTGATTCAGATAGTATTGAAACAGAACAAGGACAAGGACAAGAAGGGTGCCGAAGGCGAATATATTTTTGCCAAATCATCTATCACCCATCACGATTTCCAAGAAGAAACCGGATAAGTTATTGATAGACAAGAAGCAACATGAGTGACAGATACTAAAAAAAGGGGCATTTATCCCTCACGCATCCCTCACGATTTTGGTTTTATCCCTCACGATTTTACTGATGCAATAAACTAAATAGGCTTCATCTGCCTTTGAAATAGGCTTCGTTTGCCATTGAAGTAAGCTTCAGTTGCCATTGAAGTAAGCCTCAGTTCAAACTGGTTTAAGACTTAAACAAAGTTTACGTGTAGCTCTATTAAAGTTTACTTGAGCCTCATTCCAAATTCAAATGAAGCCCAGTTCGATTTCTTTCTGATGATTCAATGAATCGGAAGAAGGTGCGCCAGGGTACCACATTGCATAAGATTATCATGCAGTTTGAAGGATGGAACCTGAAACGAATGGAAGAGATTAATTGATGAATTTGGCTTGAAAAGTTCCAGCAAATATTCAAAGTAAACAAGAAAGGCTCGCAAGAAACAAAAACTTCTTGCGAGCCTTTTAGTATCTTATGCCTTAATCTCTTTATTTCAAGACATAAGCCGAATGAATATGTTCACACGCTTTACTTTACTGCAGTTGCACCCTGACCGGCAACTAATGGCCAACCTGGGTTCTGGTAAACTACAGATGTGGTAAGATCGGTCTGGTCAC
>ONZR01000386.1_pt1 | contig 19679 bp, 9 predicted proteins | sample 1671691 | NCBI WGS metagenome assembly ONZR01 (sample SAMN06348182, study PRJEB24527) | human gut metagenome | biome: human gut; feature: ankylosing spondylitis patient; material: feces | host: Homo sapiens | place: China | collected 2015-10 | reverse complement strand
CCGTCTACGCGCTACTCCGGTTTAGTTTCTACCGTGGGAGTCTTGTCCATCGCGACTGGAGTGCGCGCGGTGTCCATAGTCAGGCAGTGCTTGGGGCAGCTTTCGATGCACTCGCCGCACACCACGCAGGCATACGGGTCGATCGACCACGTTCCGCCCTTGCGATCGACCGCGAGCGCGCCCGCCGGGCAACGCCGCGCGCACATGCCGCAGCAGATGCACACATCCATGTCGTTGACGATATGCCCGCGCAGGCGCTCGGGTGCCGCGAGCTTCTCTTGCGGATAGCACACCGTGACCGGCTGCTTGACCATAGAGCCCAAGGCCGTCTTGGCAAATGTCAGTAAACTCATGCCGCGCCTACCTTTCCGTGCAGCTAATGCAGGGGTCGATGGTCAGGATAATCATAGGCACGTTGGCAAGGAGCACACCCTGCAGCGCATGCGTCAGACCCGCCAGGTTCTGCGACGTCGGCGTGCGCACGCGGAAGCGGTCCAGGTTCTTGGTACCGTTGCCACGCACATAGTAGTACGCCTCGCCACGCGGCTGCTCAATCACAACCTCGCCGCGCGCGCCGTCGGCCGGCGTGAGCTTGGTGCGCCCGCCGATACCGTCGTGCGGAATCTTGCCCACAAGCTCCTTAATGATGTCCATGGCCTGTGCGACCTCGGCGCAACGCACCTGGCAACGGGCATAACAATCGCCGTCGGTGGCAACAATCGGCTCAAACGCGGCCAGATCCGCATAGGCGCCGTCGCCAAACATGCGCACGTCGTAATCCACGCCCGAGGCGCGACCGAACGGACCGACCATCGAAAGCTCCAGCGCATCCTTCTTGCTGATCACGCCCACGCCGTGCAAGCGCTCACCGCAGCTGTCGTCGTCCAGAAACGTATGCACCAGGGCCTCGTAGTCGGGACGCATGGCATCGAGCGTCTGAACAATACCCGCCAGCTCGGAGTCCTCGATGTCGTGCTTAAGGCCGCCGATCTCGTTAATCGAAAGGATCACACGGCCGCCGCACGTGCTCTCAAAGATCTTGAGAATTTGCTCGCGCAGCGTCCACGAACGGTAGAACAGCGCCTCGAAGCCAAAGGCATCGGCGAGCAGGCCCAGCCACAGCAGATGCGAGTGAATGCGCGAAAGCTCATGCAAAATGGTGCGGATATACTGCACGCGGCCGGGCACCTCGATGTCGAGCATACGCTCGCAGGCGCTGGCATAGCCGCAACTGTGGCCCACGGCGCAGATGCCGCAGATGCGCTCGGCGATGTAGCCAAACTGGTGCATGTCGCGCTTTTCGGTGAGCTTCTCGAGTCCGCGGTGCACAAAGCCGATCTGCGGAATTGCCTCGATGACGCGGTCGTCCTCGATCACCAGGTCCAGATGAAGCGGCTCGGGCAGTACCGGGTGCTGCGGGCCAAACGGAATAACGGAGCGATGTGCCATGGACCTTACGCCTCCTTTTTCTGCTTGTCGCGGGCGGCCTTGGCGGCAAGCGCCGCACGGACCTTGGCCGCTTTCTCAGGATCCATGGCGGCGAGCTTTGCCTCCATCTCGGCGGCTTTAAGTGCGGCCTTGGCCGCGGCCTCGTCATGCTGAGCATCGGAGCCGGCAGCCGCAGCGGGCTGGGCGGCAGCAACGCTCGCAGCATCGCCGGCACCTGCGGCGCCCTCCCCCGCAGCAGCAGGGGCAGCGGCCTTCTCGGCTGCGGCCTTGCGCGCCTTGGCCTCGGCGGCGGCGCGGACCTTCATGGCCTTCTCGCGCGCGGCTTTCACCTCGGGCGTGATCACACTCATGGGCTCGGCGGTCGAGACCTGGTAGAAAAAGCCGTTAAAGTCGACCTGCATGTCGGTGATGGCAAGACCAAACAGGTCATGTGCCTCGTTCTCAAACGGAAATACCGCCGGATAGTACGAGCTGATGGACGGAATCTCCTGATACTGATCAATTCCCTCAACCACCAGGTTCTCAATCGCATAGCTGCCGTCCTGCGCAATATGCTCCTGAGCAGCACGAACGTTGATAAACGTATAGACCAGGCGATACGATCCGTCGTCCACACAGCGCTCGGCGTGCATTTGCACAAAGCGCGCGCCGGCGCCCTTGAGCGCCTGCACATGCGCCAGAAGCTCGTCGATCCCGACGGTGGTATAGATAGCCTTTTGCATTACTCGGCCTCCTTTGCAGCGGCGGGCACACCGTCAGCCGTGCCTGCGTCGACACCGGCTCCGGCACTCGCAGCGGCTACAAATCCGTCCTCGCCCAGCTCAACGCCACCGTCCCAGGTTGCGGCGCCGCCCACGGTAAGCGGGTCACCGCCAGCACGCATCACGGCCTCCTTCTGATCCAGGATGCCGCACGCCTCCACGATGGCATCGATCACGGTCTCGGGGCGAATGGCGCACCCGGGCGCGTACACGTCCACGGGAATCGCGCGGTCCACGCCGCCGATCACGTTGTAGGCATCGTGGAACACGCCACCCGAGCACGCGCAGATACCGCAGGCCACCACGCACTTGGGCTCGAGCATCTGGTTGTAAATCTGACGCACGACGGGCAGATTCTGCGCGTTGACCGAACCCGTCACCAAAAAAATGTCCGCATGCTTGGGATTGCCGGTGTTGACCACGCCAAAGCGCTCCGCATCGAACAGCGGCGTGAGCGAGGCCAGCACCTCGATATCGCATCCGTTACAGCTCGAGCCGTCGTAATGAATAACCCACGGCGAGCGCGACATTTTATGATCCATGGATGCCGCCTCCTAAATAAACACGTCGACGAGAATGGGCATAAGGTTGAGCAGGCCAAACACCAGCGCCACGCCCCAGCCGAGCTTAAAGCAGCTGCGCCAGGTGCTACGGGCGAAGGTGTTATCGATCAACACCTCGACAAAATACGTCGCGACCATCACGACCAGGGCGACCACCCAGCTCACCGGGTTGTTCCAAACAAAGAACATGCCCACCCACATCAAAAACAGCACGGTCTCGCACCAGTGCATAAGGGTCATCTTGGCCAGCGTGCCGCCGCTCATCTCGGTGGCGACGCCCTGGACGATCTCCTGATGCGCGTGATGCGAGTACGAAAGATCGAACGGCGACTTGCGCAGCTTGATGGTAAGCACCGCGAGCAGCGCAAGGAAAATGGGCGCGCTGTACACGATGATGGGGGCCGACTGCCCCGTCACGGCGATGGAATCGAAGCTGTCGGTGGCAAGGTACAGGCCCACGCTCATCAGCAGAACGGCGGGCTCGTAGCTCATGACCTGCAGCAGCTCGCGGTCGGCGCCGGCCTGGGCAAACGGGCTTTGCGTCGAGGCGGACGCCAACACCACAAAGATCGCGGCGAGCGTCACCATAAAAGCGCACAGCAGCGTGTTGGAGCCCGACACAAAGATGCCGCCGCCCACGACGGTAAAGATGAGCGCGCACGCCATGTAGGTATCGTCCATGGTGTTTACGCTGGCGGGTGCCTTGCGCAGCAGCTTGGCAACGTCGTAGAAGGGCTGCAGCAGGCGCGGGCCCACGCGGCCCTGCATGCGGGCCGAAAGTTTGCGGTCGATGCCGTCGATCAGGCCACCAACCAAAGGCGCCAGCAGGGCAAACACCACGGTACCAATAAAGATGCCCACGACGCCCGAGCCCTCGAAATACTTACCGCGCAGCACCGAGGGCGCGCTCATGGCAAGCCGCTCGGGCCCAATCCACGCGCAACACAGCAGCGCAAACAAGATAATGCTGCAGCACACGACGCTACCCGCGGGGCCAATACGCTTCTCGCCAAGAGCGTCCTCCGAGTACCAATTGCGCTTTTCGGCCTTTACCTCGTGTCCCATCGAGCCACGGAAATGGCGGTAATTGTCGGTTCCCACACCCGAAAGATATACGTTGACGTGCGGTTTGTTGCTCACGCGGAATGAAGTCAGCAGCACCACGGCGATAAACGCCACGATAACCACCATCAGATACATGGCGTCCTTGCCAATAACGTACGGCACGCGGCCAAACACCATGGCCAAGTAAGGCGACACCAGGCCGCTCGAGATGAGCGGGAACGCCACGCAGCACAGAATCAGCAGCGCGGCGATGGTGTTGAGCGCCGCCCACTCGGTCTTATGGACATTGACCTCAACGTTTTGAGCCGTGGGGTCGACGCCCGAAAGCTTGGCAAGCCACTTGCCCCAGAAGTAAAACGTCGCGGCCGAGCCAAAGGCAAGCACCATGATCATGAGCACGTTGCCGGTCTGGGCAAACGCCACCAGGGCGCCCCACTTGGACACGAGCATGCCAAACGGCGCCACAAACATGCCCATGATGCCCAGCATCATCAAGCGCGTCAGGCGCGGCATGCGGCTGAACATACCGTCCATGTCCTCGATATTGCGGCTACCGATATGGTGCTCGGCGGTGCCCACACACAGGAATAGCAGCGACTTGGCCACCGTGTGGAACAGGATCAGGAAGATGGCCGCCCATACGGCCTCGGGCGCGCCGACACCCAGGCAGGCGCTGATGAGGCCCAAGTTGGAAATGGTGGAGTACGCGAGCACGCGTTTGGCGTTGCTCTGCGAGATGGCCATGAGGGCAGCGAGCAAAAACGTGATGGCACCCACACTCGTGACCATAAAGCCCGTCACGGGATAGATGGCATAGAGCGGGCTGAGCTTGACCATCAGGAACACGCCGGCTTTGACCATGGTGGACGAGTGCAGCAGGGCGCTCGTGGGCGTGGGGGCAACCATGGCGCCCAGCAGCCAGGTATGGAACGGCATCTGCGCGGCCTTGGTGAGCGCGGCGAGCGACAGCAGGACGACCGGCATCACCAGCAGCGCGGATTGCGTGGTTCCGGCGCCGGAAAGCTCGATCATGCCCGAAATGGTCAGCGGCATGCCGTTGACGTGCAGAAACATAAGGCCCGCCAAAAACGCGATGCCGCCCAGCATGTTGAGGATGATCTGGGTGAAGGCGTTTTTGATGGCCTCGGGCGTGCGCGTGTAGCCAATCATGAGGAACGAGCACACGGTGGTGATTTCCCAGCCGCAGAACAGCCACTCCAGGTTGTCGCTTATCACGATGACAAACATGGCCGAGAGGAACAGGAACATGAGCGCCAGGAATTGCGGGCGACGGTCGGGCGCGGTCTGCCCGCGCAGCGCGGCCTCGTGCTCGTCGTGCGCCTGGAAGTCCTTCATGTAGCCCAGGGCGTACACGCAGATCAGGCTGCCGACGATGCCAACGGCGAGGACCATGATCACGCTCATGTAATCCAGGTAGAGCGGTGTCGCCGTGACGGCTTCGGCCGCGGGCAACGTCATGGCAGCGAAGGCAACGGAGCCCACCAGCTGGACTATGCCGAGCACCGTGGTGAGCGCGTTCCTATATTTATACGCGTTGTACAGGATGACGGCGCACAGGATGACATCGATGGCGGAGCTGATGATCGAGAGCACATGCGAGGTGCCCGGTGCCACCTCGAAGCTCTGCGGGCCCGCGCCAAAAAACATGACGGCGACTACAACTGTCACCGCCATAATAATGCCGGAGCCTATGAGCCCCACCGCATCGCGGGCGCGGTCACCGCGCGCGAGCAGCATGCCCAGCGCCGGTACCAGCGGAAACAGGGTAAGGAAATACAGTAGCGTCATACCATCACTCCCCCATGCAAAAACGCTGCAATTGTTTAACGTTATAGCTCAGTTGAGGAGTAGCGGCGGCGGGTTTTCGGTCAACAGGGGAGTTTTAGGCGTACGGGGTAAGGCGTCTGTCCGCATTGGAGTAGAGGGCGACGTTTCCTTACTGCGGCGACGGGCGCGCGGGCCACTGCGCGCGGCTTATTGGCCACGTTGGAGGATGTCCCGATAGGCTCGCGACGGTCCGAAAAGTTGGCGCGGCAAGAAAAATGCGCCCCCGCGGGCGCACCCTCTTGCTACTCTGCCTGCTTAACGCGCGGCTTACGACCGCGCGGCTTATCGACCAGCGCCGCCTCGCCGCCATCGCGATACTGACGACACCAAGCCTTGACCGAAGACTCGCTGGGAATCTTGTGCTTGATCATAGCCTCGCGAACCGTAAGGCCGTTTTCCAAGCGGTCCTTTACCACGGCGAGTTTAACCTCGTACGAATATGTGTGATGATGCGAACCGGCGTTGAGAACGGCGTCGGCACCGCCCACGGCATACGCGCGGGCCCACTGACGAGCCGTGGCCTGGGGAATGCCAAGCTCCGCGGCGAGGGCGCGATGACCGACCCCCTCTTGGAGGATCTCGACGGCGCGCTGCCTAACCTCGGGCGCATGCGTGCGAGTCCTTGTTGCTTCTGACATACCTGCCACTTCTTAGCCCTAAACGTTTACCTGTTTTCTTACGTGCATGTTAGATAGTAGCATTTTGCTGTTTGCGCGTAGCAGTTAATTGAAAATTGCAACGGTGGCATCTGGACATTTGCCATTAATTTGTAACAGTTCTTTAGGTTTTATTTACGCAGCTAGTTGGCTCGCGGCTCATTGACGGTGTTTTACCAACCAGATTGGTATCTTTTTGTTTGGCTGGTATGGTTTGTGCAATTATTAACCCCTCGTCAGCCCGCATCTAACATGTCAGCTTTCCACTTAACTTTCCAGCTTTCCACCTTAGGTGGTAAGTTAAGTGGAAAGCTGGAAAGTTAAGTGGAAAGCAATAAAGAGAGCGGCAACTGGATGGTTGCCGCCCCGCTTTCTCGAGGTCAGTTGGTCCCGGAGCCGTGCTGAATGCCCTCCGTGTTGATGCGTGCCAGCGTGTACGTCACACAGTCAGAGTGCGCATAGTCGGCGAGGTTGCTGACGTTGACCGGCGTGTCGTTGACACCGCCGCCGGTCATATTGGCCGTAAGCACCAAACGGTAGTTGGCATAGGTTTTTTGGCTTTTACCCTCAGTTTGGCTCTTACCCTCAACATCGGTGTTCACCTTAACGCGGAAGGCATGCGCAAAGGCAAGGCTGTTGTCGTCGAGCGTGGCGAACTTACCGCCAGTCTTGTTGTCGGTAAAAACGTAGCTGTTACCGCTCAAAGAACCCGCGCCCAGCTTGTCGCTACCGAGCACCGTAATATATTTCGAGATATCGCTCACCTCAGCATACTTGCCCGTGTCCTGGCGTTGCTGCAAGCTCAGCGTGTACGTCACCGTGTCGGCATTGGAGATCATGGCCTCGGCACCCGCGAGCTTGGATAAGTCGTATGTCCCCACCAGAGCGATCTCGCCGTCGGCGGACTTGAGGTCATCGATGTTGATGCCCAACTGCGACTTCTTTGAAGCCTCGAGCGCAATAGTCGATGAGCCCACATCCATGCGATAGTATCCAGCGCGACCATCGGTGTATGCCGAGTTGCTACTGGTGCTGAGCGTGTCGGCATGCGTTGAAAGGTACGCGCGGTAGTTGGGCTTGGTGTACTTGTCTTTGCCACTATCCTGCGAAGCGACAATACCGGCCTGGCACGCGGGCTCCGTCATGGTGAGATTCGCCTTCATAGTGATGGTGAACTCGTGGTAGCCATGGCTCTTGGCAGCCTCGCGAATGCCAGAGAGGTCGATGGCGCCGCTGCCATCGGCAAGCACAAGCGACATGTCGCTGCCGGTCTTTGAAGACCAAGACTTGGCCTCAACCGCCGGCTCCTCTGCATCGGCGGGCTTCCATCCATTAGCGCGATTCCACTTGTAGTAGGTATTCCCTACCTGCACGTAGAACGAATACGTGCCCTGGGTTCCAGTCGGGTAGCCATGCGCGCCCGCGGCATTGCCCTTTTCATAGTTCACCAGCGAGGAATCCAGCTGGTAGTAAACCGTATCGGAATCCGTGTACTCCTGATCGCCAAATTTGATGGTGTCTCTCACTTTCATATTGAGCGGATAGGTCGTGTCGATCATCGTCATCTGCTTAGTGCCGGACTCCTGATCCTCCAAGCTATGCGTATAGTTCGACGCCACGCTGTACGTCGAAGCGGTGTTATGGTGATCGTCTTCGTCCAGCCCATTGTCGCCCGTTCGCAACGTGTAGTTAATGCGAGTGTTGACGCTCGTGTTTCCAATCTCCGTGGCGGTGTAGCCGTTTACGCTGGCAGAGTTACTCGGAGTTCGAACTACCAGATAGAAGTTCTCAGTCACCGGGCTCTCGTTGGGAACACTCAACTTATACAGCGTCTTCTTAGCATTAACGTCGGCGGCTGTTTTGGGGCGATAGTATTTGTCGCCAATCTTAGCGGTGGCGTCGTCAACGGTCGTCTCGACCCATGAACCGTTGATGTTATCTTGGCTCGCCGTTACACCGACTTCCTCGCTCAACCAAGGCTCAATGTATTTCTTATTACCGGCATCTGCAAAATCGGACAAACTCACCGAATCTGTTCCACCCGCACCGACCGTATAGTGATATTCCTTGTTGTTATTTGCCGTGTCCACCAGCGTAAGCTGGGTACCAGCCGGCATTGTCCCCTTGGCGCCATCGCCCAAGAACTTGATTTTCTTCTGCAGCGGCCTCATGGAACCGCCGCTCGCAAGGTAGGTATTCCAACCGTAGTTGGTCGTCTTGCCGTACGCTTGGCCGTAGGTCCAAGTGAGATACCCCGTCATGGTTTCGCCGCTACCGATCAGCACGTGCGCGTTGGCACCACGCCCGGTATAGTTGCTCGATTTGAAGTTAGACCCCTCAACAAAGGTGGCCGTAAAGTCAACCTCGAGCATGCGCTTGACGATGATTGGAACCTGCACTTTATAGCTCTGTCCAGCCTCGGTAAAGGTAACGGTCAACAGGGTAAAGCGGCCCTTCTCGTTGTCCCACGTGGATCCGCTCGTGCGGAATTTCATCTTTGAGGAGCCCTGATTTTCAATTGAAACTGTAGGAATGGAGTCCTTATCCCTCACGAAGTGCCCATTCTCGTCGAGCACAAACGTCTCCAGATTTGCGGTCACGTGCTTCGCCGCTGTGCTGTTTAGGCGCTTCGCATCCGAATAGCCACCGTTCGTCACAATATTGAGATAGCTCTCCACCGTCGTGGTGTCACCGCCGGAGAGGACGAGGACGTCGAAGTTCTTGTCTTTATCTACCTTCTTGCTTTCATTGTTACCGTTGAATGATCCAATGCGTGATCTCTCATCAAAGCCGCTCGCATCGTTCTGGTATTCACCAGAGTCGTTGCTGCCACCGATGTTGGTATAGGCATAGCTGCCGGACTCGCTCTTGCCGGCCTTAGCCTCGCTCTTGATAGTCTCAACCAGTCCCACATTCGCGCCGTCGCCAAAGAGGTAGCGGTCAGTGGTGTCGAATTCGGACACGCGTACCGCTATTTTGCTTGTAGGACTCGTAGTGACATAGGGAGACGCGGCAACCGTCTCATTGCCGGAGGCATCGTCGTCACTGTAAAGCGTGACATTTTTGTCGGGCGCGGCAAGCGCGTCTTTGTAGTCACCAAACGCAACGTAGGAAACCATATTGATTTGTTTAACCGTGCTTTGGTCCGCAGACGTATCGAATAGCAGCGGCGGAAGGTCATCCCGAGCCTTCTCGTTGCCCGGCTTAATATCAATACCCGCCGCATATATTTTAAGACCGCTCTTAGCATCGCCAAAGAAAACGCCTTGGCCGTTTTTGCCTTGGAAGTCATTGCTATCGAAGAGAACGTTTGCAAGATTGAAGACGCCCCTTCCGTCGCCACCAAGCCCGCCAGAACGGCTTTTGTTGTTGCTGCCTTGTGAACTCTCCCATGCATTCCTGCGGTTTATAAACACGTTGTTCATGATCACCGTGTTTGTGATGCTGAACGTCGGCGCACCGCCCAGAGAGCCGTTGATGCCGCCAGCATATGAACTACTAAAAGTATTGCCGCTAATCACAACGTTGTTGCAGACCACTGAAGGCGAATTGGATATGCTGCCGGAGATTCCTCCGGACACTTCTCGGGACTCAATGTCGATGTTGCTCACTTCGCAAGAGTCGAACTTGAACTCATTACCGCCTGTTACATAGCCCACGATGCCGCCAACGTTCTTAAGAGGGTCCGCGTTTGCCGCACCAAGCACCGGCTTTATCGTCGTATCGCTCGTCACAACAAGCTTGTAGGCACATACGTTGCCCTTTGCCTCACCGATGAAGCCACCAACCCCACTCGTTTTGCCAGCATTCGAGGGTACCTTTACCGAGACGTTCTTAATGGTTGCCTTCCCACCGGCAATCGAATCTGTGGTGGTCGGATCCGCATTCACATACACCGCGCCACCGCTAACACCAATTACGCCGCCCGCCCTTGGATCGGTTGACATCGACTCAATCGTAGAATCTCTTGCAATATCCTTATCGCTCGTCGTCCAAACACCACCCTGCGAGCCCTCGTTGAGTTTGCCAACGAAGCCGCCGGTGTTTTGCCCGCCATTGACAGTCATTCCGTCATACGAACAATCGTAGAGTTTAACCGGGGACGGCTGTCCGCCCGTTCGATTGACCATCCAGGTGATATCGCTCTTGTCAGTGCTGCGAGCTCCATAGCCCGACGCACCAATTAGGCCGCCGACATTGGTGGGCCCGTTCACGCCGCATTTCGTCATCTCGACCGTGCCGTATTTTCCGTAACCCTCGAGCGAGTTCGCGTTTGCCGTGGTGCCCGCGAGCAGGCCGACACCAATCTGCCCAGCAAAATCCGGCGTCGTAAGCGACGGGAGATTCTTATTCTCGCCTGTTGCAGCCGGGCTGTACGTTACATATCTAAAGGAAATGTTGCAGTCGTCGAACTTTAGGTTCTGGACGGCATAGCCGCCGTTGCCCGTAGCGTCAGTGCCGTCTGCTGCCGGAGTGCCGATGCTCTCCGACACGTTGGTCGAGGTGTACGTTACGGTGCCAAAGAGAGCACCCACTCCGGTGAGTTTGTAATTGTCGTCGGTGTACTCCGTGATGTCATACGGATTCTTATCGCTGCCATCGCTTCCATTACTGCCCACTTTGATAGTTGCGCCGTTGCCGTTGATGCACGCGACAAGCGGCACGATGCGATCTCGGTCGGCGCCATTGGCGGATGCACACGCGTTTGAGTAGTAACGTCCCGAGAGACCCGTGTAACCCGTACCGTAAGGCGTCATGTCATAATCAATGTCCTTGTCCGTGTTCACGAACTGCAAATCCATTCCCGAGACCTGCGCGGTGCAGATGTAGCCCGTCTGCCACGTTGCGTATTTCTTTACTAGGTAGGGGGAGTTAACGCCCGAGCCATCGCCTGCGTATTCGAGCGCGTTATCCTCTGACTGGATACCGGGGCTTTTCATGTCATCGCTTATCGCATTAGCAAAGTCTTCAGCAGCACTCAACGGCTTTCCAACGTACGCATAGCTCGCGTTGCGCACTTTGCCGTAATTCTGATTGCCGAACTTGTATCCCTTTTTGTTCGGCGGCACATTTCCACCCAAATACGCCCTCGAGCCAGCGTAGGTTCCATAGCTGGACGCATGCACTTGGTCTGGAGCTGTCGTATTCGCCGAACCACCGGCCGCGCCGCTGCTGATGATGGCCGAAAGTACGAGCAGTCCCTGCGAGTCATTGACGGTTGTGGTTATGGCGAGGTTATTATTGGTGCCATCTCCCCTATAGCGGCCCTGCGTTTCACCCGTCACGATGCAGTTCGTATCCGAGACATCAAGATTGTTTACCTTGTAGTTGCGATCAGTGTTGTCGAGACTCTTACCAGCGGCAAGCTCGCTGAACGCATAGCCATCGATTACGCGGCCAACATACGGGTTGTCATAGAGAGAAGTGCCGGCGCTATGCCAGGCGTTAAGGGCGCCATCGCCACTCGAAGAATTGCGGAAGATGACGCCGCCACCCGCAACAGCACCAACGTAGCCGCCAACGGGCACAAGGTGCGCGCCGCCATTATCGCCTGTTGCCCCAGCAACGCTAAAGCCACCAGACGCATTCACCGACACGCCATCGATGATATTGTCACCGCCCATGATGCAACCGATCACGCCGCCAAAGAACGCGCCCGGCACACCAGATGTATCTTTATTCTTATATGCAATTGAAGCTGCCGTGCCCGAATATTCAATGTTCAGGTTGCTCACAACGCTGCCGTAGCTATACGGGATCAATCCGGAAAGCGCAGTCGCGCCTTCTGGCTTGTTAATCTTGATGGTCGCTAAACCGCCGCTTCTCAGATTGCCGACAATAACCCCCCTGAACGGGTTGTCCTGATTGCCCAAACCCTGGAAAGCAGCGGTATCGAGCACAAGTGTATCGGCGCGGGTTCCCTTGCTATCAACCGGCTCGATACTGTAGTAGGCGCTCTGGAGATAGCTGTGCATCGTCGCATCGTCAAGCGTATCATTGGGGTCAGTGGTACCTTCCCTTGTCTTCTTCTCCCACGTTTTTTTCGCCTGTTTGTAGACGTACGTCACTTCGTTGCCAGTATCCTCGCTGGGCGAACGACGCTGACATAACTCTTCCTGATTGGCTGCAATCGTAACTTCCCAGCCATCGATTGCATTTTGTGTGTTGATATACTCGGCAACCGTGTTGAGCTCTGACGCTTTGGTTATGGCATAGGGGTCGCCATAGGTACCGCAGCCTGTCGTAAGCTTGGGCACGCGCTGGTTAACTTTGATTTCGTGGTATTGGACTTTGTTTTCGTTGACATTGCCCTTTTTCACATACGGGAGATAACCACCGAATTGCGGAGTATCCGCATTTGCCTCTTTGTTGTCAACGGTGACGAGGCCAGCGCGGGTCCCATAGGTGCTCTCGTTGTAGTACCAGAGTTGCTTACCGGAGTATTCGCCCTTCGAGTCGATCTCGCTGCCGAATGTGACCTTCTCGTTTGTCTGGTCATCCTTCATAAAGGTATACACCGCCGAGCCGGTCTTCCCCTCGCCGTAGCCAAAGCTCTCAAGCAAGCTTGCGCGGGTGAATATCGAGCTATCCGCTGCACTGGGGAGACTGATCGCGCTGAATGTTGCCGTCACCTGGTCGGCCGCACTGCCCACACCAAGCCTACCGAACAGCGATGTCGCCGCCTTGGTACCTTTTTCGTACCCCTTGGTTGAGATATTCGTTGCGTTCAGATTCACGTACGTCTGCATCTCGTTGATGAGCAGAGGAGCGTAGCTGGTTTTATCGTTCACGTCATCGACGGTCAAACCATCAAGCGTAAGATTGTTGATAGAAATCTGTTTGACCGAATTCGAACCACCGTATATATAGCGGCCCACCAAAGCACCTGACGCGGTGCCGCCAGGCCCCGCCTTACTCGTATCACCGTCGTTAACCGCAATTCCGATAGTGCCACCCAGCGTGACATTGCTTACCGTGAGGTTCGCATTAATCGTACGCAAAAGTCCGCAGTGCATGTTTTCATGCTGCGTTCCAGCTGAGTTGGATTTATTGTTGGCGAACTCAGACTTGATATTCGCGTAGCAAAATCTAACATTCACGTTTTGTACGATTACCTGCCCCTTCGGCTGTGCCGGATAATAGCTATAACCGCTTAAATCGATAGTTTTTTGTTTTGAACTTGTACCGCCGTTGATATAGACCGTATTGCTATTCAGACCAGCGTTAACTCCAGTCATTCCAGGAGCAACGTATTTCTGTATGTCGGCAGGCGCATAACGGCATGCAGACCACAAGAGAAGCTCTTCCGGAGCAGTGAGTTGGACAGGTTTTTGCGCTGTATAGTCTTTGCCGTTGGTGCTGAGGGCGTTGTATGCACGGTCAAGATTGTAGTAATACCTCGTCCACGCATTCGTGTTGTGGTCATTGCCGAAATCAGAACGGTTGTGATAGCTGTTGTCATTTCCCGGCTCGCCGCCCATGTCGAGCTTGCCGTCATTAACGTCGTCTTTGGTATGAAGTGAAACAACCGCGTTCCATTCGCCGTCCATGAGCTTGCTGCCCGGCTTTCGGCCATTGCCCACCCACTCGTCGAAGATCGTTACGCTGGGCGCAACGACGGCATCCTCGTCGCTGGGAACCTTATAGGCAGTTTCCCAATAAGCCCTGTCTTCCAGGTACAAGCCCGTATAGGGCTCGGAGCCATATGCTCCAGAAGCAACCTTGCTGCCACGACCAACGAGCAGGCCAAGCATTGTAGCTTGGACGGCATTAATGGTTGCGCCCGAAAGGTCGATGGCATAGTCGTTGATAACCCAGTGACCGCTGGCTGCGTATACGAGGCCGCCGAGTTCACCTGAATTGTTTGCGGTTATAGAAGCGTTGTTCGTCTTGAGAGCATACGTGCTGTCGCTGGTGTTTTTGGTGCTATCCCCGATGGTAACTACAGTATTGCCCCAGCTATAGCCAAGAAGACCACCGGCTCCGTTCTTCGCATCGCCGTTCTTGCCCACGGTCATGGTGAACGAGTCGAACGAAAGCCCTGTGATGTTGACGTTAGTCGTATTCGCCGCGGTGCCCTGAGTGATGCAGCCGATGAAGCCACCGACCTGGGCTTTCTTATCGCTCGCGCTATCGCCCGCAGTAATCTTCCCACCGATTTCGAGACTCGCCACATTGGCAGTAGCGACAATGTCCGCCACATAGCCAACGGCTCCGCCGATGCGCGTGTTACCGTTGAGAGTGTCGCCCGTTTTGACGGTCGCTTGCGCCTTTGTCCTGCCGCTTGTGTTGCCGCCACCGAAAGTAACGGTTCCGGCGCCCGACATGCTACCCGCAATGCCGCCGATGTTAACATCGTTGCCAAACGAATCGTCGCAGGTAATCGCTGCGCTGCACGTAACACCGTTGAGCGTTGCATTACCCGTGATGGTCGCCGCAAGCGAACCGGCGTCGACGCCTAAGCCGTTATCAAACTTAATGGAACCATCGACGGTGAGTTTATTCACCGTCGCGATCTGGTTATTCGCCGTCGCGCCGCCGATGGCGGCAAAGAGGCCCAGACGGCTGTGACGGTAAATCTTTCCATTGCCGGCGGATGCGTCGTTGGGCGCAATCGCATTGTCACCGCGCATGCCGTACGGCTCGCCAATGCCAAGGATGATCGTATGACCGTTGCCATTAAACGTTCCCTGAAATATCTGAAGATTGCTAGCGCTATCGAATCCAAGGCCCCCAATGCCCGTACCCGACAGATTAATGTTGCCGCTGAGGCTGATAGTCACATCGGATCCCAAGAGCTGACCCCTATTGCCAGGGTTTAATCCGTACACGCCGTTCCAAAGCGCGCCAAACTGAAGCGAGAGGGCAAGGCACGCGAAGTCCTTCTCGTTCGCAATCACCAGCTCTCTGTTGCCGTCGGTCCAGCTCTGTCCATAGCCAACTTGCCAGCTCCAGTCGGTCCTCGAAGGCCCCTCAAGCTTGTGCTCGTCCATATTGATTTTGATGAGGTCTTTTTGCAGCTTCGATCCATCAAGCCTAACGACCTCTCCATAGCCGCAGCCAGCATTTTGATCGCTACCCAAGTCATCGATTTTCGTTGCAGGACAACGCTTATAAGCCCAGTAATCGGCGTTGTCGGCATCTGCAGGAATGCTATCGCTTCCCGTTCCGCAAGCAAACACGAGCGTCGGGTTACTCGAGCTAACGTTCGTGATTTGAGAAACAACCTTCTTGCCGGTAAAGCTATTGCCAGGAGCAAACTGCATTCCCGAAAAATCGGTTAAGCCGCCCAAACGAATCGCAGAACGCCAGCTTTCAGCGGCAATACCCGCGCATTGATATCAGCAATGCTCCTGTTGTCGATGCAGCCCGCAACGCCACCGAAGCCCTTGCTCGACTGAAGCAGCTTGGTGCAGTTGACTTCAGCGTTCTTGACTTCAAGCGTCGCGCCCGCATCGCGGCCCAGCCAACCGACAAGGCCACCGGTGAAAGTCGGAGTAGCTTCGAGCGCAAACTCCGTTGTAACGTTCTCGATATGAAGCGGTTTCGAGTTGGCACACCCCGTCACCGAACCGACAAGGCCGCCGAATACCGCGGTGCCTCCTCCATTGCCGTAGGTGCTCTTGAACGTGGCGCCATCAGGGCCTCCATTGAACGATACGGTCGTTGTCGAATCAACGAAGTTTAACTTGCCGATTGCGGCACCAACGCCGTTCGACTCACTTGCTTTGCCCGCAAGCGTCACGCCGTCGCCTGTATCGATTTGGTCGTTTTTGGTAAACTCAACCGTGCTTGCGAAGCTTGCCTCACCAATAAAACCACCCGTGTTCAGGCTGTTTGAACTACCAACGGAAGCGGGACAGGTGAACTTCTTGTTGTCCATGCTAAGCGTGAGTTTAGTTGCCTTGCCAACGAAACCACCGCTGGCAGCGGTACCGGCAACATTGAAGCCGGAGAGGTCAATCGGGCTGGCGAGCGAAACAGCCACACCGTCCTCGCAGAGACCAATGAGACCGCCAGCGCTAGCTCCTTCTTTGGAGGTTTTGATAGCCTGCGTCCCGCTCGACGGCAAACCCTCAATTTTATTAATGGTAAAGGACGCATTTGCCTTTACAGTGTTCACCAGCAAGCCGATGTTACCCGTGGTCGAGCTGATATCCACTGCAAGGGTCTTGTCGGCATCAGTCGAATAAGTCGCCTCTAGTGCGAGAACCCCATTCACCTCGCCTAACAACGGCGATGTGAGTTGCGCCTTTCCATCCTTCACATTGGCGACTGTTACTTTGGCAACGAGCGCTTTATCATTACCATTGATTTTAGACGCGATAACAGGCTGAGCATCCGTGCCCGTCCATTTCACCGCCACCGCGTTATTAGCATCGTTAAGCTCGATGTTATTAAAGAGGGTACGGTTCACGACAAGGGTGCTCCCCTTCATGTCAAGCGAGCCTTGGAAGGGAGCTCCTTCACCGCCGAAGCCCTCAAACTTCAATCCATCAACCTCTGTACTATCCAGCTTGAACTCGCCGCCCGTATTTGGTTTTCTGACGATTGCGGCATTCTGGTAAACGGTTGGATTAGTTTTCGATATTTTGATGAGGTCAGCCTCGTTAGCAAACACGATCTGTGTAACGATGCCGTTCTCCTCAGTAATGTTTGTAACGCCTGCGTCTTTCAGCTCCTCAACCGTGTTGTACGCATACGCGACATCTGCCTGTGCAGCCGCGTCCTCGTCCGCGTCATTCGCCTGGTCTTCGTCGGTGGCGCCGTCATCGGCGGCTGCATCGTCTTGGGATGCGTCGCCCTCCGCTGGAGCATCGCCGCTGTTGGCTCCATCGGTCGTGGAATCCTGCGAGTCGCCGGCGTTGGTTGAGCCGTTGCCGCCCTCGGTAGCGCCCGCGCCGGCGCCCGGAGTCGTCGCGGCATCATCAGATGTAGCCTGGTCGGCATCTTGCAGCGCGGTGGCCACGGCATCCTGTACGGAGCGGGCAGTATTGCCCGCGGCGCGCGCGGCGGAGACAGATGCCTCCATAACGGCGTCGAGCTCTTGCGCGAACACCTCTGTGGAGGGCGCGAGCGCCTGGAAAATCATGATCGCAGTCAGGCATGCGGTTGTTATGCGCTTTGCCGTTCTCATCTGGTCCTACCTCGTTCTATCTCATGCCCCGTGCGGGGTCTCAAAATCACCGATTGCGGTTGGCCTACGCAGATCCACACGTAACGCCGATGTCATCGCCCCAGTTGCCGGGTGCGGTATCCGTCGCGCGGTAAAAAGTAATAATCTCCGACCCGGGCTCCATAGTGAACGTGACCGCCCTTTTATTTTTATTAACGATCGCGTCGGAATGATTTGTCTCAAAAAACGGGTCAAGCTCAACCTTGTCGCCCCATGTAAGCTCGACCTTTGTTGGGGCGCCCGTAACCGTCACGCGGTAGTTATATGCGTCAAAGTTGCCAATGCTATCGCTTTTGTCGACCCACTCGCCCGAAACGCCCGAGGCCGCTACCTCCGCACGCTCGGCGGGCGCAATCTTGGCCGCGAGCCATTTAAGGTTGGTTCCGGGGCTGTTGGGGCCAACCTGGGCCTTGACCGTGAAAGATGCCTTGTTGAGGTCCGTCTTGGCAAACCTAACCGTATAGGCATACATAGTTGCCTTGTTGGCGGGGAAGGAAAGATTGACCGCGCCGCCCGCCGCCAATGCGGGCTCACCACTAACACTCCAGGTGCCCGACGTCGCGCCCGTCGCCGTCACGCTCAGCGTCGCGTTGACGTCCTTGTCGTTAACCTTGTTCTTGTCGCCCAGCAGATGGTTGTAAACGCGGAAGGTAAAGGAGCAGGTTTCCCCACTCGTGTCGACGATGACGCTTCGGACGGCAATCTTCTCGTCATTCAGGCTCTCATCCGTGTAACCCGTGAGCATGTCCGAGGCAAACAGCGCCTGCGAAGTGCCCGAAACGACAACCGACTTTAGAAAGTCACCGCCCAAAAACGCCGTGTAGGTAAGGTAGGTGCCCGTCGCCATCACAACAACGCACAGCAGCACCGCGACTGCCCACAGGCGTTTGCGTGCTTTGGGACCCAGACAAAATGGGCGCTTACGGCGGGAGGACTCGACAGGAGACGCTTGCTCAGGCGCAGCCGTCCGATCCGGCTGGTCGCAAACCAAGTCCTCGGCATTATCGAATTGCTTGTTCTTGTCCTCTGTCATGTGAAGTCCTCCCTTCCTGCGTTAATTGCTGCTTGCGCTGCGAGCGATTAGGTAAACCATGTCGGTCTCTTTAATGTTTGAAACCTTGGTGTCGCCCTCGGTGACGATGCCCGGGTTCCACGTGCATTCGATGATGAAGTTCGTGGCGTCGTTGGCCTTTTTGGTCTCTTCGTTGTAACCGTCGAGCTCGTTCTTTGCGAACTTGTGGTACCGGTACAACGGACGAGCGTTCTGCTGAACTTTCTTGTATTCCTGATAGGTTGGGTCGACTTGTTCAAGATCTTTGGCTAGCGATTTATCTTTCTGATCCGCGTTGATCGGGTAAAAAGGCGTCACCTCCGCAGCCCTGGTCCACGCATACTTTTTACCAGCGCTATCCAAACCGGCCACATCGCCCTTGCCCGACGTCGTCGTATCTTCAACCTTGTACACCTTAATATCGAGACCCTTGATATTGGTGGTATTTGCCACCTGCAGCTCAAATGCCTGGCCACCGTCATTGTTCTCGTCGCTGTTGCTCTTTACGCAAAACGCGCGACGAACAGACACAGTGCCATCTGTCTTTTTAACATCGCCCCGTGACGCGTCATACGAAATCTCGATGGGCTCGATGCTCGTCTGGTTGGGACCCATGATCTTGAGCTGCGCGGGCGTTTGGATCTTGCCCACCGTGGACAGACTTTTGCTGCTTACGAACCACGTCATGGTAAGGCCGATGATAAAAATGATGGCCGCGAGCAGTACCAAAACCGCAAGTGTCTGTGCGCGGTGGTTCTCGACCCAATCGTGGGCGGCAGTCATATGTGCGCGGATGTTATCCATTAGTGGTACCCTCCTGCGCGGTTATTCTGAGTTGGATGGAAATGACCTCGTTGCCAATCTTCTCGTCCGCGTTGTTGTAGAGCGCAGAGTAGGCGTCCACGCTGTCGTAGGGTTTTGCGGCGGCAGTGCTGCCCGACAGGCCGTAGAAGTAGAGTGCTTTGTTTTTTTCCACGTCCGTTTTCAGGTCGGCGTAGCTTGCGTCCTCTGTCGCAAACAGATTCTTGTAGTAATTCGTGTTGCCGGTTAGGACGAAGTTCTGGAAGTACTCCGGCCATACCCAATACAGCGTGATGGTGTGGGACTGAT
>ONZR01000381.1_pt1 | contig 20107 bp, 24 predicted proteins | sample 1671691 | NCBI WGS metagenome assembly ONZR01 (sample SAMN06348182, study PRJEB24527) | human gut metagenome | biome: human gut; feature: ankylosing spondylitis patient; material: feces | host: Homo sapiens | place: China | collected 2015-10 | reverse complement strand
CCGGCTTTTTTCCCCGGCAGGTCCTCAGCCGGGATAGGCCTGTAATCATCGTATTGGCCGGCCATATCTTCCTTCCTTGGATAGCCGGCCCTAACTGTTACGCATTACGCCCTATAAACAAAACACACAATATATAGATATATAAGATAAAAACATATCTATTACATGTTTTTGTAACTGTGTAACTTGTAACGGTTAAGGCCTTGGAATTGCTGGTTTTTGACGCTTACGTTGGTGTGTAAGCACTGCGTAACAAATTACGTAAGCGCTGACGGGCGCTTACGTAAGCGCCCGTGGTTTATCCGTCATGCGCTTACGCCACTTACGTTTCGAATCAGTCAGAACTCAGGCTCCGGCTGCTGGCCGCCCTGCTGCGACGATTGCCCGACGGCGAGCACCTGTTCGACGGTGAGGCCCATCATGCCGGCGATGTCCTGCGGGGTCTTGCCGATGGCCTTCAACTGGAGAATCTGCGTCGTCTGCTGCGCAGTAACGGACTGCGTGGCTGTCGGCAAGGGTTGCGCGGGCATGACCGGCGTCGGCTGCGGCGCCGGCATCCCGTAGGCGGGCTGCGGCATGGTCTGCCGCGGTTGCATGGCCTGGTCGACGTCGCTCTGGTGCTCGATCGTGTATTCGAACATCTTGGCGGGGTTGTTCGGGTTCTTCGAGTTCGGGTCGTATCCGGTGAACGTGGCCGTGAACCGGTCGCCTGGCTTCACGTCGCTGGATTTGCGCAGGCCTGCGGCGCGGACGGCGTTCAGCCACGCGCGCTTCTGCAGGCCCCAGCCCTTGATGTAGACGCTGCGCCGTCCGTCGTCGTCCTCCACGCTGGGGTCGCGCGCGCCGGTGTCGATGGTGACGATGACCTGCACCTTGGGGCTGCCGTCCTGCCAGTAGTCGGGCTGGTTGGTGGGCCGCTGGTTGATGCTGTCGTAGACGTGCACCTGGCCGGCGGTGACGGATTCGATGATGCCGCTGACCGTGTCTCCGGGCTGTTGGAACTTCACGCTCTTGCTGGTCTGGCTGTCGATCTGGTCGAGCATCTGGCTTGCGTTCATGCGCGGCTGCCGGGGAGCGGCCTGCTGGCCGTAGCCTTGCTGCGGGTATCCTTGCGGCTGGTAGCCGTACTGGTTCATCTGCTGTCCATACATGATTAGTTGTCTCTTTCTACTTGTTGTCGGGTTGATAGGTTGGTTGGAGCAGTTGTTTGAGCGTTTCCCACTTGGCGGGTACGTCCGGGTACAGGGATGCGTTCAGTTCGGAGAGTTCCCCGAACTGGTCGTCTGGCCAGCTGCCGCATTGGAAGCAATGCGATGGGCTCGTGGGCAGCGAATGAATCCATGCGTCGCGTACTTCCGGCCCGTCGGCGAGTTCGATGCAGTCCATCAGATTGACGAGCAGTTGGGCGCGGCTCATGGCCCACCGGCCGGGCTTCGGGTCGAACGGAACCTCCCACGCATAGGCGTCGTTGAGGCTGGTTTTGTTCCTGGGAAGCATGAAGATGCAGTTGCGCTCGCATCGTTCGCCAGCGTTCTCCAGGCCGATGCCGTAGAGGCTGGCTTGCACGCGGTATTGCTGGCTTGGCCCGTTGGCCTTCGCCGCTCTCATGGTGGTGTCGCCGGTGATCTTCCAATCCACCGTACTGCCTGTCTTGCGGTCGTACAGATCGATCGAGCCGTGCAGTTCGGTGCCGCCGTACAGGCCGGACAGGCTGCCGACCTTGACGCGCATCTCGGCTTGGAACCGCTTCCGTCGCCTCATGTCGTCGAGGTGTCCCTCGATGAGGTTTTCCGCGTTTATCACGTCGGAGATGGTCTGCTGGTCGGCGTTGAACCATTCCTCGAACCGCGCGTGCACGCAGGTGCCGATGAACGCCAGCCACGACGGTTTACGCGAGTGGGGCCATCCGGCGAGCTTGGCGGCGAGGCAGTGCAGGCAGTCGGAGCCCAATTCGGACGGGCCTATCTCCGCCTGTTTCTCCCTCGGTTGTTCGCGGATGCCGGTTTCGATCATCATGCGGATCTCCGGCCACAGTCGCGGCTCCTCGTCGGTGTCCACGCTTGTGGCCGGCGGTTCCGGCGGTTCGGCGAATGAAACGCCGGCCTGCGCCTGGGCGACGGCGAGCACGTCATCTACGTTGGCCATGTTTCCTCGCCTTCCTTTCACGATGGTCTTTGACGATCTGCAGGGCGATGCGCTCGCAGGTCTCATGGAGCTGGTCTGCTTTGAGCATGTACAGTTCGTCGCACAGGTCTTCGGCGACGTCGGCTTCGGTTATTCCGGTGGCGATGATGTTCGCGATGCGGTTGGCGTTCATTCGACCACCACCGACGGTTTCGAACGGGTGATGAACCGTTCGACGGCGAGTTCGCCGACGAGCTTGGCGACGTTGGTCAGGCTCTTGGGCTTCAGCTCGTAGAGGCGCGGGTTCTCCGCCGGCGGGAACGCGGCCGTGAACGCCTTGCCGTCGAGCCCTCGCCGCCCCTGCTTCACCAGCACCCTCAGTTCGCCGGCCGGATAGGTGCCGGGCTGTGGATGCTGTTCGAGGATCCGCGCCTTCAACTCGTCGCGCTCCTGCGTGAGCACGAGAATCCGTTCATCGAGTTCGCTGATGCGCTGGGCCTGTCTGATGAGCAGCGCTTCGCACTGGTCGGCGAGCGCCTCTTCACGCTGCTGCGCGAGTTCGCCCGTGGACGGTTCGGCGGCGAGATGCCGTAGCGTTTGGATGTCGTTGGCGGCTTCGATGGTGCTGGCGCTCATTCCTCGCCTCCGTTCTCGTTGGTTTCGTCCGCGTTGTGCGCGGCTTCGATCTCGCCGACAATTTCGGCGATTATCTCGTCCGTGTCGGGCTGGACCGGTCCCTCGGGTTCCCTGGTCTCCCAGAGCCGTTGCATGCTGCCGGCGGGATTGCGCAACAGTCGTCTGACGGCCGCGCCTTCCTTGACGACGTGCTGGCAGATGTTGATGCACTTGGCGACGATCTCCGCCTTCTGGCCGGCGAGGTTCTTCTTTGCGATGGTCTGATCCGCCTTGTCGATGAACATGCTGGCGGCGTCGGCGATCTTGGAGGCCGACGGGTAGAGTGCCGCGAGGTCGGTTGACATGTTCTCGTCGTCGATCAACGCTTGGGTGATGTAGTCGGTGTGGTTCATTGGATTGTCCTTTCAGTTGGTTGGGTTGATGATTTCGCTGATGTGGATTTCGGTGTGCGGCTCATAGGGTTCGCCCATGAACAGCAGCGGGTCGCCGGTCTTGCGGTTGCGCATGCTGCCCGGTTTGGAGCCGGGCACCCTCCGGTCGGGACGGTGCTTGAGTATGCGCGCGTCGATGATCTGCACGTCATCCGCATAGGCGACGCCGTTCAGTGAATCCGTGACGAGCTTGGCCAAATTATCGAAGTCGCGCGGATGCCACGAGGCCATCCAGAATTCGAGCCGTATGCGTACGTCACCTTTGATGGGTTCCACGTCGCCGTACTTGCGACGGAACTCCGAGTACACGCGGTTCTCGGCGTTCCTGGTTCGCCGGTCGGTGACGCCATGCCCGTTGTAGACGCGTGGCCGCGCCTTGCTCAATGGGTCGCCTGGCACCGAGAGTTCGAACACGTTCACTCGTCACCTCCCAACGGCCTGCCGAGGGTCACGGCGAGCGGCAATGAGACGGCCAATACGATGAAGTGGAGGATGCTGAATGCTCCGTCGCGCAGCAGTCCGGCGACGAGCCACATGCCTGCCTAGATGGCGGTGACGATGCTGGCGGAGAATGCGAGAAGCCAGAGCGCCGCGAGAATCTTCTCCTTGCGGCTCATCGCCATTCGCCTTTCTCTTCGAGCCGGTCAAGAATCGCCATGAACCGTTCCCAGCGGCCGTATTCATCGTCATGGCCGAGCCTGCTGACGAGGCCCTTGGTGCCCTGCACTTCGGAGAACGCGAGAATGGTCTTCCGCGCCCACTCGGGAAAAATCGAGTGGATTTCCTCGCTGCTGTCGCGAATCCGCTGCAAGAGCAGCTTGATTCGCCGGGCTTCCTCGGTGGCGAGGCGTTCACGGGCCGTCAGCATGAGTTCCTGGCGTCGGGTTTCCTGTTGCTTCGCACTGCTGCTCATCTATTCCTCCATTTCCTTGATCCACCTGTCCATGGCGGCTTTGCTGACCTTCAGCCTGCCGGGCAGCCCGTCACGGTTCGGCGGGCGGAACGTGTCCACGTCGCCGGCGTCGATCGCGTGCAATAGGCCCCGGTAGTCGAGCGAATACACCTGGGCGGCCTGCGCGGGAGTCCATGCCAGCCGCTCCCCCAACGGGACGCGACTCGAATCAACCGGCGCGGACATCATCGCTCCTCCTCGGCATTCGCAAGGAACTTGTTGACGAAGTACGTCTGGCCCTTGCCGGTGACCTTCGGGGTCTTGTTGACGGTGATATGCCCGTCGGAATGCTGGACGTTCGTCTCCTTGATGAAGAACAGGCCGAGTTCCATCGCCTTCTGGGTCGGCATGTTGAAGTCCGTCCCTTTGCGGCTGATGAGGTACCCGTTGTCGCGCATCCACTGGAACAGGCGGTTCTGGCCGGTGTCGACGCCGTTGCCCTTGAGGATCTTCGCCAGCTCGCCCACGAGAATCGTCGAATGCGACGCCGCAACCGAATCCGCGAACAGCACCTTAGGCTTCTGCGCCTCGATGGTCTTCTCGGCCTCGCGGCGACGGGCCCGTTCGTCCTTGAGATCGGTGAGCAGACGAATGCCGAAGTCCGGGTCGTTGAGGATGCTGTCGATGGTCACGTCGGTCGCATACGCGCCATGACGACGGATCGACGGCAGCACCTCATGCGTCACCCAACGTTTGAACTCTTTTGCTTTGGGCTTGCGGGACTTCATCACCAGACGGTACAGACCAGCTTCGGAGACGATGGTTTTATTTGGATTTCCCGGAATACCGTCGGCAATAACGACGATATTCTTCTCATCGGTATCAAGTTCGCCGATCGCATCACGATTGTTCGTGATGCCCAGCACGTTGCACACGTCCTTGGCGACGAACCAAGGCTCGCCTTTCTTGTCGCCAAGGATGCGGACTTGGTTGCCCTTGAAATCGAACTGTTGGATTTCATTGTTCATTGGATTCTCCTTAGAATCGTTTTCATTGGTGGTCACGCGCTCCCATGACGCGTTTTCTGCTGTATCGTTGTGCACGTTGACCGTGTTCCACTGATTGCGGAGTGATTTATGAGCGCCAATCCCTTATGGCTGACATTGCTGTCCCCTGCCTTGTCTTTTCTGGCATTGGCTGTCAATGTGTGGATTACATTCCGCAATTGGCAGCGCAGGCCAGCTGCGCATTGGACCTGCATCCCCATACACGGCAAGGAGGGACGCGCTGATTTCAATCGGTTTCTGAAAGACGCGAATGACGATCTTGAGAAATCCGATGGGATCGGTCACATGTTTGCGTTGACGAACAACGGCGAGATGCAGGCAGCCGGAGTCAAATTGTTCGCCTTGGGCTGCTCTGTGCAGGCGATCCAATACCTGGACACGCCGCACGGCCAAGCGAAAGACATCGGCACCGAATTCGCGTTCGTGGAACCGCGTGGAACCGTCTACGCATTGCTCGACGATCCGGAATCCAAGCTTTTCCTGGATGGTGTCACTCCGGCGAAAAGCAGCTGGTTCCGCGTCTATTGGATGGATTCCCCGACCCGCAAGCCCCAATATCTCAAGCAGGATTTTCGATGGGACGTCATCGATGGGCAACGTCTCGTGGATCAGCTCGTTCCACTCGGCAAACCCACCAGAGTGTCCAAAAAGGAGTATGATGCAGGGACTCCAATCGTCGATAACCTTGAGATACATGGTTTCGTCCAATCCACTAGAAGAGAACGTGTGGCTCGTTTTCTGTTGCGTCGTTAACGGTTGAGCCACAGATTGATGAAGATCGTGATGACACTCACCACCGCACAGACGATGGAAAAACAGGCCGCTATCGTTTCCATGTGAGAACACCTTCCTTTCGATTCATTCGTCGGCGAGCGCTGCTCACGGGCTTTTCTTCGTTGATTGCTTCGTCAAGAACCTGAACCGGATCCGCGTTGAGGATTTGCGCGGTCTTGATGAACTCGCTGAGCGACATGTCATCGCCCTTGAGGCGCTTCGCCACGGTCGGTCGGCTGACGCCAAGCTCCCGTGCGATTCGTGTCTTCGGCACCTCATCGAGTAACGCTTTGACTCGAAGGCTTTTCACGGCCGAAGCAGCTATTGTGTTGCCATGTGACATCATGACTCGAATGTTGCCACATGGCAACGAAGCATGTCAAACGCTCGGCGTGTTGCCATGTGGCAACAGTGTTTTTCGGATTGCCTCGTATGTTGTCAAGTGGTAACATTTTTCACATGGCAACAAAAATCGAGTGGAGTCCACTGGACTATGCGGCAAAAGATGTGCTATCCGCCCTCGTGGAGGATTCAGGATTCTCTTACCGCGAAATAGAAAACCAGCTTCAGGGGGCTATCACCTACAGCAGGGTTAGAGACATATGCGTTGCAAGGCGCACGCCGGCCAGGCTGTCAGAGTTCATTATGCTGTCGAGGGTCTGTCATTCAACGCCGCAGGAAGCATTACGCGAAGTTCTTAAACGCTGCCAAGAAATCATGCAGGCGGAAATCGACCTTGAATACGAGTCGATGGATAACGAAGAGAAGAATGCGGTGAGTTCCGCGCTGAAGGATCTCTATGCAAAGAACCCCGCAGACGAGTTCGATATCGCGGCGAACATGGATGAGAATCGTGACGTGGAAAGCGAGACGCCAGACGACTGACATCGACACGCTGTACGCGCGGGCCGGGGGCATGGGCCTGCGCGTCGAGGAGGACTGCCTGCCCCGCGGGATGAACGGCTACTACTGCGACGCGCTAGGCCTCATCGTCCTGCACGACAAGCTCAACGCGAGGCAACGCCTCTGCACTCTGCAGCACGAGCTGATCCACGCGCACTATCACGACATCGGATGCGGCAGCATCATCGGACTGCGGGCCGAATTGCGGGCGCGGCGCGAAACCGCTCTCACGCTCATCAGCCCCATCGAATACCGGCTCGCCGAATCCACCTACGACGGCGAGGCGTACAGCATGGCGGTCGAACTCGGGGTCACAATGCAGGTGCTCAGGGATTACCAGACGCTGCTCGAGCAGCGCGTCAGATACGGCGCGGAGATGGTCGGGCAACAACCGTGAGACATACCGTCTCACAATCCGACCATATCGGCTTGCGTTCCCATGTCGGAGCGGACTAAAATGGGAATCAAGATCGGCGATAAAAATACCACGGGTGTTTTTCCGTGAAAGCGGATAGCCGATCTCAACTTTTCCTTAGATTTCCACCGTCCCCCATGGATACCACACATCGTCCGCCATCTTCGGCTGGATGAACCTGTTGTAATGGCCGCTTTTGATGCCACCGGAAAGCACGTGTCGCTGTATCGCCCACAGTCCATAGTCGACCACCTGCAGTCCCGCGCTGGAGTTCGAGTCCCAGATGTGCGGAACCACGTGCACCTGTTCACGGTCGAACTGCGCGCACACATCGCACACCGCATCCTTCACGGCTTTCTCACGCTTGCTGAGATTGATCTTCGCGACGACCAGATGCACGACGATCCTGCTCTTTCCATCCCACAACTGCCTCACCAACGCCCCGGTGTGGGTGTACAGCGTCCATTTGTACAGCCACAGGTTTCCCCTGGCCTTGACATATGGGTAGGCGCGCTGCTTGGCCATGAATGTGGCGTTGAACTTCACATCCATGCCGCCGACGCATTCGAAGAAGCACTGTTTGGTGTCATTGCTGTCATGGGAGGCATGGAACCCGCTCTGGACTCCGGTGCGCGAGGCCCTGGCGCGAAGCACCTTCATGTACTCGTCCCCGTGGTCGCCTTCGAACACCGCGCTACCGAACGCGAAATACGGCTTGCTGTCCGGGTCGTAGTCCGGAGTGCCGGACTCGTCGAGAAAGCACCAGTATTCGGTGTCCGGCACACCGAAATCATCGTCGCAGGAAACACTCGTCATGGGAACAGATTCTATCAGCCCAGGCATGATCCGCCGTCACACGGCATCTTCCATGATTTCAGCCTCCACGATTTCACCGCCTCCGAGGTCGGGTATGGCGGCGGCCATGAGCCGGCCAAGCGAGACGGCGTCCCTGTGGGTGTACCGCATGGTCATCTGCATGCTGGTGTGGCCCATGACGGCTATGCGCGCGTCGTCGGGCATGTTCGCGCGGGCGGCCATCGTGGCCATCCAGTGTCTGGCCGAGTGGATCTTGACCTGCGGCAGGCCCGCCGCCTTCAGCGCCTTCATCCACTGGTAGCGCTCCGTGCCGCTGCACACGGGGTTGCCGCGGGCGGAGGTGAACACGAAGTCGCGCATGCCGATGCCGTTCGCCCTGATCCAATCCCACAATCGGTTCCACAACTGGGTGCTGATTGGCACGAACCGTCGTGCTGCCCGCGTCTTCGGCGTGGTCAGCCATAGGGTGCCGGTGATGTGCGTTGCCTCCAGCCAGTTGGGTATCTCGACCTCGCCCGGCCTGCCGTAGCGTTGGATCTGCCGCTGCACGTTGATGCCGGGCTGGCCGTCCCTCAATTCCAGTTCGTAGGGCATGAGCGCGTATCGCTCGCCCTCCCTCATGCCGGTCTCGAACGCCAGCTCGAACAGCAGGGCCCACATCTCCAGATCTTCGTCCGACCGGCGTTTGCCGCGCCTGGCCTGCGGCATCGACGCCGCCGCCTCGATCATGCGCTTCGGCTGGTCGGGGCCGAGCACGTCCACGACGCGCCGCTCGACACGCGGGGGCCTGACTCTCCTGCACGGGTCGATGGGTATCAGTTCCTCGAGCTCGGCCTGGTCGAGCACCATCTTCAGGCTGGTGAAATGGTCCTTCAGCGTGCTCGACGCGAGCCGCGCCCCCAGCGTGCGCGTGCACAGGCGGATGTGCTCGGCGGTCAGGTCCTTCAACCGGACGTGGCCGATGACCTCGCAGCACGCCCGGATCCTTCCGGCCCTCGTCCGGTACGTGGTCGGCTTGACGCGCGTCCTATAGTCCGCCAGCCATCGTTCGCAGTAGTCCTTCAGCAATGGCGACTTCGCGCCGGGCATGAGGCCGGTGCGCTCCATCTCCGCCACCTTCGCGTCGAAGCGCGCGCGAGCCTCGGCCTTGGTCTTGCCCTTCGCCTCGATGCGGCGCGGCTTGCCGGTGGCCGGGTCTCGGTCGAGTTCGCGGCGGTAATGCCACGTCCCGTTCTTGTCCCGAAACACACTGCCCGCGCCCCGGGTGCGTCGTCTCGTGTCTGCCATGATGCCTCCCGAAATGATTTCCCGGAGGTCACCTTAAGGGCACCTTATCCATGTCACAAACGGCCAAATACGTGGCAAAAACGGCCATATTCCAACGATGCGAAAAATGGCCGCTTCCACGCCGAAAACACCTTGTATGCGGCGGAAAAACGGCCATATTCCAACGTTATCGCCTACCGGCTACTTGCCTTTGCTCACGTTGAACTTGAACTCGACGATGTCGCCGTCCTGCATGACGTAGTCGCGTCCCTCCTGACGGAGCTTGCCTTCCTCCTTGATCTTGACCATGGAGCCTTCGGCGGCCACGAAGTCGTCGTAGGAGACGATGTCGGCCTTGATGAAGCCCCTTTCAAAATCGGTGTGGATGACGCCGGCCGCCTGCGGGGCGGTCCAGCCCTTGTGGATTTGCCAGGCGCGTACCTCCTTGACTCCAGCGGTCAGGAAGGTCTGCAGGCCGAGGATGTCGAAGCCGACGCGGGCGAGCTGGTCGAGACCGGATTCGGACAGCCCGGCGTCCTCCAGCATCTCGCGGGCGTCCGCCTCGTCGAGGTCGGTCAGGTCGGATTCGAACTGGGCGTTGAGGAACACGGCCGGCGCCGGCGCCACGGATGCGGCGAGCTTGGCCTGCAACTCCTTGTTGGCGAGCTCGTTATCGTCCACGTTGAACACGTAGATGAACGGCTTGGCGGTCATCAGGTGCAGGTCGTAGATGTCGTCCTTGTTGATCTTGCCTGCGGCGGCGGCATGGTCGATGGTCTCGCCGGCTTCAAGGATCTCCTTGGCCTTCCTGACCGCGTCCATGTACGCCTGCTCGATCTTCTTGCCGCGCAGGTCCTTTTCGAGCTTCGGCAGCGCGTTCTCGATGGTCTGCATGTCGGCGAGGATCAGCTCGGTGTTGATCGTGTCGATGTCGTCGGCCGGATCCACCTTGCCGTTGACATGCACGATGTCGTCGTCCTCGAACGCGCGCACGACCTCGCAGATCGCGTCGGCCTCGCGGATGTTGGCCAGGAACTTGTTGCCCAGGCCTTCGCCTTCGGAGGCGCCCTTGACGATGCCGGCGATGTCGACGAAGGTGACGGTCGCGGGCACGATCTTCTCGGTGTGCACCAGCTCGGCGAGCACGGGAAGGCGCTTGTCCGGCAGCGGAACGATGCCGGTGTTCGGCTCGATGGTGGCGAACGGGTAGTTTTCGGCGAGGACATTATTGCGCGTCAGCGCGTTGAACATGGTGGACTTGCCGACATTCGGCAGGCCAACGATTCCGATAGTTAGAGACATAGTATCCAGTATTGGTGTCAAGGTGGACGTTGGCCGCACCGATGACGCAATTCGTTGCAGCGAATCGTTCTCAATAACAAAAGTGCGAGTCTCACGCTCGGCAAAACGAACATGAACACCGTATATTGCCCGGAGTATAAGGGTTCCGGACAATGTGCGGTTGAGTGGTTTTGTTCGTTTTCCTCACACGTTTCTTATTGAGAACGATTCGCTGCGATTGGCAGACAGCAAAATCGTCACAGCTCGGCCGCGCCGATGCGCCGCACTGCCTCGCGCAGCAGCGATTCGTCCTTCAGCAGGCTGAGCCGCACCCAATCCTTGCCGACGCGGCCGAAGCACGTGCCCGGCAGCCCGGCCACCTGCGCCACGTCAAGCAACGCGTCGGCGAAACGTTGCCCGCTCCACCCCTCAGGCGCCTTGAACCACACGTAGATACCGCCGGCGGAGTCGAACACGTCGAATCCGAGCGAGCGCAGTCCCCCGGCGACGATCTCGCGCCGCCCGGCATACCGCCGGGCCAGTTCGTCGACGCACGACTGGTCGCTGTTCAGTGCCACGGCGCCGGCATCCTGGATCATGCCGGTGACCATCGAACCCATCTGATAATGGTATTGCTTGAGCCGTGCGACCACGTCCCGGTTTCCGGCGACGAACCCGGCCCTCCACCCGGCCATCGCGTACATCTTCGACAGTGAATCCACTTCAACGGACACGTCGGGCGCGCCCGGCACCGTCAGCAGGCTGACCTGCTGGTCGCTCACGCCGAGTCCCGTGTATGCGAAGTCATGCACGATGAGGAAGCCGTACCGCTTGGCGAGCTCCACCGCGTGCTCGAAGAATGACGCCGGCGCCTGCGCGCCCGTGGGGTTGTTCGGATAGTTGAGTATCAGCATGCGCAGCCGGCGCCACACCGATTCGTCCACCGCGTCCAGGTCGGGCAGCCAGCCGAGTTCGGCGCGGGCGGGCAGCAGTATCTCCTCCGCCCCGTGCATGACGGACATGCAATGGTACGACGGATAGTAGGGGTCGGCGAACGCGACGGCGTCACCGCGGTCGATCAGGATCGCGAACAGTCCGGCGAGCCCGTCGACCGCGCCTTCCACGGCGAACAGCTGGGAACGCCAGTCCAGTTCGACACCATGCACGTTGCGGTACCAGTTCGCGGCGGCCTGCAGGAACGCCGGCTTACCATCGAACGGCGTGTATCGCGCGTTGAGCGGGTCGTCGACCGACGATTTGGCGACGTCGCGGATGAATTCGGCCGGGTATGCGTCGGGGTTGCCCTTCGCCAGGTCGATCACGTCGGCGCCGGACGCCACGGCTGCGGCGACCTTCACGTCCATGTCGGCGAACACGTTCGGCGGGATGATCTGGGCGACCGGCGCGAACCGGGGCGCCCATACGCCATCGCGGGTGTCGTCGTCTTGTGCGGCGCTCATTGCGGTATTGCTCCTTTGGGATGGGGGTTATACAGGAACGGGAAAAGAGGGGACATGTGGCAAGGACCGCCCTCCGGCGTTACGCGCCATCTCCCGCCAGCGGGAGGTGGCATGCCGTCGCCCCGCCGGCGAAGGACTGTCGGCGTAGCCGACTTCGGGCGGTCCGAGGAGGAAGCGAATCTCAGTGCTGCAGCCGCTTGGCGAGCAGGTTGCAGATCAGCTGGCTGACAAACACGATGACGAGAATGATCAGTGTAGCCACCAGCGTCACGTCGCTCTGGAACCGGTTGTAGCCGCGGATGATCGCGAGGTTACCCAAACCACCTCCACCGACCACGCCAGCCATTGCGGAGAAGGCGACCACGTTGATGAACGACAGCGCCGACACTCGGATGATCGGCACGCGCCCTTCGCGCAGGTACACGCGCCATATGATGTCGAGCGTGCCCAAGCCGGATGCCTTGGCCGCTTCGACCAGGCCGGGGTCTATCTCCAGCAGCGCGTTCTCGACCTGCCGGGCGTAGAACGGCACGGTCGCGCCCACGATCGGCACGATCATCGCCTCGGTGCCGATGGAGGTGCCGACGATCACTCGCGTCACGCCGACCAGCAGGGCCATGAGGATGATGAACGGGATGGATCGCACGATGTTGACGATCTTGTCGAGGATGTTGTAGACGATCACGTTCTGCGTGAGCCCGCCGCGTCTGGTAAGCAACAGCAGCAGACCGAGCACAAGGCCGATCGCGTATCCGATCACCGCGCCGACGATCACCATGTACAGGGTCTCGTAGGTCGCGTCCCAGACCTCCGGCCAGATCATCGACACATTCGGCAGCCATGTCTCCAGCAGATCATTCATTGTCGTTCTCCTCCACCTCGTTCACATGCAGGTCGGCGAGCGGCGTCGCGCTCACCCCGACCGTCGGGAAATACGCGAGCGCCTTGCTGACCGCCTCGGCCGGGCCATCCAGACTGACCAGGATCATGCCGACCGGCGTGCCGTGAATCACGTCCACGTTGCCGAACATGATGTTGCCTCTCACGCCGAACCGTTCGCGTACGTCGGCCATCAGCGTCTCCTCCGCACCGGAGCCGACCGAGAACAGCAGATACACGCTGCCGCTCTCCCGCTCCTTGCTGAACAGCGGGTGCTCCTGGACGAGCGTGATGCCCTTGTTCATGTTGCCGGACGTGTAGATGAACTCGCGGGTCAGTTCGTTGGACGGGTGGTCGAACACGTCGAGGATGGACCCGTCGTCGACGACCTTGCCGTGGCTCATGACCGCCAGGTCGGTGCAGATGTCCTTGACGACCTGCATCTGGTGGGTGATGAGCACGATGGTCAGGCCGAGCCGTGCGTTGAGGTCCTTGAGCAGGGCGAGGATCGACCGGGTGGTGCGCGGGTCGAGCGCGCTGGTCGCCTCGTCGCACAGCAGCACCTCCGGGTCGCCGATCAGCGCACGCGCGATGGCGACGCGCTGCTGCTGGCCACCGGAAAGCTGCCGCGGATACGCCTTGGCCTTGTCGGCGATACCGACGAGTTCCAGCAGATGCATGGCCTTCGCGCGGGCGTCCGTGCGGGATACCTTCTCGTGGATGAGCGGCAGGGTGACATTGTCAAGCACGGTTCTGGATGGCATCAGGTTGAAGTGCTGGAAGATCATCGCAATCTTGCGTCGCAGCGGTAGCAGCCGGCCCTCGCCGAGCGTGCTGATGGTGGTTCCGTTGAAGGTCACGGTGCCGCTGGTCGGACGCTGCAGGACGTTCATCGTGCGCACCAGCGTCGATTTTCCGGCGCCGGAGAAACCGATGATGCCGTATATGGAGCCCTTGTTGATGGTCAGGGACACGTCGTCGACGGCGCGGAAGCGGTTTTTGCCGCGGCCGAATTCGACGGTGACGTGGTCAAGCGAGATCAGAGGGGCGCCGGCGGCGACGGAATCCGAAGCCTCCGCCGCTGCGGCTGCGGTTGCGTTGACGGTTGCGTCGCTCACGCGGCCTCACCCGCCCGACCCGCAGCACCATCCGCCCCATCGACGGCGGACTTGCCGGCCGCCGCGAGCACGGCGTCGAGGATCTCCTTCTCGCCGGACAGCACGAAGTCCTCCATCACCGGGCTGAACGGCAGCGGCGTGAACCGCGCGCCGACGCGCAGCACCGGCCCGCGCAGATAATCGAAATGGTTCTCGGCCACGCGCGCCGCGATCTCGCCGCCCACGCCGCCGATCTTGATGGCCTCGTGCGCGATGACCAGATGACCGGTCTTCTTCACCGACGCGTAGATGGTCGGCATGTCGAGCGGCGTGATGGACCGCAGGTCGATGACCTCCACGCTCACGCCGTATTCGCGCCGTGCAACATCCGCGGCAGCGAGCGCCTTGGTGAGCATCAGACCGTAGGAGACCAGCGTCACGTCGGTGCCTTCGCGCACGACCTCCGCACGGCTCAGGTCGATGGGCGGCAGGTCCTCGGGCACGTCGCCCTTGACCGGGAACAGTCCCTTGTTCTCGAAGTAGATGACCGGGTTAGGATCCTTGATGGCCGCCTTGAGCAGCTGCTTGCCGTTGGCCGGCGTCGAGGGCACAACCACGCGGATGCCGGGGATGTTGGTGAACCACGTCTCCAGCGACTGGGAATGCTGGGCGGCACCGTGCTTCATCAGGCCGTCGGGCGCGCGCAGCACCAGCGACATGGTGGCCTGTCCGCCGAACATGTAGTGCGCCTTGGCCATCTGGTTGAGCACCTCGTCCATGGCGATGCCGATGAAATCCGCGAAATGCAGGTCGATGACCGGCTTGGCGCCGGCGATGGCCGCGCCGACGCCCGCGCCGACGAGCGCTGTCTCGGAGATCGGCGTGTCAAGCACGCGCTCGGGGAATTCGTCCTTCATGCCGGCGAACTGGCCGAAGATGCCGCCCTGCTTGGCGATGTCCTCGCCGTAGACGAACACACGTTCGTCGGCTCGCATCTCTTCGAGCATGGCCTCGCGAGTCGCCTCGCCGAATGTGATGATTCGCTCACTCATACAGATTCACCTCACCGCTGAATACGTCGTCCAAGGCGTCCTCGGCCTTGGGGAATGGACTGTTTACCGCAAATTCCAGAGCCTGTGCGAACTCCTGGTCGAGCCGCTCCTCCACGGCGTCGAGGTCGTCCTGCGTGACGACGCCTTCGAGCAGGATCTTGCGCCGGAACCGGTCAATCGGGTCGTTGTAGAGTTTCCACTCCTCGACCTCCTCCTGGGAACGGTACTTCTGCGGGTCGGTGATGAAGTGGCCGTCGCGCCGGTAGGTCTTGCATTCCAGGATGGAGGGGCCGTCGCCGCGGCGGGCGCGGTCGATGAGCTTGGCGGAGGCGTCTCGCACGGATTCGACGTCGTTGCCGTCGACGGTGACACCGGGGATGCCGTATCCCTGAGCGCGTTCCGACAGGTAGTCCACGTTCTTGATGTCGTCGAAGCGGGTGGTGGATGCCCACGCGTTGTTCTCGCACACGTAGATGACCGGCAGTTTCCAGCTGGCGGCGAGGTTCACGGCCTCGTGGAAGGTGCCTCGGCTAGATGCGCCGTCGCCGAAGAAGCACACGGCCACGTCGCTGCCGTGCCGCTGCTTGATGGCGAGCGCCGCGCCGGTGGCGATGTTGAAGCCGCCGCCGACCACGCCGTTCGCGCCCAGCATGCCGACGCTGAAGTCTGCGAGATGCATGGAGCCGCCCTTGCCCTTGCAGTATCCGGTGGCGCGGCCGTAGAGCTCGGCGAGCGAACGGTCGATGCGGGCGCCTTTGGCGAGGGTGTGGCCGTGGCCGCGGTGGGTGCTGGTCACGTAATCGTGGTGGGTGAGGTTGCTGCATACGCCGGTGGCGACGGCCTCCTCGCCGATGTACAGGTGGGCGGGGCCGACGATCTCCTTGCCGATGTGCGCCTTGACGGTTTCCTCGAACCGGCGGATCTTGCGCATGGTGGTGTAGAGGTCAACGGCCTGCTGCGTGGTCAATGGTGTGCTCATGATGTGCGGGCTTTCGTATGTTCCTTGGTTTGTTTCCTGTTGGATGTGGGCGGCGCGTGGGCCCGTCCCGACTTGTGCCGGGCCTTGCGCGGGAATCGTCGCGGCATGGCCGTCTCCTGCATGGTCCGTCTGACGACCTGTGCGGCCGTCCTTCACGGATGCCATGCCGGGCCATATGGCCGACCTGCCATGATGCCGGCCGGAGGGCCGCCGCGGCGCGGACCGTCCCCTTGGCCCGCGCCATCCCGTCCGGCTGGCATCATGTCTTCTCGGCGAGCACTCCCCTTCGGCCGAGATGCGTCGACGTTCCCCGTTCGCGTCGCTTGTCGTGTGTGTTGTTATGTTGCGTGCTGCGGTTGCGGCGGCATTCGCCGCATGTCACCACAGCGGAATGACGGCCCCCTTGTACAGCTTGTCGATCAGTTTCTTGACGTCGTCGCTGCGGTAGGCGTCCACGATCTTCTTGTAGGTGGCGTTGCCCTTATCCTTGGCGCGGGAGACGATGATGTTGTAGTACGGCTTGGACTGCTCGTTGACCGGCTCGATGTAGATGGCGTCCGACTTGGGGTTGAGTCCCGCGTCGAGGGCCATGAACACGTTGATGACGCTGGCTCCGACGTCGGGCAGCGAACGGGCGGTCTGCGAGGCTTCCAGCTCGGTGATCTTCAGGTTCTTCGGGTTGGACACGATGTCGTCCGGCGTGGGGTTCGTACCTTCCTTGTAGTCGAGCTTGATCAGGCCGGCGGACTGGAGCAGCAGCAGGCCGCGGGCCGCGTTGACGGAGTCGTTGGCGATGGTGACTTCGGAGCCTTCCGGAATGTCTTCGACCTTCTTGGCCTTGTCGGAGTACAGGCTGATCGGGTTGAGCACCGTCTCGCCGACTGCGGCGAGCGCGTTGTCGTGCGTCTTGTTGAAGTCGTCCATGAGGATGTAGCCCTGGTAGGCGTTGAGGTCGATGTCTCCCTTGGCGAGCGCCTCGTTCGGCTGGATGTAGTCGGAGAACTTCACCAGTTCGACGTTGATGCCCTCCTTCTTCAGGTTCGGGATGACGACCTGGTCCCAGACCTCGTTGCTGTCGCCGACCACGCCGACCTTGACGGTGGTGCCGGAGTCTGCCGAGCTGCTGTTCCCGCACGCCGTCAGACCGCCGACAAGCGATGTGACCGCCAATACCGCCGCAGCGATTCTCCTGATCTTCATGTCTCTTCGTTCCCCCTGGTATCGTGTTTGGTTTGTGCCGTGTGTTTGGATGCTAAGATTGCTGATCGTGCACATTGATCTTGTGCGCCCGCTGCGTTCCGGCGGGATGCCGGCCGTTTTCGCGAACAATGTTCAGCGTAATGCGCGTTTTCACGCGGTTCTTGCGATTGCGTCGAACAGGGCTATCGCCGGAATCTATATGCCGCTATCATGCGCGTATGCCGCACGGCCGGCGAATGCGCGCCCGGGCGGCGCGGAGGCCACCACCGGTCTCACATATTGAGACATAAAGCCGTCATCTCGTCGGATTCGCCGGCACAATCCAGCGCCGTAACCGAATCGCCTCGAATGGACCGGTCCCGGAGACGGTGGCATAATACACGCGGAAAACATCAGTCACGGCGAAACCGTGCAAGGGAGGGAACATGATCATCACCACCGCATCCGGCGCATCAACGGCGTCCGGCAGTCCTGTCAACGGCATTCTGCTGGCGATCCACGCGGGAGCTGGCGACCGGAGCAAGGATGGCAGCGCGCAGAGGACTGCGCAGGCCGAGCGCGATCTGCGTCGGGCGCTGGACGCCGGCTACGCGCTGCTCGAACAGGGCGCGCCCGCCGAGGATGCGGTATGCGCCGCGATTCATGTGATGGAGGATGCGCCGGAGTTCAACGCCGGTCGGGGCGCGGCGCTGACCAGCGAGGGAAAGGTGTCGATGGACGCCTGCCTGATGACCGGCGACGGCGAGGTCGGCTCCGCCGCCGGGCTGACCACGGCCCGGCATCCGATCGATGTGGCCCGGGCGGTCAAGGAGCGCGCCAAGCACACGATGTTCGCGCTGCCGGGCGAGGACCTGCTTCGCTCGTGGGGCATCGAATTGCGCGATCCGTCGTATTTCGTGACCGAGGAACGCCGGCGTTCGCTGGCACGCGCCCAATCCGAGGGCGACGCCTGGGAGAAGCACGGCACGATCGGCGCGGTGGCGAGGGATGCCGCCGGACACGTGGCGGCGGGGACGTCCACGGGCGGCATCACGAACCAGATGCCGGGGCGCGTCGGGGATTCGCCGCTGCCCGGATGCGGCACGTACGCGGCCGATGACAGCGTCGCCGTGTCATGCACGGGTATCGGCGAGGCGTTCGTGAGGTCTGTCGCGGCGCATCAAATCGCGGATCGTGTGCGGTTCGCCGGCCAGTCAGTGCAGGAGGCCGCTCAGGCCGCACTGGATGACGTGGCGGCCCGGCGCGGCGACGGCGGCGTCATCGTCATGCCGGCCAGCGGCGACGGCGTCATCGCCTACAACAGCGAGACGATGAACTACGGATACGTCACCGCCGACGGCGTCCGCGTCGTTCACGGCGCCGAATAACAACAGACGGCCTGCGCCATCCGACGACAGCTTCCGACCATCCCGCGAAAGTCCCATTTGCGTCGTGCGATATGGGACTTTCGCGGGATAGGGCACCGGATGACATCCGGAGCTACACCGCGGATGACGACCGGATGACGACCGTCCGATGGACCCTTTTGCGGGGTCAGCCTACGATGGCGTCGACGGCGTCGATGACGGCTCCGCGGAAGCCGCCCTTCTCCAGCTTGGCGACGCCGCGGATCGTGGTGCCGCCGGGCGAGCAGACGGCATCCTTCATCGCTCCGGGATGGGTCCCGGTGGCCATGTACAGCGCTCCCACGCCCTCGACCATCTTCGCGGCGAGCCGGTATGCGGTGGTCCGCTGCAGTCCGTACTGCACGCCGGCGTCACCCAGCGCCTCAATGTACATGTCGGTGAAGGCGGGTGCGCAGCCGGCCACCACCATGGCGATGGTCATGTGTGCGGCGTCGACGCGCTCGATCAGCGAAATCGGGCCGAACAGCGATTCGAAGACCTCCGTCTGCATGTCAGTGAGCGTGTTGTCGGTCTCGGTGACGAGCACGCCCTTGCCGACGGCCACCGGCGTGTTCGGAATCGTGCACTGGATATGGATGCTCTGAGCCAGATCGCCGAACAGCTTCTGGTACTTCGCCAGATCCCAGCCGGCGGCGATCGACACCACGAACCGTCCATTCTTGGCGAACTCGTCTGCGATGGGCTTGATGACGGATTCGATCTGATACGGCTTGATGGCGATGATCACCACGTCGGCCGCGGCGGCGACCTCACGCGCGTTGTGCAGTGGACGCGCCCCGAGCTTCGCAGTGCTGGCTTCCAGCTTGTCGTAATGCGCCGCGCAGGCGACGATGTCGCCGCCGTCGACGACGCTCGCGTCGACGAGACCCTGCGCGATGGCCTGCGCCATGTTGCCATAGCCGATGAATCCTATGGTGATGTTCTGTGCCATGATGCTCCTTGTTGTGTTGTTCATACGAAAGATGCAGTTCGTCATGCCCCGCCGCGCACGGCCGCGAAGCGTACGCCCGCACGCTAGAACAGCGATTCCAGGTCACCGCGGTTGAGGGCCTCGTCGTAGAGATGGCGGAACACGAGATCGCCGTGCAGCCCGTCATGCTCGAACTCGTTGGTGACCCAGTAATGCGAGTTGCCGACACGGCTCAGCGTGTCGAGCTGCATGCCGGAATCCACGTACATGTCGTCGAAATACACGGCCGATTGCAGCGGAACCTCGTTGCGGGCCAGCTGGTCGGCGTCATAGATCACACCGAATCTCGTATCCTCCATCAGCAGGTCCATCGCCGGCTTGAACGGCCGCAGCGCGGACTCCTGCTCGAACATCCACGGGAACATCGCCTCGCCGGTGAAGGCCAGCGGGCGTTCGCCGGTCGAGAACCGGGGCATGGTGTCGCGCACGCGCTGTGCCGCCCAGCGAATCGGCTCGTCC